>ERZ857693.3084-NODE-3084-length-14694-cov-2.687547_pt1 | contig 14694 bp, 10 predicted proteins | sample MGYA00519765_ERZ857693 | MGnify/ENA primary metagenome ERZ857693 (study PRJEB31778, sample SAMEA3449354) | human gut metagenome | biome: human gut; feature: human-associated habitat; material: faeces | place: United Kingdom | collected 2010/2012 ... | reverse complement strand
TGTTTACCACCATTGCACTGCACATAGGCACGCTGATAGCCGTTTTCATTGCGTTCAGGCAGAAGATATGGGCGCTTATCCTTGAAGCTCTCAGCATGATAAAGGACATCTTCACGGGCAAATTCAAGTGGAGCACCATGAACCCCAACAGGCGCATGATAATGATGATAATCATATCCATACTGCCTTTGTTCATCTTCTACATATTCAAGGACTTTTTCTCCTCCGTGGCATCGGACAGCGACATTGCAGTGGAGGGCGTATGCTTCCTTTACACTGCTGCTATCCTTTTTATCGGCGACAAGCTCTCAAAGAAGAACCGTGAAAAGGGCATAGGCAAGACTGCGGGAGAGACCACTGTCAAGGACGCACTTTTCATCGGATTTATGCAGGGTATCGCCCTGCTGCCAGGCGTTTCCCGTTCAGGCTCGACCATTTCAGCAGGACTTATCTGCGGTCAGAAACGAGAGGACGCTGTGGAATACAGCTTTATCTTAGGTATCCCAGTAATACTGGCAGGCGCTCTTTCCGAGTTTCTCGACATGGGCAGCTCCGATGTGAGCATAAGCTTCGTTCCCCTGCTGATAGGCATGGCAGTGGCGGCTGTTTCGGGATATCTGGCAATATCTCTCATAAAGTGGCTCATGAAGTCCGACCGTTTCGGAATTTTCTCGATATACACCCTTATCCTCGGAATAATCGTGCTTGGCTGCGGTATTTACGAGCATGTCAGCGGAAATCTCATCGTAATAGGATAACTCTCAATTTTGAAAGGAATGTTATAAGTGGCGGCAGCAAAGAAAACCACAGGGTCAAAATCAAAAAAGCCTGCTTCAAAGCCCAGGACCACAAAGGCTCAGCAGGAAGCACAGAATGCCAACGACAAGGTGCTGTGGTCAACGGTGCTTTTTGCATTGGGCGTTCTTATTGCCGCATTTGCAGCCATTGAGGGCGAATCTGCGTGGCTTGCGGTACATAATCTTATACTGGGCCTTTTCGGCATAACCTCTGTGCTGGTTCCCTTTGTGCTTATCTACGCATCAATAATGATAGCCGCCGACAGGACACGCCAGACCATTGCGGGAAAGGTGATACAGGGTATCATACTCATTCTCATCTGCTGTGCGGTGATACAGATATTCTTTGCCGAGCCTCTTGACCCCGATATCACTCTGGGCAAGCTCATAACCGACCTTTACGAAAACGGCAAGGTTTTCAGGGGCGGCGGATTTTTCAGCATAGTAATAGGCGTTCCTCTGCTGAAGCTTTTCGGAAAAACAGGTGCGGCGGTAATAGTTATCCTGCTCACATTTGTTTTTGTTATGCTCCTTGCAAACAAGACTATCGTAGATGTTTTCAAGAGCATCAGGAATATTTTTGCGGCTGCCAATGCTGCACGCCCCGAATATGAGGAAACTCAGGACTTTGTTCCACCTCCGGGAGCGCAGAAGAAGATCGAAAAGAAGCCTGCAAAGCAGGCTGTTGCCAAGCCCTGTCCCAACGCAGACGTTCCCGAGCCTATTGCGGAGGAAAAGCGCAGGGAGTTCAATATCGACATTCCCCTGCCCTTCGGCAAGAGCAAGGCTAAAAAGCCTGACCCTGCGGCTGATATCACTCCCGCAGCAGAGCCTGAGCCTGAAAAACCCAAGTCTGCCGTTGAAATCGAAGCTGACGCAATAGCACGCTCCATTGAAGAAAAGGAAGCCGAAAAGCAGGCTGCCAAGGCTGCCGCAAAGGCAGAGGCGGAAAAGCCCGACGATCTGGCTTCTATCATAAAGAAGGCTGTAACAAAGCCCATAGGCAGCTCGGAGGAAGCTCAGAAAAACACTTCTCAGAGCATTGCTCCGCCAAATGCGGCTTCAAACAGCGCCGCAAAGCCTGCTTCCATTTTCAAGCGCAACGACAAGAAAGGCTCTACCCTTGCTTCCAACAAGATCGGCGATGATGAAGATCTTGATATGCCCGAGACCACAGCTCAGGATATCCAGAACGAGATCGCAGAAAATATCCCCGCTCCCGCTGAATATGTTTTCCCGCCCATGGAGCTGCTGAAAAAGTCCTCCAACGAGCTTAATGCTGAGGAAGCGGAAGCCGAGATGAAGCAGAACGCCGACACTCTGGTGGAAACACTGAAAAGCTTCGGCGTAATGACACGTATCGTTGATATCCACCGTGGCCCTACCGTTACAAGATATGAGCTTCAGCCTGCAGCAGGCGTAAGAGTGTCGAAGATAACGGGTCTTGCAGACGATATCGCACTTAACCTTGCGGCAATGAGCGTTCGTATCGAAGCTCCTGTGCCGGGCAAGGCGTGCATAGGCATAGAAGTGCCGAACGATCATAGAGATACGGTTTCTCTCCGTGAGCTTATCGACAGCGAGGAATACAGAAAGGCAAAGGGCAAGCTTACCTTTGCAGTGGGCAAGGATATCGAGGGTAATATCATTATCGGCGATATCGCCAAAATGCCGCATATGCTCGTTGCAGGTACAACAGGTTCAGGTAAGTCTGTTTTTACAAACTCTATCATACTTTCTATACTTTACCATGCGTCGCCTGACGAAGTAAAGCTTATTCTTATCGACCCTAAGAAAGTCGAGTTTCCTATTTATAATAAGATACCTCATTTGCTTATCCCTGTTGTTACCGAGCCTTTAAAGGCGGCTGGTGCGCTTGGCTGGGCGGTAAATGAAATGAACAAGCGTTATCTTATGTTCGAGGCGAACAATGTAAAGAACTTGCAGGAGTTTAATGACATGGTTCTTGAAGAACGCAATAAGCCTGCCGAGGAGCAGGACGAAGTCCGTGCAAAGATCGACCTGCTGCCGCAGATAGTTATTGTGGTCGATGAGTTCGCCGATCTTATGATGGCTGCGAGGAGCGAGGTAGAGGACTCAGTTTTAAGACTTGCACAGCTTGCTCGTGCGGCAGGAATACATATGATAATCGCAACACAGTCCCCTAGGGCGGACGTGTTGACAGGACTTATCAAGTCAAATATCCCATCGAGAGTTTCTCTCAGTGTATCCAGCAACGTTGACTCACGAGTTATACTTGATGAAAGCGGTGCAGAGAAGCTTCTTGGAAACGGTGACCTGCTTTATAAGCCTGTTGGCGTTAAAAAGCCTATAAGAATGCAGAGCGGCTATGCAGCGACTTCTGAGATAAGAGAGGTTGTAAACTTCCTCAAGAACGAGCATACCGCAGAATATAGCGACGAAGTTATCGCAGAGGTGGAGGAGAATACTCCACAGCCAAAGGACAGCGGTTCGGCAGGCAGCGATAATGTTTCCGTAAATCCTGATGATGACCTTGTAAATCAGGCAATATCCATAATTGTGCAGACAAATAACGCTTCCACCGCGTTCTTGCAGAGAAAGCTAAAGCTCGGTTTCCCTAGAGCCGCCCGTATCATGGACGAGATAGAGGAAATGGGCATAATAGGACCACAGGAAGGCTCTAAGGCACGAAAGATAAACATAACAAAAGAAGAATGGGCTGAAATGCAGGCAAGAAGATAGCTCAGTCGGAAAGGGATAACATGGCAGGCAGATCTGCGAAAAAGAAAAATTCGACAGCACCGCTTAAAAAGGCGGTAACGCTCATAGCGGTTTTTGTGGTGCTGCTTTTTACAGTGCTTGACCTGACGGGGTTAGTTTCTTTCGACAGCTTGCTTATCAAGGCAGGCGTTGAGGATAAGCCGGCGGAACACGCTCAGACAGAGGTGCATTTTATCGACGTTGGTCAGGGCGACAGCACCCTTGTGATATCACAAGGGGAGGCTATGCTCATTGACAGCGGCGACAAAGATGACAGCAATAAAATAGAAAAATATCTTGAAAAGCAGGGAGTGACAGAGTTAAAATATCTCATTGCCACCCACCCTCACGCTGACCATATTGGTGAAATGAGCGAGATAATAGACCAGTTTCAGGTGGACAAATTCATTATGCCGAAAGTCAAGGCTGATATGACGCCCACCACAACGATATATGAGAAAATGCTCAAAAGCATAAAGGCAAAGGGCTTGAAGATAACACAGGCAAAGCCTATGGAATTTGAGCTTGGAAGCTGTAAGGTGGAGCTTTTCACACCAAAAAAGGATTATGATGATCTTAATAACTATTCCACCCTTGTGAAGATAACAGACGGTGAGAACAGCTTTCTTATCACGGGGGATTGCGAGACCACTGAGGAGAAGGATATACTTTCTCAGGGTTATGATGTTTCCGCAAAGGTGCTTAAAGCAGGTCATCACGGCAGTTCCACTTCTTCGGGGGTCGATTTTCTTAACAAGGTCATGCCGAGATATGCTGTTATATCCTGCGGCAAGGGCAACAAGTATGGTCACCCACACGAGGAAACTGTCACAAGGCTGAAAAAATATGCTTCCCATTTGTATGTCACTGCAGATGTGGGAACGATAGTTTTCAGCTCAGATGGCGAGGGGTTGAGCGTTTCTGCTGAAAAGGGAGAAAAGTGATATGGAAGAGATTTTTATAGTTGACAGGATAGAAAACGGCTATGCCGTGTGCGAAACTGAGCAGGGAGAAAAAAAGGATATAACGCTTTCTGAAACAAAAGACGTTCACGAGGGTGACGTGCTTATCTTAAAGGACGGCGTTTATATCCCAGATAAGGACAAAACAGAAGCAAGAAGAAAAAGGATACTCGCCCTACAGGAGGATCTGTGGGCTTAAATATATGCTGAAAGGTATAGATGGAAATGGAAAAAGATTTATTTACGCTTATCAATGAAAAGCTTTCAGGCTTATCAAAGGGACACAAGCTTATTGCGAACTACATTCTCTCCCACTATGACAAGGCGGCTTTTATGACGGCTCAGAAGCTTGGAAAAACTGGGGGCGTCAGCGAATCAACGGTGGTAAGATTTGCCTCAGAGCTTGGCTATGACGGCTATCCTGCCCTTCAAAAAGGTTTGCAGGAGCTTATGAGAAACAAGCTTACAACTGTTCAGAGAATAGAGGTCACTTCCGACCTTATGAGCAGTGACAACGTGCTTGAAAGGGTACTCAATCTCGACATCGACAAGATAAGGCGTACTTTGGAGGAAACCTCAAAGGAGGACTTTAACAATGCCGTTGACACTATCGTATCCTGCAATACTCTTTACATAATGGGTACGAGAAGTGCAGCTTCTATCGCTTCGTTCCTTGCGTATTATCTTGGACTTATTTTCCCCCATGTAAAGCTTGTTCAGAGTACGACTACTTCCGAGCTTTTTGAAAAGATAATGAGAATAGACGAAAAGGACGCCATGATAGGTATATCTTTCCCGAGGTATTCAAAGCAGACCGTCAAGGCACTTAAATATGCAAAGAGCAACGGTGCGAACGTTATAGCTATAACAGACTCAAAGGCTTCGCCTATCGCAAAGTATGCAGACAGCCTGCTTCTTGCAAGAAGCGATATGGCTTCATTCGTTGACTCTCTTGTTGCACCGCTGAGCCTTATAAATGCACTTATCGTTGCGGTATCAATAAGAAATATCGACAGAGTGTCCCAGACCTTTGAACGTCTTGAAAAGGTTTGGGCTGAGTATGACGTTTACGCAAAAAGCGAGGAAGATACACAGTGAGAAGATTTGACGCAGTTATAGCAGGCGCAGGTGCGGCAGGAATGTTCTGCGCAGTTCAGCTTGGCTGGCGTGGAAAGAGCGTTGCTGTTATCGAGCATAGCGGCTGTCAGGGCAGAAAACTCATGATAACAGGCAAGGGCAGGTGTAACGTCACAAACAACTGTACCGCTGACACTGTTATGAAAAATATCCCACGCAACAGCAAGTTCATGTATTCAGCACTGAGCAGATTTGCTCCAGAGGACGTTATGAGCTTTTTTGAGTGCCTTGGTGTGGAACTTAAAACAGAGCGTGGCAACAGGGTTTTCCCTGTGAGCGACAACGCAAAGGATATCGTCAAGGCACTTGTGAAAGCCTGCGAGGACAGTGGTGTGCAGTTTATCGACGATGAGGTAAAAGAGCTTATCATAAAGGACGGCAGAGCAGAGGGCTTTAAATGCGAGCATGGGGATTACTACGCAGACAGCGTTATCGTTGCAACTGGCGGAAAGTCCTATCCACGGACAGGCTCAACAGGCGACGGCTACAGGCTTGCGAAGTCTGTGGGGCATAAGGTCACGGCAATAACTCCGTCACTTTGCCCTGTAGTCACTTATGAGCGTGAGGAATGTGCTTCTGCAATGGGGCTTTCCCTTAGAAACTGCACCTTGACGCTTCGTGAAGAGGACAGAGATAAACCAATTTTCCACGAGCTTGGGGAAATGCTTTTTACACACTTTGGTTTGAGCGGACCGCTTGTACTTTCGGCTTCGGCTCACCTTGGTGATATGAACAAGTCAAGGTATTATATGGATATCGACCTTAAACCTGCACTGAGCCATGAACAGCTTGACAGCAGGATACTTCGTGATTTCGGCGATTTTCCAAACAGAGATTTTCAGAATTCACTGGGCAAACTGCTGCCTTCAAAGATAATACCACTTATAATAAAAAGGTGCGGCATCGATCCTGAGAAAAAGGTCAATCAGATAACACGTGAGGAGCGTGAAAGGCTTGTTTCCACTGTGAAAAAGCTAACGTTCACAGTGAAGTGTATGCGCCCTGTAGAGGAAGCTATCATCACCCGTGGAGGAGTTGATGTTTCGCAGATAGACCCACGGTCAATGGAGTCAAAGCTGTGTAAAGGACTTTACTTTATCGGTGAGGTGCTTGACGTTGACGCTTATACAGGCGGTTTTAATTTGCAGATAGCGTTTTCCACGGCGTATAGCTGTGCGGATAAAATAGGATAAGGAGATTTTGATATGGGAATAAACGTGGCTCTCGACGGACCTTCCGGAGCAGGAAAGTCCACTATCGCAAAGGCGGTAGCGAAAAAGCTTGAATATGTATATGTAGACACAGGTGCGATGTACCGCTCTATAGCTTATTATGTTATAAGCAAGGGTGCAGACCTTTCTGACCCTGAGCAGATAAAACCCCTTCTTGGTGAGATATCCATAAAGCTTTGCTACACAGAAGCAGGGCAAAGAGTAATGCTCAATGACGAGGACGTTTCAGACAAAATAAGAACGCCTGAGATATCCATGGGTGCGTCAAAGGTGTCTGCTATACCTGAGGTAAGAGAATTTCTGCTTGAACTTCAGAAGAATATCGCAAAGGAAAACAACATCATCATGGACGGCAGAGATATCGGCACTGTGGTTTTGCCAAACGCTGAAGTGAAGATATTCCTCACAGCCGCTCCTGAGGCAAGAGCAGAAAGACGTTTCAAGGAACTTCAGGAAAAGGGCGACAAGTCTACATATGACGAGGTATTGCAGGATATAATCCAGCGTGACTATAACGATACTCACAGAGAGATAGCTCCTCTCAAAAAGGCTGAGGACGCCGTTGAGGTGGATTCTACTGAGTTGACTCTTGAAGAGTCTGTTGAGGCTATCTACAAGGTAATAACTGACAAGACTAAAAAAAAAGAGCGTAAGATAAAAGAGATAATGCCTGTCAGACCTGTGAAAAAAGAACACAGGCTTGGTCATTTCCATATGTTTTGGTACACAGTGCTGAGATATATCGTTATCGGACTTTATCATCTGTATTTTAACATCACTTTCGAGGGTACGGAAAATATCCCAAAGGACGGCGGGAATATATTCGCTTCAAACCACAGAAGCTATCAGGACCCTGTTTTTATCGCACTGCCAACAAAAGTGCCGCTGTCTTATATGGCTAAGGAGGAGCTTTTTCATCAGAATGTGTTCTTCACTCTGCTTATAAAAGCGTTCGGAGCATTCCCTGTTACAAGAGGAAAGGGCGACACTCAGGTAATAGATACATCTATCGAAAAGCTTGAAAAGGGCAGAAACCTTGTCATCTTCCCTGAGGGAACACGTTCAAAGGACGGCAAGGTAGGAAAGGGCAAAACAGGCGTTGCATTGGTGGCGGCTGTGGCTCAGGTGCCTGTGGTCCCTGTTGGTATCAATTTCGAGGGCAAGCTCAAATTCAGAAAGCGTGTAGTTGTAAGATTTGGCAAGCCTATAGTGCCTGGCGAGATAGGCGTTACAGCTACCGACCCTCATTCTCTTAGGACTATCAAGAACGAGATCATGAAAAATATCACGGAGCTGGTACATTAAATGTTAACAAAGTGTAAAATTTGCGTTGCAAAGACCGCAGGTTTCTGTTTTGGTGTAGACAGAGCCGTAAAAATAGTGTATAATGAATTAGATAACCGAAATAATGTTGTAACGTTAGGCCCAATCATTCACAATCCAAACGTAGTTTCTGACCTTGAAGCAAAAGGAGTTTACTCCACCGATGTGGATAAGGTCACGAAAGACCAGACAGTTGTTATCAGATCCCACGGAGTTGGACTGGACGTGTATGAAAAGCTTGCAAAGGTAGGTGCGGAAGTAATTGACGCTACCTGTCCCTTTGTGGCAAGGATACACAAGATAGCAGCCGAAAAATCGGGCGAGGGATACGTTATTCTTATCGCAGGTGATGAGGCTCACCCGGAAATAATGGGTATAAGAGGTCATTGCAGCGGAGAGAGTTATGTGTTCAGTTCATGTGACGATTTTGAAAATTTGGTGAAAGAGAAAGATTTTTCGTCAAAAAAGGTTGCAATTCTGGCTCAGACAACGTATAATAAGAATATGTGGAGAAAGTGCGAAGAGCTTTTTGAGAGGTATCTGCCTGAGGCTGTGGTGTATAACACCATATGCAGTGCCACTTCTGAAAGACAGAAGGAGGCGGCGGAGCTTGCGAAGGCTGCCGACATAATGATAATAGTCGGAGGGCTGCACAGCTCCAATACTCACAAGCTTAAAGCCATATGCGATGAATATTGCAAATGTTGGCTTGTGGAGGACGCCGAAGGACTGAGGGCATGTGATATTGACTTATCAGGTGCAAAATTTATCGGGATTTCTGCTGGTGCATCGACGCCGGCTTATATAATCAAGGAGGTACAACAGACCATGAGTGAAATGTTGAACAATGTTGACGAAGAATTTAATTTTGAGGAGGAACTGGAAAAGACTCTGAAAAAAATACATACGGGAATGAAGGTTGAGGGCGTTGTCACCGATATCAATAACGGTGAAGTAGCCGTAGATATCGGAACAAAGCACACAGGCTATATTCCTGCATCTGAACTTACAGATGATCCTACTAAGAAGCCAGAGGATATCGTAAAGGTAGGCGACAAGATCGATCTGATCGTTCTTAAGACAAATGACCAGGAGGGTATCGTTACACTTTCTAAGAAGAAGGTTGACGCAGTTCTTGGTTTCCAGAAGATAGTTGAGGCTAAGGAAGCTGACGCTACACTTACAGGTACAGTTACAAACGTTGTTAAGGGCGGTGTACTCGTATCAGCTAACGGTGTTAAGGTATTTATCCCTGCTTCACAGGCAGCTCCAAGAAGAGATTTCGATCTTAACGATCTGCTCAAGCAGTCAGTAAGCTTCAAGATCCTTGAGGTAAACGAGGCTAAGCAGAGAGCAGTTGGTTCTATCCGTGCAGTAGCAAGAGAGGAAAGAGCAGCAGCTCAGGCTAAGTTCTTTGAGACAGCTCAGATCGGTTCTGAGGTAGAGGGTACAGTTAAGTCTATCACAGATTACGGCGTATTCGTAGATCTCGGTGGTGTTGACGGCCTTATTAGAAGAATGGATCTTTCTTGGAACAGGATCAAGCACCCTTCAGACGTTGTTTCCGTTGGCGATAAGATCACTGTTACTATCAAGGATATCGACAGCGAAACAAAGAAGGTTTCATTGACATATAAGAAGGCTTCAGAGAATCCATGGGAGATCTTCAAGGCTAACTATGAGGTAGGTCAGGTAGTTAAGGCTACTGTTGTTTCTATCACAAGCTTTGGTGCTTTTGCACAGATCATTGACGGTATCGACGGTCTTATCCACATCTCTCAGATCGCTAACCAGAGAGTAAACAATGTTGCAGATATCCTTTCTGTAGGTCAGGTAGTTGATTGCCAGATCACAGAGATCGATCTCGACAAGAAGAGGATCAGCCTGTCTATGAGAGCTTTGCTTCCTGCTGATGACGAGGCTTCTGAGGACGCTGAATAAGCAATAAAATTCATGGGGGCGAGTGATCGCCCTCGTTTTTTATTTTCAATGAAATAACGGCAGCTTTGTTCTGTCAAAAAATCCTTAGAAAAAACTAAAGATTTACCGAAAAGACTTAACTTTTTGATTCGTATGTGGTATAATAATATCAGATCAAATAAAGACGAAAGGTTAAATTTATGGATGAAATAAAAAACACGGCAGTGAAAAAACGCAAAAAGAAAAGATCCACTAATCCTGCTGTCAGAGTTCTCAAAATATTAGGCACAGCTTTGCTGTCGATATTCCTGATACTCATTATCACCTGTTCTATATTTGCAACAGTTCTGACTATTTACGTCCTTAACTTTGCAGATACCACAACAACTATCAGCCTTGACAAGACGGAAACAAGCAACATTTCGAGATTTTTGTCTGTCAACCCTGACTATGATGAAGATGATGAGGATTCACAGGAGTATGACCTTTATTATGCTCTGAAAAACAGCAATAAGCACGTTGTATGGGCTGATCTTGAGGATATCCCTCAGTATGTTCAGGACGCTTTTGTGTACACCGAGGACGAGAGATTTTATTCTCATGACGGCGTTGACTTCAAGAGAACGTTCGCTTCATTTGTTAATGTATTCATTCCGATATACGGCGGCAGACAAATAGGTGGTTCGACTATCACTCAGCAGACTATTAAGAACATCACGGGTGATGACTCCAGAGATTCTATCCATGGTATCGAGCGTAAGATACGAGAGATCTTCCGTTCTATCAACGTGGAAAAGACCTACACAAAGGAAGATATTCTCCAAAGTTATCTTAACCTTGTGCCACTGACAACTCAGGAGTATGATATCATCGGAGTTCAGGCTGCTGCAAACTTCTATTTTGGCAAGGACGTAAAGGATCTAAACCTTGCTGAGGCAGCTTCACTTGCGGGTATGACAAGCTGGCCTGCTGCAAACAACCCATATGATAATATGAAAAACAACAAGCTCAGACAGAAGTATACGCTGGATCATATGCTCGATAACGGTGCAATTTCTGAGCAGGAATATAACGAAGCCCTCAACTATGAGCTTAAAATAACAGGCGATATAACCTATACAAGCTCATCTATCTATGAGGACGAAACAAAGGATCAGGGTCCGACATCTTATTTCATGGACGCTGCTATCAATCAGACTATACAGATAATCGCTGACTATTATGGCATTTCATGGGAGGACGCTTCCGCAAGACTTTATGACGGCGGATTTACTGCATATACCACTGTTGACAGAAGTATGCAGAAGAAGGTGGAAAAGGAAATGCAGAAGCAAAGTAATTTCACCACCTATGAAATGAACAAAAAGGACGATACTCTGTGGTCAGGCTTTATCGCTATGGACTACCAGGGCAATGTTAAGGCTATCGTCGGCGGACGTGATAAGAAAGAGGAGTCGAGAGTTTATAATATTGCTACTGATGCCAAACGTTCACCAGGTTCTTGTATCAAGCCTATAGCGTCATACGCTCCAGCGCTGGATCAGGATCTTATGACATGGTCAACCCTGTTCACTGATGAGCCTATCACTATTAAGGTAAAGGGCAAGGACAAAAAGTGGCCTGTAAACTATTCTGAAACAGGCGACAGTGCAAACTGGTCTTATCAGCAGCTTACAACTGTAGAAATGCTCACAAGGTCGCTGAACACTCTTCCTGCACAGCTTATCAAAAAAATGACACCTGCTTATTCCTATAACTTCCTTAAGGAAAAGCTTGACATTACTACGCTTGCAGACTCCGACGCTGACTATTCACCAGTAACTGTCGGCGGTCTTACAAATGGTACTAAGCTTGAGGAGCTTGTAGGCGCTTATATGATATTCGGCAATGGCGGTAAGAAGTATGATGTTACCTACGTTTCAAAGGTAGAGGACGCTGACGGAAACGCTATCTATGAAAAGAGCGACGGATACAAGCAGGCTATCAGCGAGTCTACCGCTTACGTTATGAACAGAATGATGCAGAATGTTATAACTCAGCAGGATGGTACTGGTAGATATGCTAAGCTAAACAATACTGACCTTGTCGGTAAGACAGGTACTTCATCTGACTGGTTTGACCTCTCATTTGTAGGCTGTACTCCTGACTACGTTTCAGGTATCTGGATAGGTTATGAAAACCCTGCCACTATTCCTACGAACGAGTATCAGAATATCGGTGCGATTTGGAAGAACGTTTTTGGTGATATCGCTGAGAATGAGAAGCATAAGTCATTTGAAAAGACTTTCAAAATGCCTGATACAGTTGAAAAGCTCACCTACTGCACAAAGACAGGTAAGCTTGCGTCAAATTCATGCTATAGCACGGCAACTGGATATTACAAGAAATCCAACGAGCCTGAGTATTGCAGCGGAAATCATTAAAATTAAAGCCTCCATAACTCTATGGAGGCTTTTTTGAAAGGAAATCATTATGGAAAATAAACTGCGAATGTGCGTTCCATGCCATTTTGGGCTTGAAAGTGTGCTTGCATATGAGATAAAAAAGATAGGCGGAGAAAATCTTACCACAACTGACGGCAAGATAAGCTTTGAAGGTGGCTTTGACGTGCTTGCAAAGGCAAATCTTTGGATTGCCACAGGAGAGCGTGTACTTATCGAGCTTGGCAGCTTTAGAACAGAAAGCTTTGAACAGCTTTTTGACGGTGTTATGAATCTTCCGCTGGAGAACTTTATCGGCAGGGAGGACGCTTTCCCTGTTAAGGGTCATGCCCTTAATTCAAAGCTTCATTCTATCCCTGATTGTCAGAAGATAATCAAAAAAGCCTGCGTTAAAAGACTTGAAAAAGCCTATGGCATAAGCTATTTTGAGGAAACTGCAGCGAAACATCAGATACAGTTTGCTATCCATAAGGACATTGCGACTATCTATCTTGATACATCAGGTGTAGGACTTCACAAGCGTGGCTACAGAAGAAATTCCAACGACGCACCTATCAAGGAAACACTTGCCGCAGGTATAGTTGACCTTGCAAGAGTTCGTGCGGACTCAGTTGTGGTGGATCCTATGTGCGGTTCAGGTACATTTCTTATTGAGTCGGCATACAAGGCACTGAAAGTTGCACCTGGTCTGAGAAGAAATTTTGCGGCAGAGCAGTGGTCACAGATACCTGAAACAACGTGGCGCAATGCAAGAGCCGAGGCTATGGACGCTATCGACAGGCAGGGTGCATTCAAGGCATTTGGCTTTGATGTTGATGATATAGCGGTTGAGCTTACAAGAAACAACGCTAAAAAGGCAGGAGTAGGCTCAAAGCTTACAGTAAAACAGCAGGATATCTCAAAATACAGCCAGATAGAGGGTTCGATAACAATTGTTAATCCCCCATATGGCGAGCGTATGCTTGAAATAAAGGAAGCCGAGGAGCTTTATAAGAAAATGGGACAAAGACTTTGCCCGTCAAAGGAGAACCCATGCTATATAATCTCCCCACATGAGGAGTTTGAGGTGTTTTTCGGCAAAAAGGCTGACAAAAAGCGCAAGCTTTACAACGGCATGATAAAATGTAATCTGTATATGTATTTCAAGTGAGGTGCGTGGTGGGTTTGAAATTATCAGAACTTGACGGAATCGTATTCGATATGGACGGCGTTATTTTCGACAGCGAAGTAATAGGTCTTGAAAGCTGGGAGCGCCTTGGGAAGAAATATGGTCTGACCAACGTTCACGAAAATGCTATGAAGTGCATTGGCAGAAGCACTGTTGACACAATGGCTATCCTAGAAGCCGCATATGGTGACAAAGTGTCAATACCCGAACTTTATGACGAAGCAAAAGCCATTTGTGCAGATATTATCGCTGAGCGTGGTTTGCCTCTGAAAAGCGGAGCAAGGGAGTTGCTTTCTTATCTTAAAGAGCGTGATATAAAGGTAGGACTTGCTTCATCAACGTCTTACAAAGGGGTTATCAAAAATCTAAAGGGAGCAGGTCTGCTTGATTATTTCCATGTGGTTATTGGCGGAGATATGATAAAACATTCAAAGCCACAGCCTGAGATATATTTACTTGCCTGTGAGAAGCTGGGAGTAAGGCCTGAGAAAACTGTTGCTGTAGAGGACTCTTACAATGGCATAAAGGCGGCTTACAATGCGAAGATGATACCAATAATGGTGCCAGATCTTATTGCACCGACAGATGAGATATTGTCAATGGTGTACAAGAAAATGGACAGTTTGGACGCTGTCCTTGAATATTTTAAAGCATAAATAAAGCCCCTTGGCTTATCACCGAGGGGCTTTGTTTTAAGTGTGATGAAATAAATGCATTGTACTCGTCAAATTCTCCGCACCCTACTCTAAAAAAACAGACCATGCAAGGGATTTCCATCCCAGCAGGAGCGAATAGGCTTTTCTTTGGCAAGCCCTTACGAAAAGAAACACCGCCCTACTCTGCCAAAGTAACGGTGTTTCTTTTCACTAAATCTTTGGGAGAAACCGCTTAACCAATAGGCTTATGCAGTACCCTTTTGTTATTTTCATTATATCACAACGCTAATAAAAAGTCAAGAGCTATAAGTTCAGG
>ERZ857693.3081-NODE-3081-length-14708-cov-3.403126_pt1 | contig 14708 bp, 11 predicted proteins | sample MGYA00519765_ERZ857693 | MGnify/ENA primary metagenome ERZ857693 (study PRJEB31778, sample SAMEA3449354) | human gut metagenome | biome: human gut; feature: human-associated habitat; material: faeces | place: United Kingdom | collected 2010/2012 ... | reverse complement strand
TTGACACCGACAAATCCTATGATAGTCTCTATTTCATGAATATGGACTTTTCAGCAGAATTTCTAGAAGAATCCTGCCCAAAATTATTTCAAGATCCGAACTGTGGTAACATTTTCCGCATTAAAGGATTTCAACAGCTTCCTGCGACGCTGCAGGGAACTCGACCTTTCGGTCAACGTCCTGTCAAACTTGACCCTGCTAACCGAAGACCACATTTCGGAAATGGCGAAGAACCCTCTTCTCTCCGTTCAAGCGTCGCTCTACTCAATGGACCCTTCGGTGCATGACTCAATTACCGGTTTAGCTGGCAGCCTCGAAAAGACGGTAGATGGGATTCTGGGGTTGATCAATGCCGGAATACCTGTGCAGATATCTTGTCCTGTGATGAAGCAAAATAAGGACAGTTTCCGAGACGTCGTCGTGTGGGGGAAAAGCATAATATCGCCGTAGCCATAGAGCCCGTGATATTCGCATCATATGACCACTCGGGAAGCAACCTGGATAACCGCATTTCGCTCGATGAGCTCGATACCGTGCTGGACCTGGAGATGGCGGAAGGATATGCGTCTGTCCTCAAAGAGGCGGCATCAGAGAAAGAGCTTCTGACGGGAAAGGACCCTATCTGTTCCGTGTGCAGATACAGTCTCTGCGTCTCGGTTGAGGGAAACGTCTTTCCGTGTGCCGGGTGGCAATCAAATGTCATCGGGAACCTCAACGTGAGTACTTTGAAGAAGGTTTGGGAGGACTCCGAGAAAATCAGATGGCTACGAAGCATCAATAGAGAGGCTTTCTCCAAGTGCGTTAGCTGTGAAGATCGAGGCTACTGCACCGTTTGCATGATGGCTAACGCCAATGAAAATCCAAATGGCGATCCGTTCTCGATCGACGGCTTCCACTGTGGAGTCGCTTCCAGGACACGACGAAAGGTGCTGGGTTACTTTGAGTCCCAACAAGAGGCGGAATCGGATTCTTACAGTGCCGTTTAAGGAGTCGGCACAAGCGACGCGAAGGACCAGACAGGAGCCGTACAAGCATGGAAAAGCTGATCATCAGAGATGCCTACGAGCACAACCTGAAGCATATCGACCTGGATATCCCCCTCAATTCATTCACCTGCGTCACCGGTTGCTCTGGATGCGGCAAATCCTCCCTTGTGTTCGATACTATCTATGCAGAGAGCCAGCGAGGCTTCCTCGAGGGCATGACGGGAAACCTCTACGGGCAAAAGCTGATGAACAAGCCCAAGGTCGGATCTATCGAAAACCTTCACCCGGCCCTGAATGTGTCCCAGAACTACTACAACGTGAATCCAAGGTCCACGGTAGGAACCGTTACGGAGGTCGCATATTATCTTCGTTCTATTTTCGCTATCGAAAACAACGATAAATTCCAGAACATCACCGAAAGTACCTTCTCGTCAAACAACCCTAAGTCCGTATGCCCGAATTGTTCCGGCCTTGGTATAGAGCGCGCTGTATCCGAGGCTCTCCTAATCCCCGATCGTGAGGTAACGCTGAAGGATGGAGGAATTCTCTTTTTTAAGGGCTCCCCCGAAAGCAAGGAACGGAAATCCCTCGAGGCACTGTGCGAACATTACGGAATAGACATCGAAAAGAAGGTGTCTGATTTAACCGAAGGCGAGCTCGACCTTCTTCTCCACGCAGACGAGGGGATACGCTACCAGCTCTCATACAAAGAGGGAAAGCGGAGGAAACGACACTACGTGAACCTCGAGGGGGCCGTTCCCGCCATCACGAAACGCATGTCGGACCGCGAATCACCTTCGGAGCGGTTGTCTGCGTATGGCCGGTTCATTGCGGAAAGGCCATGTTCCGCTTGTGGAGGCGCTAGACTTCGCCCAGAGATCCTGTCCTTCAACGTGGATGGGATTAACTATAGCGAGGCGGAGCATATGGAGCTGGCTTTGCTACGCTCATGGCTCTGCGAGGTCAAGGATCGCAGAGCCTCCACACCTCACGGTGAGGTCATTGCCCAGCTTGCGGATGCCGCGATGCGTAAATTAGATGCCTTGGTCAAGCTCAACGTTGGATACCTGTTTCTGGCAAGGGCCATCCCCTCTCTATCCGATGGAGAGCGACAGCGGGTTCGATTAGCAACGCAGCTCACATGCTCTCTCAGAGGCCTGCTCTATATCCTCGATGAACCTTGCAAAGGGTTGCATTCCAGGGATATCAGCAGAATAACGAAAGCGACACGAGAACTGGTCGGGAGAGGCAATACCGTCATCGCTATCGAGCATAACAAGCAGTACATTTCAGCGGCGGATAGCATTATCGAACTGGGACCAGTCGGTGGACCGGAGGGCGGCTATCTGATGAATGGGGCTACGCATCCCGCCGAAAGCCAGCCCCTCTCTTTCAAGGTTCCTTTTGAAGCAAGCCAGTATTTCGAGATCGGCAGAATCTCCTTCCGAAACATAAAGCGGCAAACGGTCCGGTTTCCTGAAGGGGGAATCACATGCATTACCGGCGTTTCCGGGTCCGGTAAATCAACGCTAACAACGGCGATTGCGAGATGCTTCGCCTCGGGCAGTGAAGGTTGTTGCGAATACTTCTGCGGTCGCGATTCCGTCAAGCGGGTCATTCAAGTAAACCAAGCCCCCGTAGGAAAAACCCCCCGATCGACCGTCGTTTCCTATCTCGGAATCTTCGACGACATACGCTCTCTGTTCGCACGAACTGATTCGGCGAAGAAGCTCAGACTCGGGGCGTCGCAATTCAGCATGAACGTCAAAGGAGGGCGTTGCGAATGCTGCCAGGGTACCGGTTTGCAAAAAATCGAATTGAATTACCTTCCTAGTTCTTACATAACTTGCCCAGAGTGCGGTGGGAAAAGGTTTAGCGACAAGATCCTGTCCGTTACGTATCGAGGGATGACTATCCAGGATGTCCTCGAGACCCCGGTTGCGGACATGGTCGATGCTTTCAGCGACTCTAAGAAAATAAGCTCAGCTTTTGAGAGCATGATGGAACTCGGTCTCGGCTATCTGAGGCTCGGACAGATGTCCATGAGCCTTTCCGGCGGAGAGGCTCAGAGGGTCAAGCTGGCAAGAGCCCTCGGCGTTCCTTCCCACGGGAAGAACCTGTACATACTTGACGAGCCTACATCCGGCTTGAGCGATGTCGACATAGAGAGGTTCGTGAGGGTCCTTTTCTCTTTACAGAAAAAGGGCGACACTATTCTGGCTATCGAACACAATGTTGAGTTTATTGCCGCTGTCTCCGACTATATCGTCGATTTCGGCCTTGCCAGCGGCGAGGCGGGCGGGACGATAGTCAGCCAGGGCTTGCCAACTGCCGTGTTCGCGGACGATTCGTCATCGCTTCATGGGCTTGACAGCATGGTTTAGCCTTCAGCAGGCTCCGGTCATGGACATAACCGGAAATGAACACTTGAAAGATGGATGGGAAAGAAATGACCGCCAACGATGAGAACAGACTGAAGCAATGCGAGATCATATTGACGCATGGATGCAACCTTCGTTGCGATTTCTGCTTCGAGAAAGAGGCTGGTTACCAGCTGAGCGACCAGCTTGAATATGAGGATTTGAGGCGTTTGGTTGACCTTTGCGGAGAAGCAGGGATCCGCTATTTGTTCCTTACGGGAGGGGAACCTCTCCTCTATCCGAATCTTATCGAAATCCTCCAATATGTTAGCGAAAACCATCCATCTATCACGCCCACGATAGCAACGAACGGCATGCTCCTTGAAGATGCCGACTATTGCCAGCGCTTGCTCGATGCCGGGCTCAGATACCTTGATGTATCGATGAAGGGTACGAGTTCCGAGAGCTGGATCCGGGCTACTGGTTGTGATGGCCTCTCGAAGCAGATGAAAGCTATCAGAAATCTCTCTTCTGTGCCAATCGAACTCACCTGCTCGATGGTTGTCACGCATGATAACGTCGCGGAGGTTTGCGATGCCGTGCAGATGGCCTACGACAACGGAGCCAAGCAATTCTCTTTCACCTTCCACATCGACAACTCTCATCCCCAGGAGAAGAATCGAGCGTATCTTTTGGAAAACAATCCGTTCTTGCTGATTGAGACATTTGTCTCTCAAGCGGAGCGTCTGTGCGCCATCACGGATGACTGGTGGGTTGAATACAGTTATCCGTTGTGCATGTTCACCAAAGAGCAATTGAAGGTGTTGGAAGGAAGACTGGCTGGACCGTGCCAGATTCATCTGGGAAACGCGATAACGGTGAACACGCGCATGGAGTTAATGCCTTGCGATATGTATATCGGCACTAGCCTAGGCAAATTCGGAAAAGAGTTCTCCACTCTTTGCGAACTGGAAGAGCTCTTGAAGAGCTGCGACACCCAAGATGCCTTGAACGACATACGTAAGCTACCATCCACGAAATGCATGACATGCGAGTATCTAGATCGTTGCTACGGCGGATGCCCTGTGCTGTGGAAGAACTATTCCTTTGATTCGCTAATGAGCTTCAAAGAAGAGGCACTAGTTTCTGATACTTCAGTCTGCTGAGTCCCGGAATGGTGTGAAAGCGGGCGTTCTTTTAATATGAACAGGACATTGCCAATAGGCAAAATTGGGCCCGACCTCGACTCTTTCGAACCGAGGCCAGGCCCTTTCTCTATCTCAACCCTCCTGCGGCGACCTCGGCGTGTCTCTCCGACGCTCGTCTTTGCAGTTTAATATCCGCCCGTGGCGCATCTCTGCGCTGGGCAATCCGTTGCTACGGCTGGGGTTACCTCGGTCGATTCGACAGTCTCGTGTCGCGGGTGGCGCCTTGGGCGCTCGCAGAAAAAGAGCCTGGGGTTAGCCCCAACGGCCTCGGATATGGCCGCAGGATGGGATGTGAGCGCTGCTATGTCGACTCAGCCTGCCATTACGCCCTAGGCGCCCTCGACCATGCAGCCCACCGCCCAGCACCAGCACGCGAGCTCGCGGGCGGTTGCGACGTTGGCCTTGTTCTTGTGGACGCCGCGCTCGAGCATCGCGCGCCGCCTCTCGACGAGCCTTCTCACGCCCTTGGCCGCGTGCCTTCTCGCCGCGGGGTCCGGGACCTGTCCCTTGGCAAGGTCCTTCGAGTGCGGCGAGCAGCCAAGGTAGTGCCACGCCGACTCGACGAGGACCCTCCTCAGGTGCTTGTTGCCGGCCTTGGTGATGCCGCCCTGCCGCACGCTCTCGCCGCTGGAGTGCTCGGAGGGCGTGAGCCCGAGCCACGCCGCGAACGACCCCGCGTTCTTGAACCTGGAGAACTCGCCGGCCTCGAAGACCAGGTCTGCGGCGCTCGTCGCGTCGATGCCCTTCAGGCACCTGACGGAGTCGACCCTGCGCTTCCACCTGGGCTTGGACGCCTCGGCCTCGACCAGCTTCTCCAGCCGGGCCTTGTCCTCCATCGCCTGCCTGACGGCGTCGACGTAGTACGCGAGCGCGTCGCCGTCGGCTTTCTCGGGAAACGATATCGACCGGATCCAGGTCCAGTGGGCGGCGGTCCAGTTGCCCTTCCTGCGGCCGGTCGGGGTGGTCTCGCTGAACGCGTATCCGTGCCGCATCAGGAACTTCGACAGCCGCTGCTTGCAGCGCTTCAGGTCCTCGCGCGCGTCGTCCAGCGCGCGCACCAGGTCGCGCGCCGCCTCGCACTCGTCGTCGGGGACCCACACCTCGACGACGTTTCCCACGGAGAGCATCCTGGCGAGGAACTCCGCGTCGTTGCGGTCGTTCTTCCTCTTGCGGTCGGCCGAGGGCTTGATCATCTTCGAGACCGCGCCGACGACGCAGTCGACGCCCAGCGCTGCGAGCCTCTTCTGCAGGTCGAACCCGGTGACGCCGGACTCGTAGACGCATTTCGCGGCAGGGTCCAGCGACCTCACCCACTCTGCGACGGCTGCCGCGTCGTAGGCGAAAGTGGCCGAGCGGACCTCGCCGGTCATCGCATCGAGGGCGACGGCCTTTATGGATCGCGCGTGCACGTCGAGGCCGACGAAGGTGGTAGTATTCAACATGAGAGAGCCCCTTTCCATGCTTGTGGCGTGGCCGCCACTTTTGAGTTGGACACTCACATTGTCGGCCTAATCCACGGATTCGCATGCAGCAGGGGCTCTCAATGTTTTCATGTCCTGCTCATATCGTCTCGTATCGGCGGTTCTTGGAGCTCCGCTCGCTCTCTTTTCACGGCAGAACGAGCGGAGCGCGTTCTTTAAGCCGATTCTTCGGCATCCTCTTTCGTATCGACTCCTAGTGCGTCGAAAAGCTCATCGCGCGAGCGAATATCGAGCTTCTGATAGATATGTCGCACATGGGCTTTCACGGTGCCATTCGCCACAATGAGCATCGTCAAAATCGAAAACGTCGTGTATGCGCCCGTCGCGCAAAAATTGCCTCAGAAACTGTCGACCAACCCAAGCCCCGACGGCGGAATGAGCGCGCCGGCCATAAGCGGCAGGGCGGTGCGGTACATTATGGTGAAGTCGAAATTCCTGCCCTGTAAAATTACGCCCACCATTACTACGATTTCAATCCAGGCGCGGTAGACGCCCAACCCTAAAAAAGCTAGCGGCAAAAATCCCGCGAAGCTGAATGGCAGATTCCCGTTATTGATTGCGTTATTCGTATGCTTCCTCATGGCGCCTAAAACCCCTCCCGGCATCATGGCCTTCGCATTCGATTGTAGGTCTAGCTTTTGCATGACATGCCCGCGGGGTAAATTTCGCCCCGAACGGCAAATTGGCGTAGTGCCTGTTCAAATTGGGAGATATAGGGGCGTGTTATGAGAAATAACCTCGAATCTGCCTTCGGTGGTCGATTTCATTGCGGCTTTTCGGCCGTATTGTGCGGCCATGCCGACGGGGCCAAGGGAACGCGCCAAGCGCGAGCCGCATACCGCGCGGCTCGCCTTGTTGCGTAAAAGTGCGTGTTGCATTCCGGGCAAATTGCTTACTTGCGACACTTAAAAGGCCCCTTGCGGGGCCTTTTCGTTTTTGGTCTAACGCTCGTATATGCTTTTCAGATAGGCATGATGCTTTTGCTTGTATTCGTACATCGCGCGGTCGGCCGCCTCGATTGCCTGCTGAGCGTCATCGGCTGTCGATTGCATGGTCGCAACGCCAATTGAAATGCTCAGCGGCTGGCCGGCAACGTTGAGGGTTCGCGCCATTTCATAAAGACGCTCGATGACTTGCTGGGCATCATCTTTCGTGTGATTGGGCAAAATAACGGCGAATTCGTCGCCACCGATGCGGAAGCAAACGGCGCTTGACGGCATGGAGAGCTTCAGCAGCAGCGCCGCAGTTTTGATGAGCTCGTCACCCTCGGAGTGGCCGAAGGTATCGTTGAAAAACTTCAGGCAGTCGCAGTCGGCAATCGCGATGCTCAAAGGGAAATTTGCATGGGGCAGCTCTTCGTCGATCCACGCGTCGAAAGCGCGTCGATTTTTCATCTTCGTCATTTCGTCTTCGAGCGAGTACTCCTCAAGCTTTTTGCGCATAAGCTCTTGCTCGGTCACGTTGTTGATGAGCCCCACAATGCCCACGATGTTGCCCTCGTCGTCGAACACGGGGTTCTTGATGAGCTCGAGATATTGCAGCTCATGGTCGTCGTATTCTTGGATGGTGTAGGTCGCGCCTTCGCCGGTTTCAAGAATCTTCCTGTCTTGCTCCATGGCAAGGCGAGCGTTTTCTTTGTTTTCCCGAATCCCTAAATCGGTTTTCCCGCGAATGCTCCAACCGGGGTCGTGCTTGCCGATGTGCTCCCAATAATGAGTGGCGAACAGGTATTTTCCCTCGGTGTCCTTCAGATAAATGCAGGAAGGCAGCGCCTTCAGAACTCGCTCTAGATCGGCGAGGTTTTCTTCGAACATAATTATGCCCATCCCCTTTTGCGACGCCGGTACAATGCAGTATTCCCTCAATAAAGCATTCCCCCAAATGCGTCTTGATTATAGCAAAAGGCGAGGTGGGGAAATCATTGGGCGGCGGAACGGTGCTTTTGGGCCGTGCGCTGACTTTTGCTGCGTGGCAAAAAACGCCGCGAGTAGGTCTTTTTGCGAGCCGTTCGCGCATGGTACCCGCTTATTTTTCTTCGAAGGCGAGGTTCGGCGTGCGTTTCCTCTGTTCGTATCTGTGCGTAAGGGATTTTGGAATAGGGTTGCGGCCTATTCGTCGCATTTTCTGCCAGGGCGTCGATGGAAAGCTGCGAAAAGGACCTAATCGTCGTGATTTCTGCCACATGTCAGTCGCATGTCCTGCGAATGGGGGAATGGGAATGGTGGAGGAAGGGAGGCGGTGAAGAGGGCGAAGAGTGAAAAGTTGAAAAGTGAAAAGGGGCGGCGGTCTTCATTGTTACGACTCTGTTACGGGGTGCACATTTGATGCTTTCGCGGTGCCATTCGCAAGGTTGGTGCAGCCTTACCTTGGCGAGCGTTCTAAAATTGTGCATCTAACAGCGCGCGCCGGAGCATCCGAAGCGTCGGCGGCGCGTCCTAGATATAGGGGGTATTGTGACTAAGCTTTCTATTGCGCCGAAAGGGTCGAGCGACGCGAGCTACGCCGCCGAACTCGAAGCGTTCGCGCGCCGAATCTCAACTACGCCGCCGGGGGCTTGTCCCATTGCGGCGCAGCTTTCCATGCTCGAGACCGGCGCGGCTCAAACGTGCGGCAAGTGCGTGCCGTGCCGCGATGGCCTGCCCCAGCTCGCCTCGTTGGTGCGCAGCATTCTCGACTGCAAGGCGACGGCCGCCGACCTCGATCGCGCCCGCGTTTTGGCGGAAATGATTCGCGATGCCTCCGACTGCGCCATTGGCTATGAAGCCGCGGCCCAATTCCTGGCGGGCCTTAAAGCCCACGCCGACGAATATGCGAGCCACATCGAAAACCGTGCATGCACCGAAGGCACCGAGCAGAAGGTTCCGTGCGAGGCGCTGTGCCCAGCGCATGTAAACGTGCCGGCCTATATCGCGCTCGTTGCGGCGGGTGATTACGCTGGCGCCGTGAACATGGTGCGCAAAGACAACCCGCTGCCCACCGCATGCGCGCTCGTGTGCGAGCATCCGTGCGAGCGCCGTTGTCGCCGTGGCTTGCTCGACGCCCCCATCAATATTCGCGGCATCAAGAAATTCGCGGTCGATTCCTGTGCGGCCGATAAGGCTCCCGTGCCTGCGCGGTCGGCCCAAACCAACCGTCGCGTTGCGGTGATTGGCGGCGGCCCCAGCGGTTTGACCTGCGCTTATTTTCTTTCGCTCATGGGCCACGATGTAGTGATCTTCGAGGCTCGCAAGCACCTCGGTGGCATGCTGCGTTACGGCATTCCCGCGTATCGCTTGCCTCGTGAGCGTCTGGATGAAGACATCAACGCCATTCTCGCCGTGGGCGGAATCGAGGTTCGCCTCGAAACGAAGGTCGACACCCAGGCCATGGCTGAGCTACAAAACGAATTCGATGCCGTGTATGTTGCCATCGGCGCGCAAAAGGGCAAGGGCCTGCGCATTGACGGCGCGAAGGCCGAAGGCGTCATTTCCGCTGTTGACCTGCTCGGCCGCATCGGCGATGGCGATTATCCCGATTTCAGCGGCAAGCGCGTGGCCGTCATTGGCGGCGGCAACGTTGCCATGGACTGCGTGCGCACGGCGGTGCGTGCCGGCGCCGACGAGGTGTCGTGCGTCTACCGTCGCCGCGTAGCCGACATGACCGCGCTCGACGCTGAAATTGAAAGCGCCATTGCCGAAGGCGTGGAAATGATCACGCTCGAATCGCCCGATTCCATCGAGACGAACGAAGCGGGCCAGGTCGTGGCGCTCATCACGCAGCCGCAGATGATTTCCGCGGTGAAGGGCGGCCGCCCGTCGGTGAAGGCCGCCGACAAGCCCAAGCGTCGCATCGAAGCCGATGTAATCCTCGTTGCGGTGGGGCAGGGCATCGAGTCGCAGCCGTTCGAAGACGCGGGTATGCTCGCCGAATGGGGCGAATTCAAGGCAAACGAATTCCTCGAAGCCCAAGGCGAAAACGGCACGCTCGCCGGCGTGTTCGTCGGCGGCGACTGCCAAACTGGTCCCGCGACTGCCATTAAGGCGATTGGCGCTGGCAAGGTTGCTGCGCGCAATATCGACGAGTACCTGGGCTATCACCACACGCTCGATTGCGGCGTTGACGTTCCCGCGCCCGCGCCCAACGACCGCGCACCCAAGGGCCGCGTGGAAATTTCCGAACGTCCCGCGCGTGAACGCAAGCACGATTTTGCCTATGTCGAAATGCCCATGAGCCGCGAAGAAGCGGTTCAGGAATGCGGGCGTTGTCTGCGTTGCGACCACTTCGGTTGCGGCGCTCTGGAAGGAGGCCGAATCCAATATGTCTAACGTGAATCTCACGATCGACGGCGTTTCCGTCGAGGTGCCGCAGGGCTCAACTATTTTGGACGCGGCCCGCGCGGCGAACATCCACATTCCCACGCTGTGCTTCCTGAAGAACGTGAGCGACATCGCCTCGTGCCGCATGTGCGTGGTCGAAGTCGAAGGCGTGCAGGGCCTTCTGCCTGCGTGCTCTACGCTTGCCGAGGAAGGTATACAGGTCACGGCGACCTCCGATGGGCTCGATGCTACGCGTCGTCTTACGCTTGACCTTATTTTGTCGAGCCACGGCTTGAACTCGACGAATTTCTGCTTCAGCTGCAAGAAGAACGGCGCGTGTGAGCTGCAAGACCTCGGTCGAGAGTTCGGCATGGAAGAGCTCTCGTTTGAGGTGCCCGTCAAAAACGCCCCCGTGCTCGACAGCAATCCGTTCCTCTCGTTTAACCCGAACCTGTGTATCGCGTGCCAGCGTTGCGTGGGCGCTTGCAACACGGCGGCGGGCAATCGCACGCTGCGCACGGGCAAGCGTGGCGTTCGCACCACCATCCAGGCGCCGTTTGGCCCCAATTGGAAAGCAACCCGGTGCGAGAGCTGCGGCAACTGCGCCCAGGCGTGCCCCACGGGCGCGCTCACGGAAAAGCGCCGTGGCAATTATCGTGAGTGGGAAGTCTCGCGCGTGCGCACCACGTGCCCGCATTGCGGCGTTGGCTGTCAGCTCGACCTTATTGTGAAGGGCGATGAAATCGTCGACGCGCAGGCCGTGAACGGCCCCTCGAACGCGGGGCTTTTGTGCGTGAAGGGCCGCAGTGGAAGTTTTGACTTCGTGAATTCGCCCGATCGCATTACTTCGCCGCTTGTGAAGAATCGCGAAACGGGCGAGTTTGAGCCCGTGAGCTGGGATGACGCGCTCGCTCTTGTTGCCGAGCGCTTTGGTGTGATCAAGGCCGAACATGGCGGTGAGTCCATCGCCGCGTTTGCGTGCTCGCGTTCCACCAATGAAGACATTTATATGCTCCAGAAGATGGCGAGGTGCGCATTCGATACCCCGAATATCGACAACTGCGCACGTGTTTGACACGCTCCTACGGTCGCCGGTCTGGCGACAACGCTTGGCTCTGGAGCTATGACTAATTCCATCGAAGACGTGTGCGAGCAAGCGCAGGTTATTTTGCTCGTGGGCAGCAACCCCGAAGAGGCGCATCCCGTTATGGGCATGCGCATTCGTCAGGCGGTTGAGCGCGGCGCGAAGCTTATCGTCGTCGATCCGCGCGACATCGGGCTTGCGAGCAAGGCCGATATCCACCTGAAGCTGCGCCCTGGCACCAACGTGGCGTTCGCCAACGGCATGGCACATGCCATTATTGCCCAGGGGCTTGCCGATAAGGAATTCGTCGAAAATCGTACCGAGGGCTTCGAGGAATTCGCAGCCATGGTTGCCGACTATACGCCCGAAAAGGTGGCGGAGATTTGCGGTATCGATGCGGATGATCTTGTTCAGGCCGCAACGATGTATGCGAAGGCCGATCGCGCGCCCATCATTTATTGCCTGGGCGTGGCGGAGCATTCCACGGGCACTGAAGGCGTTATGTCCATGTCCAACATGGCCATGGTCTGCGGCAAATTCGGCAAACCCGGTTGTGGTGTCAACCCTCTGCGTGGCCAGAACAACGTTCAGGGCGCGTGCGACATGGGTGCCGGACCGGCCGATTTCACGGGCTATCAGAAGGTTGCTAATCCCGATGCGCTTGCGAAGTTCGAGACGGCGTGGGGTGTGAAAATGAATCTCACGCCGGGGCTTATGGCAACGGAGTGCTTCCCCGCGATGATTGATGGACGTATCAAGGCTCTGTTTCTCTTCGGCGAAGACCCCGTTCGCACCGACCCCGATACGCATCACGTGATTCATGCCCTCGAGTCGCTTGATTTCTTGGTTGTCGAAGAGCTGTTCATGACCGAAACTGCGAAGTATGCCGACGTTATTTTGCCTGGTCGCAGCTATGCGGAAAAGGAAGGAACCTTCACCAATACCGAGCGCCGCGTGCAGCGCGTGCGTAAGGCCGTGAAGGGTCCCGATGGACCGCGTCTCGACACCGAGGTGTTTGCCGAAATCATGCGTCGCATGGGCTATGACCAGCCTTCGCTTTCTGCCTCTCAGATCATGGAGGAAATCGCAAGCCTCACGCCGTCGTACGCTGGCATAAGCCATGCGCGCCTCGATGGCGCCCAGATTGCAGGTCGCGGTATCCAGTGGCCATGCCCGTCGGAGGATCATCCCGGCACGGCCATCATGCATGTGGGACAGTTCTCTCGCGGCAAAGGCGGCTATTCGCTCGCTCAGTATCGTCCGTCGGCGGAGCTTCCCAATGCGGAATACCCGCTTATGCTTATGACCGGTCGCGTGCTCGCTCAGTACAATGCCTGCGCCATGACGGGTCGCACGGAAGGCCTCAATGAAATTGCGGGAGAATCGTTTATCGAGCTGAACTCGGTCGACGCTGAACAGCTCGGCGTAGCCGATGGCGATCGCGTGCGCGTGTCGAGCCGCCGTGGTGAAATCGAAACTACGGCGCGCGTGTCGAGCAAGACAAATCCTGGTCAAACATGGATGCCGTTCCATTTCCAAGACGGCAATTCCAACTGGCTCACGAATGCCGCGCTTGACCCCACCGCGAAGGTGCCTGAATACAAGGTCTGTGCCGTGAAGGTCGAGGCGATTTAGCGAATCGCGCTCTTCGCCGTACGAGACGTCGGCGGCCTCCGGTATGCACAAACCGCGCTCTGAGGCTTGGCCTCTTCGGGCCAGCCACAGGGCGCGGTTTTTTGTTGCAACGTGCCTTTGGATGCACGGACGCACCTCGCATCGCTGCAGCTGACATGCGCCAGCCGCAGCGATGCGTCCTAGTCGTCGCGCGTCGCATTTCGGCCCGATATTCCTGCTTATCACGCGCTTTTAATGAGGGCTTCACTTTCGAATCGACTTTATTCGGCTATAGTAGGGGGGTTACTAAAAACCGTTTAAGAAGAAACGCAGAGCCTATGGATTTCAACGCAATATTCGCTGTTGCGGTGTTCCTTATCGTCATCGCGCTCGTGATGTCGGAAAAGGTGCATCGTTCGCTCGTCGCCATTGGCGGCGCGGCCGTGCTGCTTCTTGCGCACGTTATGACGCTCGACCAAGCTGTGGCCCACGTCGACTTCAACACCATTGGCGTGTTGTTCGGCATGATGCTGTTCGTGGCCGTCGTGAAGCAGTCGGGGATGTTTGGCTACCTGGCCATTAAAACCGCCCACATCGCCAAGGGCGACCCGTGGCACATCATGATTATGTATGTGCTGCTCACCGCCGTGCTTTCGGCATTCCTCGACAACGTCACCACGGTACTGCTCATCGGCCCCATGACGCTTACCATTTGCAAGCTGCTCAAGGTAAACCCGATTCCGTTCTTCATGGTTGAAATCATGGCATCGAACATCGGCGGCACTGCAACCCTCATCGGCGATCCGCCGAACATCATGATCGGTTCCGCCGCTGGCTACACGTTCCTCGACTTCATCATCGTCGACGCGCCTATCGTGTGCGTGATTTTGGCCGTCGTGCTCGTGGTGTTTTACTTCCTGTATGGCCGTGGCCTGCATGTTCCCGACGAAGATCGCAACCGCGTGCTCGAGCTCGACCCTAAAGAGCAAATCGAAGACATGCGCCTGCTGAAGATTTCGGTCGTCATGCTTGTGTGCGTGGTCATCGGTTTCATGTGCCACGGCGCGCTCGGTATCGAGTCGTCGGTCGTCGCCCTTACCGCCGCCGCCGTCATCATGCTCATTTCCCGCGTCGATGTTCCGCAGGCGTTGCTGCATGTCGAGTGGACTACGCTCACGTTCTTCTGTGGCCTGTTCATCATCGTTGGCGGCATGGTCGAGACCGGCACCATCGACATGCTCGCGAATGCACTTATGGACTTCACGGGCGACGACGTGCTGTTCACCATGATCATCTTGCTCGTGGCGTCGGCCGTTATCTCTTCGGTGCTCGACAACATTCCGTTCGTGGCAACCATGATTCCTATCCTGCTTGCCATGGAAGGCGCGGGCATGGATGTAACGCCTCTGTGGTGGGCAACGTCGCTCGGCGCATGCCTCGGCGGCAACGGTACGCTCATCGGCGCGTCGTGCAACGTCGTTATCTCCGACATCGCGGCAAAGAACGGCAACCCCATCAGCTTTGTGAAGTACATGAAAATTGGTTTCCCGCTCATGCTGCTCACGGTGCTCGTTGCGGGTATTTACCTTTACATCGTGTTCCAGCCGGTATAAGGGCTGCGTGTGTAACGAACGCCGCAAACTCGCTCGTTTGTCGCAAGGGGCTCGCATATGCGAGCCC
>ERZ857693.3078-NODE-3078-length-14722-cov-2.790346_pt1 | contig 14722 bp, 9 predicted proteins | sample MGYA00519765_ERZ857693 | MGnify/ENA primary metagenome ERZ857693 (study PRJEB31778, sample SAMEA3449354) | human gut metagenome | biome: human gut; feature: human-associated habitat; material: faeces | place: United Kingdom | collected 2010/2012 ... | reverse complement strand
GGGCAGGCAAGACGGAACTTGTATATGCTCTGCTTTACATCACCAACCATGTATATATTGTTATTCTCACCTGTCAGTCTCGTCTTCGACACCGCATTAAGAATAACCTCCTGCAGCTGATTGGAATCCTGATACTCGTCTATCAGTATCTCTTCAAATCTGTTCGCAAGCTTGTCGGCAGTCTCTGTGTATACAAACTTTCCATCTTCTTTCTTTACAAGTATTGAAAGTGCAAGATGTTCCATGTCATTAAAATCAATTATGCCCTTCTCTCGCTTCACCTCTGAAACACGCTTGGCATACACCTTTGCCACTTTAAGTAAAGTCCGTATCTGGATGCTTGCCCCCTGCATGTCTGCAAATATTCCCTCATCATCTTTCAAGAATATCTTATCATTAAGCCGTCCTATGTAATCTTTAAACAACTTTCGCTGCCCCTTGACATATTCTTTAATATCCGGGTCTGCTCCTGCATCCTTCTTTCTTGACAGGGCTTCAAATGAAAATATTCTTATCCTTCTGCCAAGCTCTCCAAAATCCTGTGAATTAATCATCTCATTAATTCCAAGCAGGTCAGACTGCAAAGCACCTGTATATGCTGCAGGTCCTGCCGGCTCAGAACAGATATCTACTAATCTGTTGTATTTATCACGGTAATCGAAAAGTGCATTTTTAATTGAATCATACAGCTCCTTAATTGCAGGATTATCGTAAGTCTCATCATCATAAACTAACATGCACTCGTCAAACCACTCATCAATCCACGGATTGCTTCTTGAAAAACGGTATATTTTATCTATAATGCTCACAAGCCCTGAATCGTCCCGTCCCATGCCAAATGCATCAACAAGATTAAAGAATTCTTCATCTGCTTCGGCATAGAATTCCTCAAGCACATCTTCTAACACATCATTTTCAATAAGCTTCTTCTCACCCTCGTCCATTATCCTGAACCCCGGGTCCAGATTAACCTCTGGAAAATGATTTCTGATTATCCATAGACAGAAACTGTCTATCGTTGTTATCTGTGCGTTGTTAAGCAGTGTTATCTGTCTTAAAAGGTTCACATCACCCGGATTCTCGTCAAGCATTGAATCAAGTGCTTTTCTTATCTTGTCTTTCATCTGGGCTGCTGCCGCCTTTGTAAATGTAACAACAACCAGCCTGTCTATATCTATATTCTTGTCAGGGTCTGTAATCATGGAAATGATTCGCTCTACCAGAACAGCAGTCTTTCCTGAACCGGCAGCCGCCGAAACAAGCACATTACAGTCTCTTGTATCAATCGCGCTCTTCTGCGCCGGTGTCCATTTTCTTTCCATTCTCATCAACCCCTTCCTTTATATTATTCCATAATACTTCATCATCGAATTTCTTTAATTTTCTATAATTGCAGCCTGGCAAATCCACAGAAAATCCGCACACTGCCCCATAAGGACATCTGTCACAGCTTGAAAACTGTCCGTCTTTATAAGGACTTCTCCTTATATCACCGCCTGCAATTCTGTCCGCAGTATGAACCGTCCTTGCATCAACAAATCTTCCAAGCATGTTAAACTGCTCTGTGTTCATCACCTTGCTTCTTCGTGAGTCAAATCCGCCGTCAGCCTTTCTGCTAACCGGAATATTAAGTGATGTACCCTCTGTATTGTCCATCTTCTCGGCAATATCCTTATCCGAATTAACCATTCCTTTAAGACGCAGTTCACCCTTAATCTTATCCTCTATCTCTTCTGCACTCTCTGTTGTCGCAGATACAATCGGATCACTTATGTTATAGTAGAACACTCCGGCAGGAATCACTTTTTTACCCGGACGCATCTTTGCCACAAGCTTCATTGCCGCTTCCATGTATACCATAAGCTGGATATCAATTCCGTAGTAGGTCTTTACTATGTTGAAATCCTTCTTTCCTGTCTTGTAATCAATAATTCTTACATATACATCTGTGCCATTTTCGCATATGTCAACGCGGTCAATCGTTCCGCTCATAAGCTGCTTCCTGTCTCCGTCTCCGACTTCCATATTGAACTTATGCTCGAATACAAATGGCACGAAATCACCACATTTTAACTGTTCACCCATCGCCCATACAGTGCGGTCTGCAAGATCTTCCATCCGCTTAATCATGAATGAATTACGGCTTGAATCCTTAAGGATACTGTTCTGGTATATGTCAGTAATTGCAGCGACACTTCTTTTTACCATCTCGCGGCGCTTCTCATCTGATATCAGATAGTACGACTCACCGTTTTTCTTGATTTCGTCGCACACCTCACGGATAACCGCATGCAGCACGACGCCAAAGTTTACTGGTGAAAATGTGAATTCTTCCCTTTCCTTTAAATCAACTCCATACCTTAAGTAATACCTCAGCGGACACTCTGCAAAGTTCTCAAAAGATGTGACGCTTCCGACAAGCCTGCCGCCAGTAAGTGAATCAATAATATCCTCATCTACATTTACAGCAATTTCAGTATTATCAAAGCTGTTAGCCGCCTGCGGTATTGTTACATAAGAATTCTGCTGTGCCGTGTCTTTGTAAGATAACTTAAGGCAATGTGAAAACATTTTTCTCATGCTTCTTATAATATATGAAGGCATCAGCGCCGCACCCTCGCTGTTTTTTACCGCATATGACATGTAAAGCTTCTCCGCACTCTTTGTCATAATAAGATACAAATAGAATCTCTGCGTAAATGCTTTCTCCCTCACGGAAGCTGACATAACTATTCCCTTATCCTCAAGATACTCCCTGTCGCTTTCTGACAGAACGCTTCTTGAATCAGCCTTCTTAGGTACATTGCCGTCATTAATTCCGACAAAGAACATGACCTTGATATTGTCAAGACGGGTTCTTTCTATATCTCCGATAACAACGCAGTCGTTGGTCTGCGGAATAAGTCCTATCTTGATCTCCTGAAATCCTGACGCAAGTATCTTGTTAAATTCTTTAATACCAACCTTCTCGCTTCCAAGAAGGGCATACATTTTATCTAATACTTCTATAACTTTCTTATATAACTGCGCATATTCATCACCAGTGTACTCGCTGTCATTAAGCACACTTACCTTCTGCTCCATATCTTCACGCACAAGGAATTCGTAAAGAGCCTTTACCATATCTGCAACATCAGATTCCTTTGACTTAAGCACTTCTTCCAATGGATCCAACATATCCGTTATCATTGTTCTTAGTGAATTAAGCTTCTCAAGGTCAGTATTATTGACTGTTCCCCTGAACTTTCTTATCCATGGTTCATGCCATTTTCCCCTGCCTCTGATTCCAACTGCAACACAGTAATTGTCTAACAGATCAATATCTTCGCGCTCCATTCCGCTCATTCCGGTTCTTAGGAATCCTAATATGCTGTCATAGCTGTAATTATTCTCTATTATTCCAAGTGCACCGTTAATTGCCGCAATAAATGGATTGTCCGTCACATGGCGCTTGTAATCTAAGAAATATGGTATATCGTTCTGCTTTAATATATTAGCCGCCAGTTTGCCGTAGCCATCCATGTCCGCAGTAACTATCGCAATCTCGTTATATCTGTATCCACACAGTCTTGTAAGTCTTATTATTTCTCCTGCTGCAAATGTTAATTCTTCCTTGGCAACAGCTCCCTCATATATAACGATATTGTCAGTCTTCTTATTAAATCTTCCCGAATTGTTTCTGAAAAGATTCTGTTCCAGGAAATCCAGTTCTTCTGAATTCTTAAATCTTGAATTAACATTTACAATTACATTCTTTCCCGGTACTGCTTTTCCTGCAATATACACAGGTTCAAGGACTTTCACATGTTCTTCATCGCATATCTTATAAAGCTTTGATACGCAGTCCTTACTCATGAAAAAAAGTTCTTCCCTGCCTCTTACTGAATTTTCACGCTCAGATGCATCAATTGTCAGAGAAACATATATCTTCGGACACATTGATAAAAGAATTGTCATTAAATTGTACTGAATCGGAGTAAAGCCTGTGAACCCGTCAAATACTATCTCGCAATTCTTTATTCTCTCTGACTCTGTAACCTTGCTGCATAATTTATCCAGTATTTCTTCTTTAGTTATATAATTCTTGTCTATGTACTCTGCAAATGCGTTATATACAAGTACTATATCATCAAGCTTATACTGAAGTGCTACACTTCCCTTTGAATCACTGTATGCTGCACCTGCCGCATCCTGCATAACATCCGGCTTGATATCATACTGAAGCATCTCCGATATAACAGACTTCATCTCTGACACAAATCCTATATTAGACAGATTACTTCCAAAATATTTTAATCTGTCCTTGTTCTGCTCTAAAACTCTTTTAATAATCAGATTCTTTCCTGTATCATCAAGGACTTCAAGATTATCCTCACCCACTTCCTCAAATACTTTATACGCAAGCCTTTCAAAGCTCACAACATCTATATTAAGTATTCCTTTTCTTGGATGCATGGACACCAGTCTTTTCTGAATTGCCATAGTGTACTGCTCCGGCACAACAACTATATAATTCCTGTCAGGATTCTTCATTGACTCTTCAATTATATGCGTATACAGATAGTGCGATTTACCCGCACCTGAGCTTCCCAGAATTAATTGTAATGACATGTGTTACTCCCCTAATCTTTCTATAATAGACTTTACCATCATTTACTTTACCATAATGCACTTTTTCATATCATGTCTCATCATGGTTCGAAATCAACCGCTTCATATTCCACCGTATCTGAATAGTCCCACCATTCTCCCTGATAGCCTGTAAATCCGTTATTTTCCATAGCATTCTGTAGAATCATCACATTTTTCACAGCCTCTTCATCTTCTATATCAGAATAATCTCTATCTGCTTTCAAAGAAAAATCATCAAATTCTGTCGGCATTGATATAACACTTCCATCAGCAGCAACCATTGTAATATCCACTGTTCCTCCAAGATTATGCTTTTTCATTCCGTTAGCCGGATTTGCCACATAATTAGGGTCCGGATATACTTCCCACAATTTCTGCTGTGCCTCAAACGGTCTGTATGCATCCCAAATCTTTAAGCTGTACCCCTGTTCTTTCAGTTCTTTCTGCACATTTGCAAGCTTCTTAACTGTTCCGTATCGAAGGTATGCGTCTGTGAAATCATATATTCTGACACCTGTAAAGTTATTGTCTGTCGCATACATCAATTCGACATATATATCCGGTATGTATTTATTTACAAGAACATATTCGTCATCTTCCGGTTCTTTTTCGGTTGTAATCTCCTGTGTTATAATTTCCTGTGCTGTCACTTCCTGTGCTGCAGTCTCCTGTATGTTCGCCATCTCTTTTCCTGATACATCATCTGTTGTAACATTTTTCTTTTGTCCACATGCTGTCATGCCTGCCGCTATAATCACTATTACTGCAAATGTTTTGATAAATTTACTGTTCATAATCATTCACCTCTTCATAAACCTACCATTTCATCATATTTAACAATTTAGTAGGTTTTTCAAGCTATGCATTAATTTAATGTGCCATTTTACACTATCCAATACATTTGTATTTAATATACCACATTTTAATCATAATCTCCCACTCCATACCATATATTTTGTAATAATGAATATGAAGGGCAGGTTTCTTTGTGATGAGTCAGACTAAAATTGTTGTTATTCCATTTAAAAAGCTCCTTATTGGAGCGGTTATCGCTGCTATTATAATAGCTTTTATTATATTCGCTGTTATCCGTCTTGGCAGCAATAGTTCTGATAATTCCAGGAATACTACTAAACCTAAGAGCAGCACTGTAAATGCTTCTGCTTCTTCTAATATTGAGACACCCCTTGATAATGCCGACGCTCCTAAATTCTGCCCCGGAGTATATACCGCCTCTATTCTGTTAGACGGCAACCCCGTTGATATCCAGGTCACAGTTGATTCCTCTAACATTAACAGCATTGAGCTTGTTAATCTTTCTGAATCAATCACAACTATGTACCCTAAGCTCACAACTTCATTTGATGAAGTTGCTGCTAAAGTCATGGAAGCCGGCACAACCAACATAACCTATGATTCAGCCAACAGATATACATATTCCGTCTTTATAGAAGCAATAAGCGCAGCCCTTAAAAAGGCTGCGCCATGATTAATATCTTATATTTTCTGTCTTGTACCCCACATGCCTGCTAAATCCGTCTGCCACTACTTAGAATAAGTCACAGCCTCACTATTCTCATCATAATCAAACATGCCATCATTCTTCTCTTCAAGTGCCTTGATGATGTGATATGTATATTCATTATATGGTGTATCAATTCCAAGTTCTTTCCCCATGCGCATCATTGCGCCAGAGAACATATCTATCTCTGTGTGTCTGCCAGCGTCAATATCTTGCAGTGTTGAATATCTTGCTGTTGGCGGAACAGCGCTTCCTCGGCTTGAGTTATCTGCACACCTGCTCATATCAATGCCTTTGGCAAGAGCTACTGCTTCAACCTCCTTACGTAATCCTTTGCTGATTGCTTTCATATGCTCACTGTCAGTATAACAGCCAACACCTGCTCCAATAATAGCCTGTGGAAGATTGTTACAGATATTAAGTCTATACTTGCTCCATATCTCTTCTTTGATATATTCAGTCACTCTGTAATTAAGTCCTGTTCCATAAAATAAATCTCTTATTGCCGCAACTCTCTCACTCTCAAATGGTGCAGTTTCCTCTCCATATATAATGCCTATTGTAGTCTGAGGATTGAACACATATTCCTTACCTTCGCGGTGTGACGCCACCTTTATAAGTGAATAAATGATATGTGATTTATCTATCTTGGTAGATATTATCTCTTCACTGTCAACACCATTCATAAGACTCATGACAATTGTATTCTCACCGACGGCTTCCCTAATATCATCTAATGCACCTGCAAGTGCGCCGTATTTTAATGATACAACAAGAAGGTCAACACCTTTTGCTTCCTCTGGGGTCAATACCTCCGGGTGGTATGTCTTTCCATTAATCAGACAGCCTTCTGCCTTAAGTCTTTCCGCTCTTTCGCCCTTTGCAATAACGCTTAAACTTATATCCTTCTTTTCTGAAAGTCCCCATATAACATAAGAGCCGACTGCTCCTGCTCCAAGTACTGCCACTGAATGTATCTTCATATACATTTTCCTCTCATTCTTTGTAATTTCTTCAAATATATATACACTTCAATTCTTTCCGCGTCAAATGCTTTTATCTTCCTACAATATCGCCCTCTTCAAAATCATATGTCAGCTTCTTTCCATATACCTTGACATATGCAGCGCATTTCTGCTCATAGTCCGTATGCTGCATCCTTAAACTCGCTGTTCTCTCATCAAGCTGTCTGTCCGGATATATTACAGGAAGAACATGCACTTTGAATGTGTGCAAATGTGTACTCTTAACCAGCTGCTCAACAAACAGTGAAATCACTGGCACATTAAACTTTACGGCATACAGATATGCACCTCTCTTGCACGGGCGGGGTTTTCTGTAATTAAACCACATTTCCTGCTCAGGATATATAAGCACAAGTCTGTTATTATCAAGCGCATTCTTAATCTGATTAGGGAATTCCGTCTCCATAAACCATTTCAGGCTGCTTACGGGCATTGTATCTGCATACCTCTGCATATACCCTACAAATCCTTTCATTGCAAGGTTAGAATCCTGATTAACAATACTTATGCGTGTAAATCCTGCCTTTCTCATGGCAAACCTGACAATTGCAGGATCTAACGGGCTGAAATGATTGCATGTTACAATCGCAGGACCTTTAACTCCTGAAAGATTCTCAAGTCCACTGACTTGTGTTATAAGTCCGACTGCCGAAGTTCCTGCATAAAATATGGCTTCTGCTATATACTTTTTCACGCAAAAACCATATGCTGTCCTATAATCAATATAATGTCTTAACAATGCTTCTTTATCTTCGCGTAACAGCTTTGGATCTCCCGGCTCAACCTTTGAATTCAACTGATTAAGGCTTACAGCCGTCTTAATATTTTCATAGACCTGTTCCCTGTCACCAATCATATCTCCTCCAAAATGTTATCGCCTGCAAAGCTACCACTTCCCACAACATCAGAAAACTTAACGCCGTCGCCGTCTGCAATATTCTCTGCCCTTGCAAGAAGCTTCTTTAAATTCTCACGGTCAGCACTCCTTTCACTGTCCCCATACCGCTCACGCTGTTTAATCAGCAGCGGATAAAAGCCTGACTCCGCTGCATACTGCCAGAAATACTCCTCATACGGAATCTCACTGTAATGCCACGGCTTGTCAAACAGGTTAAAATGTATCAGCTTCGGTCTTGCCATATACTCCCCGCCCTTATTGGGCATGACATTCCACTCCTTATCAAGAAAATAAATGTCTTTTGCACAGATGGCATTAATATAATCCTGATCGGGTGCAACGCTGTCAAAATGATACTCTGCCATAAGTTTTAAGAATATGTCTGCCAGATGAGTACGCCTCATTTTGTCAAGATTCATAACCAGCACTCCCGAATTGACGTATTCGTTTCGTTCTATCCCCACTACATTTTCAATATAATGAGCCAGTATAGTATTCTTTCCTGCAAATGTATCTCTTACTGCGCCAAACATTGCATCGCCCATGTCAACCGAATAAAGCTTTGCAATGTCATCATTTATTACCGTGTCCGAATCAATATATACAGCCTTATCTAATTCAGGAAAAAGCTCTGCAATAAATAACCTGAAATATATCGTCAGTGTAAACTCGCCTGAATAAAGCCTGTTTTCCTGCCTGTCTGTAACGGTCTGTCCAAAGCTTTCTGAAAATTCATGCATTTTCTTTCTTATATCAACGAATTCAATATCTATGTTTTCGTAGTCCTTTATTACATTGCGAAGCTGAATCATAGTAATATTCTTCACATTATCGCACATAACAATAATGCGGTAACGCTCATCCACAGCCACATGTACAGCCAGAGATTTAAGACACACAGCCAGATACGGTGCATACTTTTCATTAATAGAGAAAACCACCGGAATACGCGAAACGGCCTTGTATTCCTCATATTCTCTGTTATAAGATTCAAGAAGTGCATCATATTCATGAAGCCCAAGTACATTATGCATTTTGTCAATCTCCCACGGTTTGACCGCAACAGTTCTTATTACCGGAAATACACGGAACGTAGTTGTAAAATGCTGAAAAACAGTGTTGCCATGCAGTCTCCTCTGGTCATTAAACCTGTGTCCACACAGATTGACTCTTGTTGCAAATGTATTAATAGCCGTCTGGTCAGGCATAAACATTTCCTTTCTTATGCATTGTTCACGACATTTTTCCAAAAGTCCATTCTCCCGTATCATATTCATATTCATAAGCATTACACCGGAATTAATGTAACCATCACCAAAAAGCCATCTGCCATAATAGTCAGAAACTCCCGCAATCTCTATCCCCTCCATATCCTGATAATAGAAGTCGCTGAAATTCTTCCTGCAAAGCACATCTGTATCAAGGTAAAGAAGTCTTTCATTAATATCTGTCTTATCAGCAAACAGGCGCAGCATACAGCATGCAGTAAACCTTGTCTGCATATTTGCCTCTGGCAGTTCCTCAACAAAATATCTTGTAATATCAATAAGTGAAACATTTACATCAATGTCCGATTTATTCAATTCTTTTTTAAGATACTCTGCAAATACTTTATCAACCGGTTTGTAATTAACACCTTTTTCCCTGTAATCAACCGTAATAATATATATATTTAACGGTTCGTCCACATTTTCAACAAGAGACATTGAAGATAATAGAATTCCCTTCTGCATAGGTTTATCCCCGCAATACAATATGTTCATAGTTCTGTATCCTTTCTTATTTACTAAATATGTCTGAATTGTCCTCTCTGTATTGATTTTCCCCAATTTCTTAAGTAAAATACATATAAGTTCAAAACGAAAACTAAAGAATAGAGGAATGTTATGATATTTAAGATTTTTAAAAGAGATTTGAAAGGTCTTAGCAGGAATATTCTGGCTTTAGCCATTGCACTTGGTCTGTGCCTTATTCCATCGCTTTATGCATGGTTTAACATTTATTCCAACTGGGATCCTTACGCAAACACTGCGTCCGTTCAGATTGCTATTGTTTCTGAGGACGAGGGTTACTCTGAATCTGATGATTCTACTATCAACATGGGAGAACAGATTGTTGAACAGCTTCACTCTAATGACAAGTTAGGCTGGCGTTTTCCTGAAACTAAGGACGAGGCTATGAATAAGCTGTATGCCGGAAAGTACTATGCAGTTATCGTAGTCGGTGAGGACTTTTCACGAAGCCTGTATGATTTCCTTGATAACGGTCTTAATCCGCCAACAGTTACATATTATGAGAATTCCAAGAAAAATGCTGTTGCTTCGAAGATTACAGACACAGGAAAAAGCACACTTCAGAACACTATCAATTCAGAATTCATTGATGTGTGTGTCAAGACGATTATGCAGGGACTTAACGAAATCGCAGAAAACGATCCTGCAATCATAGAAAAGACAGTTAAGGACTTACAAAGCATTTCAGCTAATATAAGTTCTTACGACACCATGATTGACATGTTTATTAAGAGTAATTCAAACCTTGCTGATAATCTTGCAGCTCTTGAGGAAGTTCTGCCTGAAATAAAAGATGTTATCACAGGAACTACTGATGTTGCAGACATTGCCAACAAGACACTCGACAACATTACCAATGACATTTATGACCAGATTGACTCTGTACTTAAAGCCATGAATGAATTGGCAGATGACTCACTTAAATCTGTTGATAATGCTGTAAATGCAGCTATAACTGATGTCGGACAGGCTGGTGTTGAACTTAATAATGCCAATAATAAGCTCAACGAACTTATTAATCAGAATAAAGCACTTGAAGATGCCATTGATTCTTTAAGCAAGATAGATGGTATTGATCCGTCTGTTATTACAGCTTTAAAATCTGCACTTTCATCAGTAAATGCTATGGAAAATGTAGCTTATAACCTTGTAAAACAATGTGCTGACATTTTAACTGACTCTCCCGAAACCCTTCAGGTCAAATATCAGTTGATAAAATCAGTTGTTGAACAGTGTCGTTCAGAGATACAAAAAAGTCAGGTTATTATACAGACTGTTATCAGAACTAATGTAAATCTCCTGGAATCATCTGTTAAAAATGCTGTAAGCAGTCTTGCTTCCAATATAAGCAGTACCGGAGACAGCATTAACGGAATAACACAGATGCTTCTTGGTGTAAGTGATATTTCTATAAATATTAATACAACACTCGAAAGTACAAAAACTTTGCTCGACTCACTTAACAGCAAGTTGTCTGTTATCTCTGGTTCTGTCGGAGATATCAGTTCATCTTCTACATATAAGTTAATAATGGATTTCATCAACTCAGATGCTGAGTCAATTGCATCGTTCCTTTCAGAACCTGTACAGGTAGAAGAAATCTATGTCTATATGCAGACTAACTATGGAACAAGTGTTACACCTTTCTATACAACACTTGCTCTCTGGGTTGGAGGAATTGTTTTAGTTGCCCTTATGAAAGTAAAGGTTGACTACGAAGATGATGAATTCAAGGACGCCACAGAACATCAGAAATATATCGGACGTGCGCTTCTGTTCCTTGCAATGGGACAGCTTCAGGCTCTGGTAGTTGTTCTTGGAGATTTATATATTTTAAAAATTGACTGCACCCACCCATTCATGCTATGGTTAGCAGCTGCTATAACAAGCTTTGTATTTACTTTATTTATATACACACTTGTTCTTACATTTGGTGACTTGGGAAAGGCTATTGCCGTTGTAATGATTGTGTTACAGATTGCCGGTTCAGGCGGAACTTATCCAATAGAACTTCTTCCTGAATTCTTCCAGAATGTGTACCTTTACTTCCCATTCCCTTATGCAATCAATGCCATGAGGGAGGCAATAAGCGGATTATATCAGTGTGATTACGCTGTATTTCTTGTGAAATTATGCGCTTATGCTGTTATTTCACTTATTCTGGGACTTGGAATCAGAAAGTCACTTCTTGAAGTACGCGAGTTCTTCGAACGCCGTATGAAAGAAACACATTTTATGTAAAGGAGCAATGAATTTATGCAAAATGATGATTTTAATATAGATGTTGTTCTTGCGGAAATCACAGCATTTGCAGAAAATATGCACGCTAAGAACCAGCACAAGAAAAAGGTCTGCTTAAGATGTATGATGATAATTCCTTTAGTATTCATGGTGCTTATGTTTACTATGGATACAGCCAAGGTTGTTTATCTGCTTCTATGGGTAATCTCACTTTTTATATTCTGTGCTTATCTTATAGTTATTGATTATATTGACGACAAGCTCGCAAGAAAGCTCAATGAGCTCAATATTGAAATTAAGGAAAAACAGGCTGATACTTCTCTTACAGACAGTATCAAAGCATTTTTAAGTGAGGTACAGTTATGAAAAATATATTTAAGATTATACGGGCTGACCTTCGCCACATAAAAACAAATGTAATTGCACTATGCGTAATTATCGGTCTTACCGTTATTCCTGCATTGTATTCATGGTTTAATATCCTGTCAAACTGGGATCCATATGGACAGGCTTCCACAAGCAGGATTAAAGTTGCCGTTGTATCTGTTGACAAAGGTACTTCTCTTGAAGGAACGGAGCTTAATGTCGGTGACAACATAATTGATGCGCTTAAAACTAATAACACTATCGGTTGGCAGTTTGTTGCTTCATCAGATGAAGCAATCGAAGGCGTATACAGCGGTGAGTATTATGCAGCCCTCGTTGTTCCAGAGAATTTTTCCAAGAATCTTATAAGCTTCTTAAGTGATTCCATGGAACATCCTCAGTTAAAATATTACTGTAACCAGAAAGCAAACGCTATTGCACCTAAGATAACAGACAAGGCTAAAACAGCAGTTCAGCAGCAGGTAAACCAGACATTTATAGATACAATCGTATCTACGATTGCCGGAACTGGCGACTCAGTTATCAAAGATGCAGATAAAGAAACCGGTTCTCTTATGGATGCAGTTATTAACAGACTTACATCCGCAAGGACTACACTTTCAACATACGATGTAATTCTTAACTCAATGCTTGCAATTACTGACCTTACATCATCAATAAGCAGCAGTTCAAACAGTGCTGCACCGCAAGTTTATACACAATTACAGTTACAGCAGCAGCAGTTAATAACCTTACAGGCACTTGTAAATGGTAATTCCGCTGAATCTTTAAATGAATTATCATCTGCTCTTTCAAACCAGATGTCCCAGATTCAAAGCATTATGAGTTCATTAACAGAGCTTTATTCTGACATGAACATGGATGTTGCAGACCTGTCTGCTGCAATTAAGCTTACATCGGGCTCACTCACTCAGACTAAAGAGCTTCTCAGTGACCTTGAGACAAAGCTTGATAATGCAATTAATACATTAAACACAATCACTGAACAGGATACATATGGTTTATTATCAGAGATGTTAAATGCAGATGCCAATACTTTGGGAGATTTTCTCTCTGCACCTGTAAATATAACAACAGAGCAGGTATATGCTGTTAAAAGCTATGGAACAAGCACACCCGCCACAGGTGCCCGGCGCTGTCCTCGATGCACACCACACTGCCCCAGCGGCTATCGGTGTCCACGGCGGTCACCTTACCGGCGGCGGGAGCACACACCTGTGCATCCTGCTCCGGACATTCCAGCAGATGCAAAGAGATATGAAAAATTCTTCGGAAGGTATTTTATCTTCTTTGCAGTAGGACAGCTTCAGGCACTGCTTATAACACTTGGAAATCTTCTCTACATAGGAATCCAGTGTTACCACCCATTCCTTTACTGGGTTGCATGTGCATTCTCAAGCTTCGTATTCACCTTCTTTATGTACAGCCTTACTGTTGCATTTGGAAATATCGGTGAAGCACTTGGAATTGTCCTGCTCGTTATACAGGTTGCCGGCTCAGGCGGTACATTCCCTATAGAAGTACTTCCTAACGCCTACCAGATAATATACCGGTTCCTGCTCTTCCCATATTCAATGGATGCATTAAGAGAATGCATAGCAGGAATGTACAGATATGATTACATTAAGAATCTCGCATTTCTTTCAATATATATAGTTGTTTCGCTGATTATCGGATTGTTCTTACAGAAACCATTTGAGAAGCTGAATCATATGATTGAGAGAAGTAAGGAGAAGTCGGGGGTAATGTTGTAGGAAGTTGCTCCCCTAAAGCACGCCCAGCCGTGTATATTAGTAAAATCAAAACACGCTTACGCTCGGATTCCGACGCAGCGGTACTAGGTTTGCTGGGATTTGCTACCACTTTGTGGCAGCTTTCCCAGCTTACCAAGTGACGGCGTCTTCATACGGTTTTAATTTTACTAATATACACGGCTGGGCTTTTCTTTACCAGACAACTGCTCCGCCCCGCCTTTGGCAAGGTTGGGGCTGGAGAGATATTCTCATCTCCTATGTAGAAAAACTCCCGGAAGTTTGGAGGCAGGTGGTTTGTGGGGTGCGGTATTCCAACTGTAAACTGTGCGCATAATAAAAGCATTGAGTCATAAGTAAACCAAAGCGTACACACGCCATGGATGGCGTGTGAGATGTCTCGCACATGGATGTGCGTAGACATCGTTAGCGGATGGTATAATTACCTAAACACTCAATGCTTATTATTATGC
>ERZ857693.3077-NODE-3077-length-14724-cov-3.671484_pt1 | contig 14724 bp, 14 predicted proteins | sample MGYA00519765_ERZ857693 | MGnify/ENA primary metagenome ERZ857693 (study PRJEB31778, sample SAMEA3449354) | human gut metagenome | biome: human gut; feature: human-associated habitat; material: faeces | place: United Kingdom | collected 2010/2012 ... | reverse complement strand
GCCGTGCCGCAGCCGTCGGAGCGGTGCTTAAGCCGTAAGGCGGGAATTGTGCGGTGTTGCCTTAAATAAATTCGCCCTCTTTACTACCTCACAAAATACTTTTCTTGAACCATTTGAAACGCTTCTAGCGCTTTTATTGATATTTTTCATTTGCCGAATATTCTTATCATCCCCTATCTCCCCTTTTCCCCCTCAAACCAAAAACATCCCCGTTCCCTGCCGGTTTCACCCGGCAAAGGGAACGGGGATGCTTTTTACAGATTCAAACCCAATCAGCAATCACGCTGCATCAAGCAGGCTCACCGGCAACGGCGGGCTGGCCATCAACCCAATGGATAACCTTCTTGGGGCACTTGGTAACACAGGTGCCGCAGGAGGAGCACTTGGCGTAATCGATAACAGCAACATTGTTGACCAGGGTAACGGCCTGCTGCGGGCAGTTGCGCACGCACATGCCGCAGGCAATGCAGCCTGCCTTGCAGGCTTTCATCACAGCGGGGCCCTTGTCCTTGTTGGAGCACAGCACCGCGGGCTGCGGGGCCATCGGCTTCAGGCTAATGACATGGTGCGGGCAGGCTGCCACACAGGCGGAGCAGCCGGTGCACTTTTCGCGGTCCACAACAGCGCTGCCGTTTACCACATGGATAGCGTCAAATTGGCAGGCGCGGGTGCAGTCGCCATAGCCCAGGCAGCCAAATGCACAGGCGCTGGGACCGCCGGCAATGGCAGCAGCAGCGGCACAGGTGGGAATGCCGTGGTATTCAAAGCGGGTGCCACAGTTGCCGTTGCCGCCGTTGCAGTTTACAACAGCGTGCAGGGCCGGGCCGCTGGCGCTCTCAGTGCCCATAATGGCGTTGACAGCCTCGGTGGCTTTGGCACCGCCGGGGGCGCACTTATTGGTGGGTGCGCCGTTTTCAACAATCGCTTTTGCATAGTCAGCACAGCCGGCATAGCGGCAACCGCCGCAGTTGGCGCCTGCAAGGCATTCGGTGATCTGCGCAATGCGCGGGTCTTCGTACACAGCCATAAACTTGGAAGCCAGCACCAGAATAATGCCGCCCGCCAAGCCCAGAACAACAAGCACGATGACGGCGAAGGCAATACTATTCATCGATTTCTCCCCCTTACATCAGTGCGGCGATGATGTTTTCTACCAGACCGCCAAAGCCCATAAAGCTCATGGCAGTAATGGCAGCAGACACCAGCGTGATAGGCAGGCCCTTAAAGCTTTCCGGCGGGTTGGAGCGCTCTACGCGCTGGCGAACGCCGCAGAACAGCAGCATGGCAACCAGGAAGCCCACACCTGCACCGGCGGCGCAGATCAAAGCCTCGGCATAAGCCATACCAAAGCCCTGTGCCTCATAAACCTTGGTGTAATCCTGCACAGCCAGGATGGTCACACCCAACACACAGCAGTTGGTGGTGATCAGCGGCAGGTACACGCCAAGGGACTGATACAGTGCATGAACGTAACGCTTCAGCACAATTTCGATCAGCTGGACCAACACAGCGATGACCAGAATAAAGATGACCGTCTGCATATAGCCCAGGCCGTTGGCATCCAGCAAAAAGATCTGCAGCGGGAAGGTAACAGCGGTTGCGATCACCATGACTGCAATAACAGCCGCACCCATACCAACGGAGGAATCCAGCTTTTTGGAAACGCCCAGGAACGGGCAGATGCCAAGGAACTGGACCAGAACATAGTTATTAACAAGGATCATGCTAAAGAAGATGGTAGCAAAGGTTGCAACAGTCTGGCTCATTCCTTAGCACCCCCTTCCTCGGTTTTTGCTTTGTCGATTTCTTCCAGCATCACATCGCCGCAGGTTTTGCGCTCAATGGGCTTGTTCAGCTTCTTTTCAATGTACACACACAATGCCATCAGGCAGCCGAACACGAAGAAACCGCCGGGGGCCTGGTTCATCAGGCTCATGCGGTCAATGCTTTCCGGGATGATGGTAATTCCCATCCAGGTGCCGTTGCCCAAAATCTCACGCACAGAGGACATGAGCAGCATGGTCAGGATGTAGCCGCAGCCCATGCCCAGGCCATCCAGTGCAGAATCCACAACGCTGTTCTTGCAGGCAAACATCTCGGCACGGCCCAAAATGATACAGTTGACAACGATCAAGGCCAGGAACACGCCCAAAGATTTGTACAGTGCGGGCACATAAGCCTGCAGTACCATCTGAACGATGGTAACGAAGGTTGCAATGATAACAATGTAGCACGGCAGATGCACTTTGGCCGGAATGACCTTGCGCAGTGCCGAAATAACGATGTTAGAGCAAACCAGAACGAACGTCATGGCCAGGCCCATGCCCAAAGCGCCGGATACCGTGGTGGTAACAGCCAGTGCCGAGCAGCAGCCCAGAACCAGGCGCAGAACCGGGTTTTCGCGGATGATGCCGGCGGTAAAAATGCGCCATTTGCTTTGTTTTTCAGCCATTTTAAGCCACCCCCGCAATATCATTATTGTAGCAGTCGATTGCGCTGTTGATGGCGCTGACAACTGCACGGGAAGAGATGGTAGCGCCGCCGATTGCATCAACGGGGTTGCCAAGCTCTACCTGCTGGGAAGCGCTCCAGCCGACATAACCGCCGTAGAAGCTCTCTTCGCCCGTCTTGGAACCGATACCGGTGGTCTGGGTGGAAGCATCCACAGACAGAGCGGTCAGGGTGCCGGTGGTATCAAATGCAGCGTACACGGTAACCAGGTTGCCGCTGTAGCCTGCTGCGGTGGACTGCACAACAGCCATGCCGTCTGCAGTCTTAACTGCGCCGGTCACATTGGCGGTGGTAACAGTAACATCCTGCAGATCATCCGCCGTGGTGCCCTCCGGCAGAACGGACAGATAAGCCGCCAGGGTCTCAGCCTTGGTGTTGGCTTCAATGATGGGTGCGGTTGCGTCGTTCAGCACAGCCAGCAGCGCGCTGCAGACCAGGCAGATCACAACCAGAACAATGACCGGAAGAACCAGTGCCTTAAAGTTGGATTCCTGTTCCGGAGCCTTTGCATTGTTTTCAGCCATTATTCTTTCCCCCCTTTCGCAGCTTTCTGGGGCTTTTTGTAGCCCAGCGGGGTCTGGTGGCCCCAGGCGTTGAACCACGGGGTCATCAGGTTGCCCAGCAGGATGGCGAAGCTCATGCCTTCGTTCATGCTGGCAAAGTTACGGATCAGGAAGGTGACCAGACCGATGAACACGCCATAGAACAGCTTGCCCTTGGTGGTGAACGGGCTGGTCACATAGTCGGTCGCCATGAACACGGCGCCGAACAGCAGGCCGCCGGACATGCAGTCCAGCAGGGCAATGTACGGGTCACGGGTAGCCAGCAGGGTCAGAACATACATCGTGCCAACGATGGAAGCCGGGATGGTGAACTCGATGGTGTGGGTAAACAGCAGATAAGCCAGGCCCAGCAGAATGGCGATCACACAGGTTTCGCCCATCATGCCGCCATGGATGCCCAGCAACATATCCACAAAGCTGACGCTGTGCAGGTCAACGGCTGCGTTCAACGGGGTAGCGGATGCCAGGGCGTCCACTGACATATCCGGGTAAACATAAGCCGTCATGCGGGAGGTAAAGCCCAGGAACAGCACGATACGGCCAACCAGCGCAGGGTTAGCAAAGTTATAGCCCAGGCCGCCGAACAGCTGCTTGATGATAACAATAGCAACCAGTGCGCCCACAATGGCAATCCACAGCGGCATGCTGACCGGCATGTTCAAAGCCAAGATCACGCCGGTAACGCAGGCAGAAAGATCCCCCACCGGGTTGGGCTTGTGCATCAGCTTGCAGTACAGATACTCAAAAACAACACAGGCAAGGGTAGTCACTGCGGTCAGCAGGATCGCACGCATGCCAAAAATCAGCCCCGACGCCACAATGCTGGGTACCAGCGCGATCAGCACGTTGCCCATCAGGCCGCGGGTGGTCGCATTGTCCCGGATATGGGGCGAAGCGGTTACGATCAGACGATCATCCATTCCTTATTTCCCTCCTTTGCGCAGTTCGCCCATGTACCAGGCCTTTGCCAGGCCCATGTTCTGGGCCACAGGGCGCTTGGCCGGGCAGGCAAAGGTGCAGCTGCCGCAGGCCACGCACAGATCCACGCAGCGTGCTTTCAGCGCATCAAAATCTTTTTCGGCAAAGTTTTCCAGAATTTCGACCGGTTCCAAACCCATGGGGCAGGCGGCAATGCAGCGCCCGCAGCGGATGCAGGGGTCAGGCTCCGGCAGGGTGGCCATTTTGCGGCTGAACAGCAGCAGGCCGTTGTTCTGCTTCAATACCGGGTAATCAGCGCTCGGCGAAGCACCGCCCATCATGGGGCCGCCAAAGATGATCTTGCCCAGCTCAACATCCGGCTTAATGCCGCCGCATGCTTCGATCACATCGCGGTACAAAGTGCCGATGGGCACTTCAATGTTCTGCGGCTTGGCAATGGCATCGCCTTCCACGGTAACGCGCTTGGTGGTCAGGGGCACACCGGTCTTCAGGAACTTGCCCAAGGTAGAAACGCTGGTCACGTTCATGATGATACAATGTACGTCTGCAGGCAGGCCCGGTTTGCCGGAAGGACCGATCTGCGGCACTTCGCGGCCGGTGCAGGTTTCAACCAGCGTTTTTTCAGCGCCCTGCGGGTAGCGCATGGGCAGCGGCTTGACCGAAACGCCCTGCATATCGCGCACCAGGGAGCACATCAGATCAATGCACTCCGGCTTGTTTCGTTCAATGCCGATGATGCAGTTGGGAATGTTGCAATACTTCATGACGGCAGTAATGCCGGAAAGGATCGTATCACTGCATTCCAGCATCTCGCGCGTATCCGTGGACAGATACGGCTCACACTCAGCTGCGTTGATCAGCAGGGTGTCAATGCCCTCTGCTGCCAGCTTGACATGCGTCGGGAAACCGGCGCCGCCAAGGCCAACCAGACCGCAGGCCTGCACAGCTGCCATCAGGCTCTTTTTATCGGTCACAACCGGCGGCACACAGGCCGGGTCAACCGTCTGCTGGCCATCGGCTGCAATCGCAACCGCCTGGCAGGTAGAACCGTTGACCATGCGGAACGGTGCAACGCCCTCAACTGTGCCCGAAACGCTGGAATAGATATTGGCACTGACAAAGCCGCCGGCTTTGCCGATGAGCGTACCAACACAGACCTGATCGCCTTTTTTGACGACCGGCTCTGCAGGTGCACCAATGTGCATCGACATGGGAATAATCACGTGCGCAGGCGTGGCCATTGTTACGGTAGCCATCCCGGCCGTGCCCTTCTCATGCGGCACTGCGGCACCCTTGGCAGAGCGCTTCAGGGATTTAAACATGGACTCATTTCCCCCATTTCATTGTCTGCCCTGTTATGGAAAGCTCCGGAGCCGGTCATCCCGTCCCCGCTGATCACAGCGATCGCCGATACACCTTTTTATAAAGTCAAACCGTCATTGCCCCCACTGCCAGCCGAATCAAAAAAGCTGAGCCGCCGGGCCGATGCCGTTCCATGGCCGCAAAAACAAAAACCGCCTGCATTTATCAAATGAAACCCAGACCGTTTTCAGGCTTTTGGGGCACACTGCCCCTTTACAAAAGATGTATTCTTTCCCAAAAGGCAAAATAAATACAGTATTATTGTAGCATTTTTGCCGTACAAGTCAAGAAGAAAGGGTCGCAAACCGCAATACAAAGTCGAATGTTTATACTAAAAAGTAAATTCTTTATGGGTTGCTAATACCGCCGCTCTGTTGGGCTTTCCACGGAAAATGCCTGTTGTGTATGTTGTTAATTTTTAGACATAGCGCATTGTTTCCTGTTGTTCCCTAAGGTGTATCTGAAAACAAAGAAAATGACGAATATTTCGCAGACACAAGCAGGATTTAAGTCAAAGAGCCTTGGAATCCTTTGTGGATTCCAAGGCTTTTTAACGCAAAATCCCGCTGCGCTTGTAGAAACAGACGATATTTTCGACGTTTCAGATACACCCTATGGATTTTCTGGGTTAAACACGCTGCGGGCTGCCGGTGTTTCCAATCCCCCGCCGCCTTTTGCGCAGCGGTTCATTGCCTGTTTTTGCAGCCAGACCGCTGCGGCAAGCCAGAGTAAAAGCGCATATATTTTGTCATCTCTTGAGTCGCCCTGTATTTTATGCTCGTTGCTTCGTTATTTCCATATTTTATCAAAAAAACTTCAAAAAACGTGTTGACAAATGCCTGCCAGTCCGCTATAATAACTAAGCGTTGAGGGCAGCGCGAAAGCAAAGCTTCTTAACAAACATGCAATGGGGATTTGCATAATGGTAGTGCGACGGACTCTGACTCCGTTTGTGGGAGTTCGATTCTCTCATCCCCAACCACCGCAGCAGCAAAGTTGCTGCGGATTTTTTTTCGGGGTGTAGCGCAGTTGGTAGCGCGCTTGGTTCGGGACCAAGAGGCCGTGGGTTCGAATCCCGTCACTCCGACCACAAAAAGCTCTTTCACCGTCTGGTGAAAGAGCTTTTTGTTTTTCACAGAGTGACGGGATTCGAACAGCCTGCTCTCGCCACAGCGGGACACAAACAGTCCAGTGGACTGTTTGCGAGGGGCGGGAGAATCCGCGCCCGTTTGCCGCATAGAGCTCTTTGGACGGTGCCGAGGCAAAACAGTCCGCGGAAAAACTCTCAGCGCACCAACCAGCAAAGCCACTCACGCATCTTTTTAAAGATTTTCCCCCGCCCTTCTACAAAAATCTGCCAAGAGCATTTTCAGCCCTTGGCAGCGACGTCTTTATTTCACCATCAATAAGTTTTCATCCGGATTTTATTTGGGTATGCCTCATTCAATCGTTTCAAAGCAAACCGTATATCCAAGCTCTTCTACCAAATCATTGTCAATGATTTTTCTAATGATATTTTTTTGCATTTTCAAATGCTTTATATCACTCCGTTCCAGATCAAGGCCGCACTTCCGGTTCAGGCAGCCGCGGCAGTAGCACAAAACTCCAATTTCTTTATTGGTCAGCATAACGCTTACCCCCCCCTTTTATTTCGAGCAGTCGCTGTTTTTAATCTAGCTTTCCCATTTGTTCTTTCAAATCGGTCTTATTCTGCACAGCGGCTTCAATGGCAGCTCCCAAGGCCGCGGTAATGTCTGCCAGCGGCATGGCCGGGGTACCCGCAGCTTTGCCTTCCAGCTGGCTGGCTGCATACGGCACATGCACAAAGCCCGCCCGTATATGGGGATAACCTTGCACGGTATGCAGCACGGTATACATGACCGCATTGCAGACGTAAGTACCTGCCGTGTAAGACAGCTGGCAGGGATAGCCCTTTGCCTGTACCCCGCGCACCATGGCCTTGACCGGCAGCTTGGCAAAATATGCCGGGGCGCCGTCCTGTACCAGCGGTTCGTCCACCGGCTGTGCGCCGTCATTATCCGGGATACGGGCATCCGCCAGGTTGATGGCTACCCGTTCTACACGCAAACCAGCAGCGCCGCCTGCCTGGCCCACATTCAGCACCAGATCCGGCTGGCAAAGTTCGATTTGGCGCACCACTTCTGCGGTGCCGCGGGTAAAGCTTGTCGGGATCTCCCGCTTGATGATCTGCGCCCCGGTAATTTCATCCGGCAGCATTTTAACAGCTTCGTAAGCCGGGTTGATGCTTTCCCCTCCGAACGGGTCAAAACCTGTAACTAAGACTTTCATTTCACTTTCCCTCTCCTCATCTTTTCAAATTATACCACACGCTTTTTCATTTTTCACTCCTATTTACAAAAATATCCTACTTTATTCAAAAAAAATGACCACGCTCGCACTTAGCGTGGTCATTTCATTAACATATGTTACTTTATTTTTCCCTTAGCTGCTCTTCCAGCCCGGCGCGCGGGGTAATATAGACCGTTGTATAATCGTTATACAGCACCATGCCAGGGCGGGCGCCGTTGGCTTTCCAGATGTTGCGCACCTCGGTGGTATCCACCGGCACCTTGGCACCGCCATTCTGGCTGGAGTGCAGCACAGCCAGCTCTGCGGCCTCCTGTTTGGTGGTGTCCGGCACATCCTCGCCGCGGCTCATAACCACCGTATGACTGCCGGGGGCTTTCTGTACATGGAACCAGACATCCTTGCCGCGGGCAGTGTGCAGGGTCAGCTTATCGTTTTGCAGGTTGTTGCGCCCGATCAAAATTTCAAAGCCATCGCTGGAGCGGTAGCGCAGGAAATCCGCCGGTTTCTGTTTGCGTTCCCGCTGCTTATAGTATTTCAGGTAGCCCTGGCTTTTCAGCTCGGCGCGCACTTCGTTCAGGGCCTGCTCACCGGGGGCAGTCTCCACCTCATACAGAACATTGGCAAGGTATTCGATCTCATCCTCGCCCTCGAGCAGCAGCTTTTTCAGCATCTGGCCGGCGGTCTGCTTCTTTTTATAATCGCGGAAGTATTTCTGCGCGTTCTCGTTGGGTCCAAGGCGGGGGTCCAGGCGGATGGTCACATCCTCGCCGGTATAGTAGTTTTGCACGGTGGCCTGGCGGTCGCCTTTCTGGATGGCCCACTGGTTGGCCTGCAGCAGCTCGCCGTACAGGCGCAGGGTATCGGCTTTTTCACTCTGGGCCAGTTCCTCCCGCCGGGCGGACTGTTTGCGCACAGCGCGTTCGTACAGGTTATGCACCGCTTTGTACAGCTCGCGGCTCTTCTGCTTCAACCGCTCGGCGCGGTCCTTGGTGGCGTAATAATCCTCCAGCAGCTCGCTGTAGGTGGGGTACTGCGTTAAAATGGCCGCACTGCCGTACTGCTGCGGGATAAAAAAGCTGAACTCTACCGGCTTGTTCACACCGTCCGGCTGGGGGATGCGCACCGCCGTGGGGGTGCCGCCTGCAGCGTGTTCATCCTTCAGGTTTTCGATTGCGGCGCACAGGGCCTGCTTCTGCGCTTCGTCCAGGTCACAGGCCAGCAGGGGCGTTTCGCCGCCAAAGGCACGCCACACAGCCTCCCGCGCAACAACGGGGCCGACACCGCCAACCGCTTTGCCCAAAGCAGAAGCCACCGGCAGGTCTTTTTCGCAGGCAGCGGCCACCATGGCGGCGGCGCTGGTTGCCAGAAAATCCGGCTTATTGGGTTTGGGCGGCAGCGTATACGGCAGTCCGGGCAGCAGCTGGCGGATCTCGCTGACCTCAAAATCCACGCGCTTGAGGGCATCGATGATCTTGCCGCTCTGGATCAGCACCAGGTTGGAGTAACGGCCCATCAGCTCGGCAGCCAGGGTATTGGTTACCAGGTCGCCCATCTCATTGGTGCACAAAAAGTCAAAAAATACAATGCGGTCGCCGGGTTCCATATGCAGCCCTGTCAGACGGCCGCCGGTCAGGTGTTTGCGCAGCAGCATGCAAAAGCCCGGCGGGGTGAGCGGGTTTTCAAAGCTTTCTTTGGTCAGGCAGACACGCGCCGAGCCGCTGCGGGCAGACAGCAGCAGCTTGAACGTCTGGGTGCGAGTGCGCAGGGTCATCAGCACTTCATCCCGCGTCGGCTCAAAAATTTTATCAATTTTGGCATCCAGCAGGGTGCTGTTCAGTTCATTTGCGACCAGCGCAAGGGTCGCGGCATCCAATGCCATGGTGGTACTCCTTTTCTTTTGGGGCAGGGTTTTATGAAAACGACAGCATTCTTCTCACGCGGCAGGATGGGTTCATCCCACCCCATAGTGTTCAGCCGCCGCAGGGGTTACAGGTAGCTGTAAGGGTCAACATCGGCCAGGCTGGGGGCCACAGTAACTTCTTTGGGCAGGCGCTCGGTCAGGGCATCCGCCAGGGCAAACACCACCGGGTGTTCCGTTCCCCAGTGCCCGGCAACAACCAGGCCCACGCCTTTCTGCTTTGCCAAAATGGCAATGTGGTGGGCGGCTTCGCCTGTCACCAGGCAGTCTGCGCCCTCGTCAATGGCCTGCTGCAAATAGCTGCCGCCTGCGCCGCTCACTTCGGCCAGCTTTTCTACCGGGCGATCGGCTTCCACAAACTTGCAGTGGGTGTGCAGCATCCGGCTGCAGGTTTCGGCCAGCTGTTGGGCCGTGGTGGGCACGTTCAGCGTGCCGATGCGGCCGCAGTTATCGGCGAAATCACGGCGGTTCTCAATGCGCAGCAGGTCTGCCAGCACATCGTTCACACCGCCGGGAGCGGCATCCAGATTGGTGTGCATGCAGATGGCCGAAATGCCGTTCTGCAGCAGCATTGCGGGCACATCCTCCGCCGTCACGCGGCGCAGCGGGTCAAAGATGACCGGGTGGTGGCTTACAATCAGCTCACACCCGCTTTCGGCGGCATCGCGCACCACATCGGCGGTAATATCCAGCGCCGTCATAATGGAGGTGACCGGGCGTCCGGCATCCACCAAAAGGCCCACGTTATCCCAACTGCAAGCCAGCTCCGGCGGGGCGATCTGTTCCAGAATTTCCAGTACCTGCTGTACTTTTACGGCCATAGTCCATCCTCCATTTCCTGTATCAGGGCATCCACCCCATCCGCCTGCGGGCCGGGTGCAAGGCCCAGGCGGTATTTTTTCAGTTTGACCAGCTGCTGTTCACGGTAGGCCTGGGCTTCGGGCTGGCCCTGCGTTTTGCCGCACAGGCAGGCAAGGCCGGTGGGCTCCGCTGCCCGGCCGGTATACTGCGCGTTGATCACGGTATACAGCCGCCCGGCTGCACGGCACAGTGTCTCGCTTTTTAAGGCAAAGCCGCGCTGGGCAAGGCCCTTGCGCAAAACGCTGTGCTTGGTGGCGGGTACAAAAACAAAGTTATACTGTTCGTTCCTCACCCAAGGGGCGGCATCCAGGATTTCCAGCACCGTTTCGGCCCCCATGCCGGCAATGATGATCTCCGTTGCCTCCCCCGGCTGCAGCACACTCAATCCGGAACCGAGGCGGAACTGGATCTTATCCGCCCAGGGGGCGCAGGTCATGCGGGCTTTTTGCAGCGGGCCTTCCCGCAGATCACATGCAAAAACAAGCGGGCAGCAACCGCTGCCCGCCAGCCATGCACTGAGTTTTCCATGGTCACACCCAATATCGGCGGCAATATGGCCGGGCCGCACATAGGCAGCCGCGGCGGCCAGCCGCGCATCCAGGTGCGGCACAGGCTTACAGGTGTGCAAAGTAGTCATTCAGTTCGGCGCACAGTTCGTCGGGGTCCACACCGTGGACCATGCAGGCCTGCTCCACGGTCTCACCATGGGCAGCCATGCAGCCCAGGCAGTGCATACCCGTGTTCAAAAAGATGGGCACGCAGCCCTGGGAAGGATCGTTCTGCAGGATTTCGGCAATGATGGTATTACGGGTAACAGTCATGGTAATGTTCCTTTCTGCATTATACAAAACGTATAAAATGATAATTTATGACGGCATCTGGAAGGTCGCGTACAAACCCGCGCCTTGCAGAATGACGAACGATGTCAGGCAGAGCATGGCAAATACCGCCTTGCGCTCTGCGGGCTTTTGCACGGCAACGGTGCGGTTGTGGTGCACCAGCGCCAGCACCAGCGGCAACACGGGCAACCAGTAGCGCCCCTGCAGGCCAAAAATAGTGGTGTAATTGATGGGGGTCCAGTTGAGCGCCGTGACGAACGAAAGGGCAATCACGCAGAGAACAATACCCCAAACGCCCGCTTTGGTGCGCCGGCCCAGAGGTACGGTCTCGCCCGCCTGCGGCAGCGCCGCGGCCAGCAAAGCCAGGATAAAGCCAACCCCCAGCACCCAGCTGGCATCCACGGTATACACAATGGGTTCGCCCAGGGCAGTGCCCAGCACGCCCTGCACCCACTGCGCCCCCTGCGCACTGAAAGAGCGCAGCAGCAGTTTGGCCGTGTTGGGCAGGTTGCGGCAGATATACCCGGCGGAATAGGTGTAGATGGAATCGCCGTTTTCCTGAATGGAGCCAACCAGCTGTTCCGGCGTTAAGCCGCCCCACATGTGGGTCAGCTTATACAGCCCAACCGGGATGGCCAACACCACAACCGCGGCAATGGCACCCAAAAAGATTTTCTTCTTTTTGGGGTCGCGGCGGATCTTCCAATACAGCAGCGCCAGCAAAGCGGCACCAGCCGCGGCGGCACCACCGGCGCGCAGGATGCCCACGGTATCCACATCGCGGGCTGCATACAAAGCAGCGCCCATATTGACCTGCACCCAGCCGATAGCGGCCAGCACCAGCGCCAGAACTTTGGCAATGGGGCCAACCGGCCAGCGCTTGCCGGGCAAGGCAAGGTTGGCATCGGGAATCATAAAGATCAGCAGCACGGCGGGCAGATAAATTGCCTTGGCCGGGCCGATGAGCGCCGCCAGCACCACAGCAGCCACCGTTTCCGGCCAGCGGGCCGGGCGGGTGCGCAGGGTCAGGCAGAGCGCAGTAAAGCAGAAGAGATACCCCAGCACGGCGGCGTCCGCCGAAAGGCTGCCCGCCAGCTGCAAGGGCTGGGCCAGCAGTGCCACACCGGCAAAAATGCCGCGCAGCCGCTGGGGTGCAATATTGACCGCAGCCGCAGCCAATGCCAGGTACAGCGCCAGGTTGCACAGCCGCCCCAACAGCAGCATGCCATGGAAGCCAAGCCCCATCATGCGCGCCAGCGTAATGCCGGCAATCTGACCCAGGTAGAGCGTATTGTTGATGGGGTCCGCCGTTACATAGGTATCGGAGCTGACAGTCGTTTCACCGCTGCAACCCGCATCTCCCAGGTGTTCCAGCATTTCCTTGTAAGCGTAAATGCCGATATCACCGGTATGATTTTTGAAATAGGGAGCATCGCAGCTGCGCACCAGCAGCATATCATCATCGTCCGCCACCGGCTGGCCCAGCAATGTGCTGGACTGGCGGTAGCATTTGGCCAGGTGGGTGTATTCATCGGGGCCGACAAGGGGCGGCGTTAAAAAGGCAAACGCCACGCCCAGCACCGCACCGCACACCAGCACCACCTGCCACAGCTTGGCGCGGTGGGTGAGCAGGATAAAGCCCGCCACCACCGCCGCAAAGGTCAGCACGCCCAGCAGGCGGGAGATCACATGGGACCAGCTGCCGGAATCATTGACGACATACTGCAATGCCGGATGCCCGACGATGGAATCCGTTGTGCCGTTTGCATTCCGGCGGGTCATCTGCTGGCTGGTGTCGGCATCCGTCCAAAGGCCCAGCAGGTGGTACACATCCCAGTCATCGCCGGGGGTATACCACAGGCGCAGGGTCATGTTGGGGTTTGCCAGGTCATAGTCCGCTTCGGCATCGGCTGTGCCGGGGGCTGTATAGGGCGCATCAAACGTGATGGCCGCAAAGGTGTCATCTTTAATGGTAATGCAGTCCAGCTCACCGTTCGCCACGGCGTTGCCATCGGCATCCAGCAGTGCAGCGTACAGGGTGCCATGCCGGAACGCCCAATTATGGGTGGTCAGGTCCAGTCGAACCCCGTAAATGCGCTGCCCGCTTTTGAGCGGAACGGGCAGGTACAACCCGGTTGTGCCGTCATCCTGCGTTGCAGCGTCCGCCGTGGCAGGAATTACAACGGTACGGGTATAATCATCGTTGACAATTTCATACACCGGCTGGTTATCCACCCGCTGGCCAAGGTCAAACCCGGCCCACGCGGCCACAGCGGCGGCAGCCAGCGCCACCAGCAAAGTCAGCCACAGCAGGCGGTGCCGCTTGCAGAAATCTTTGATTTTTTGCATGAAGCCCTCCCCTGCTTTAGGTTGCTTACAAACAGTTTTATTATACATGATGATTGGCGAAAGTGCAATATTAGCCTTACTGCACTTTACTTTTCTCATTTTTCCTCTATCTTTTTAGGCTAGAGAATGATATCATCTATGTAAAAATCACATAAAGAGGTCGTGATATTGCTATAATTAACTGATACAAAAACACCCCCGTCTGCATTACCAGGCGGGGGCATGTTATTGCATTACGAGAAACGGTCGCGCAGGTTCTTGAAGAAGCCCTTGCGCTTTTCGTAGTTATCCTCTTTCATGCTGTCCTCAAAAGCTTTCAGGGCTTCGCGCTGGGCGCGGGTGACCTTTTTAGGGATCTCAACATCGACGATCACATACTGGTCACCGCGGCCGCGGCCGTTCAGGTACTGGATGCCCTGGCCGCGCAGGCGGAATTTGGTGCCGCTCTGGGTGCCTTCGGGGATATGCTGCACAATGCGGCCATCCACGGTGGGCACCTCAACGTCATCGCCCAGCACAGCCTGGCTGAAGGTGATGGGCACATGGATGGTAACATCGTACCCGTCACGCTCAAACATCGGGTCGGCCTTAACGGTAACATGCACGATCACATCGCCGGCCGGGCCGCCGTTGAAACCGGCATCGCCCTGGCCGCGCAGTGCAATGTTCTGGTCATCATCAATACCAGCGGGGATATTGATCTCCAGGCTCTTGCGCGCGGCGGTCTTGCCGGTGCCGCGGCAGGTCTTGCACGGGTTGCGGATAATGGTGCCGCGGCCGCCGCAGTGGCTGCAGGGCTGCTGGCTCTGCATTACGCCAAAGGGGGTGCGCTGCTGTGTTACAACATAACCACGGCCGCCGCAGTCGGGGCAGGTTTCGGGGCTGGTACCCTTGGCCGCACCGGTGCCGCCGCAGTCGGGGCAGGTATCCTGGCGGTTGATGGTGATCTTCTTGGAGCAGCCGTGGGCGGCTTCCTCAAAGGTCAGGATCACATTGGCCTGAATGTCATGGCCCTTGCGCGGCGCATTGGGGTTGGAGCGGGTCGAGCCGC
>ERZ857693.3066-NODE-3066-length-14797-cov-5.387329_pt1 | contig 14797 bp, 9 predicted proteins | sample MGYA00519765_ERZ857693 | MGnify/ENA primary metagenome ERZ857693 (study PRJEB31778, sample SAMEA3449354) | human gut metagenome | biome: human gut; feature: human-associated habitat; material: faeces | place: United Kingdom | collected 2010/2012 ... | reverse complement strand
GGGAAAGAGTAAGGGAAAGTTCACTTGCTACAAACTTAGTATTTTCAAGGGTTTGCGAAGAATTTGATAATCAAATATAACAGTTATTAAATTTCCTAAAATATGTGAAATATCAACTGGAATTTTGTGGGTTCATTATGTAAAAAATATCAATTTCGTTCTTAGCATTTAGTATAAATAAATAGGATTAATACTATCAATTTATCTCAATATTAGAAATCATTAAGGCGTGATCTGGATACGCTGGAGGAATATTCCAGATTGTTCCCATAGCAATTTTATTAATACATGGATAAATTGAATCACACGAAAGGAATTTCCAATCATATTCTGACTTCACATTTATATTATCGCTATGTAATACATGATCTACCGCTCCAAATCCTGTCACTTCGTAACTATCTTTATCAATGTATATTATACTCGAATCAGATAATACACAATCAGTATTAATCATTTTTTCAGTTGAAATATTTGGAAACCATTTGTCCATTCGGTAATCTTTAATATTGAAATCTCCTGTGCATAAAAACGATGTTGACAGTCCAGATATATACTTTTGCAACGAAGGGGTCTGTTTACTAGCATCTATTGGTGAGAGCATTCTTACTCCTATAACAGATAAAGGTTCTCCATTTTGCATCAAAAATTCAATATGCAAGAAATTGTAACATCCAATTACTTCGTTTTTGTTTTTTACTTTTATTCCACCTGGTGCAAGTTCCTTTTTTACAGCAATGAACACTTTATTTCCAGAAATAGTATTGCTTTCTTCGAACCAATACTTTTCTTTAAGATTTTCTTCTATTCCTGTATCTCTCAAATATTCAAGTAAACATATAACATCTGCATCCACATCTATAAGTTTGTCAATGACAAACTGTTTTACTAAAATATCATTTGTCATTTTATGAATATTCCATTCCGCTAATTTCAAAAATATCTCCCCCATTAAAAAATTATGTATTTACCAATTATACAACTTCAAATTTTTCTATTTCTTTATATCCGTATTTTAACAAGCAGTTGTATTTTTTAATCTAACTCTTTGTGAAAAATTTGGCCTATCTATGACAATGTCTTCCATATCTAACGCTAAGATAAGATCTAATAAATTACGCAGCAACACTTTTACGTCTTTTCTAAGAGGTCTTGGATCAGAAACCATTGTATTATGTAATAATTTGGATAACTCTCCGAAATACAAACAACCATCATGTTCTTTTAATACATCAAGTAACCATAAATACGCATTACTCCATCGAAACTTCTCTTTTAATTTATCAACATCACCAGGATACGTCTCATCGATAAAAGCAAAATATTCACCTTCTCTTAGAACAAATTCTTCAGGTAATTCATAAGAAAACAAAGTTTCTATATGTGGATTAAACAATGATAATGTTGATTTATCCCAACTATAATTGTTCTTATCTGAAGGCGATTTTATAGATTTAATTTGAGATTTTAATTTCTCAACCAAAGAAATATCAACAGTAATCGCATCATCAAAAAGTTTATTTATCTTATCAATATCATGTGGTTCAACATCCACTAATGTTGCCATTTCCATGTTTCCACTTTTACCAATACTCAATCCTGAATTAGTTACATTAGCACTGCCAATCAAGCCTCTTTTATTATCGACTATATAAGTTTTCGCGTGTAAATCAAAACGTATAAAAACTTTCCATCCATCATTCAATGCTTCTTCTAAAATACTAAAATCCGTACTTCCTTTTACTACATCATCCATGCGAAATCTCACTAAAAGTCGTTTATCCTTAACTCCTTTATTTATAAATGAATTAAGTCGCATAAAAGTTGTCTGCTTGCAATAAGCTGTAATTATTTGTACAGATGTAGTTGCACTTTGTAATTCTCTTTTAACTGAATCTAATATCTCATTTGAAAATAGAATTGACATGTATTTTCACCCTATTTCTTAGCAAAATTTTGTTGCTCATTTATATATTTACGCAATTTTTCATTCCAAGTTACTATCAAATTATCATTTTGCTCTTCTTGTGACATCTTTGTTTCATCAATTGCTTTTACAAGAGAAGCTACAAGTAATTCAATTGCAGTCTTAGTATCAACAGATTCAAATATTTTACTTAATGTTGTCTTATAGAAAATATGATCCATATTAAACGTTACTAAACAACTACCCAATTCAAACGAGTAATCAAACAATCCTGCAGTACGCCCTAAATTCTTATGAACTACATTTACCTTATTATTCATATAACTATTAATATCGTCCACGGTAGGATTCTCTATACCTTGGTCTTTTAATTGTTCTTTAGTTTTCTGCACCAAAATGTCTATAGATGTATTATTTCTAACTTCCGAAGTTGCACTACCTGGTTCTTCCTCCTGACCTTCTTCAGCCATATTTATAATTTGTACAGCTGGAGGAACTATATGAACTAATTTTCTAGCATTTTTTCTAGTCTCTTTGTTGGCTGCATACATAGCATTAATCGTATCATGAACAATAGGATATAGTTGTGCCCAAACAGGAATAACTTCCTCTCCAGCATAGTCATCCTTCTCAACACGACGCAATTCTACATGTTGTTTGTTATTCGCTACTCCAAATGCTTCATCTAATTCAGGATTAAATCTAATTTCACATCCCCACCACCTATGTTCAGGTTGGTTAATATTTTCATAGAAATCAAATTGCCCAAAGTCAATTTCTCTATTTGCTCTGACAATTGAAATACCTTCAAGTCTTTTAACATGCTTACCAAGTTCTGTTCTTCCTGGATCTTTTGGAATAGCTGTCTGATCATAAAATATATTCTTAACCTTAGAAAATTTAATTTTCACTTCTGACTCTTTTATTTCTTCTGTATTTGGATCTTTGTATTTAACCATAAATGGAATAATTCCATCCGGATATTCATCATTTGTATATGGCTCAAATACTGGAACAGTACAGTTAATGTTATTACCTGGTGAAATATTTCCAGGATCAGATGGATTTCCTAATACATAATTATCTTCCATTAACATCAACGGGTCATTGGGCATTATTTCATGAGTAAAGTCTTCATTCTCATGATGTATTAATCGAATATTACTAGTGCCACCTTCTTTGATAAAATATCTAAATTTTTGTCCTAATGAAAAGTCTAACTTTTTGAATAAAAAGTTAACAGTTTTAGGCGTTACTCTATCACAATTTTTCCATAAAACAAATGTTCCATGCTGTGTAAAATCATATTCCTTATTATCTGCTGCTATCTTATATTTTAAATATTTTTCATACTTCTTTGGTATTTTAGCAGAAATTGGATCTTCAATTTCAGTTTGCTCTTCACTTTTAATTTTATTTATATCAAGAAAAACTTTTTTACAATTATTGTAGCCATCTTGCCATGAATAAACATCAACTGCTGGACAAGCATAGAGTGATGCTTGTGGTAATCCAACTCCAAAACGTCCCATACCTTTTCTATCAGTTCTAGTTGAATAACCAATTCCAAGACATCCTTCAATCTCTTCATATGTCATTCCATTTCCATCATCTAAAAACGCAATTTCAGTTATGTTTTTATGCCCTGTTTTTTTATTTAGTTCTTCTGATATAATTACTATAATATTTTTTGCATCTGCTTGAACAGAATTGTCTATAATTTCTGACATTGCACATTCTATATTTTTATACCCTGTATTTCGAAGTGCATCGCCCATAGTTTTTATTACAAATATATCTTTTGCCATAAATTTCTCCTATTACTCCCAATAATTATTGAAATGTGAAAATGCCATATTCGCATTATATTGCTTTAAATTGTCTTTAACATCGACTAACAAGCATTCCTCTTTACCACCCATCTGTGGTCCTCTGAGTCCTCGCCCAATCATTTGACTATATAAAACTACTGATTGTGTGGGTCGTGCGATAAAAACACATTCAATATTTGTTGCATCAAAGCCTGTAGTTAATACTTCATAATTAATCAGAATATTCATTTCATCTTCTGTATTTTTGAATTTTGCAATTGCTAAAGCTCTTTCATGAGGCGGCATATCACCATAAACAGCAGCATTTGGAATATCCTCCAAAGTTAACATTGCTGATAATAATTTTGCATGTTTAACAGAACAAGCAAATACTATTGTTGGTTTTCCTTTTTGATTTAACTCGCGAAGTTTCTGCATAATTCGTAAATTTCTGCTCTTATTTCTTCCTATAGTTTCTAGAGCATTTCTAGTAAAATCATAGTAGCCATTTGAATATGCAGTTACACGTATTTTATTTATTTCTTCTTCTGAAAGACTATCTGGATACGTCAGCTCTTCTTTCACAATTTTTGACAACACTCCTCTATTTTGAAAATATTTGATTACATCTTTTTTCTACTACAGTATTTGCTGCTTCCTGTGCGGATAAATTCACTTCATTCATTAATTTAGTGTCTATACCAATAATTTTATTTCCAAACATAGAGACTAAAAAATTATTATCAAAACTTTGATCTGTAGTTCTTCCCGGAGTGGCAGAAAGGCCCATAAGAGATCTATCCTCCAAGCCTCCTGCTCTTGTCATGATTGATTCAATAATGTTTTTTGTTTCTTTAGCAGATGCTTTATGCGCCTCATCATAAACTAATAATCTTACATCTCTAACAATTAAATTAAATAGATTGGGGTTGCTAGTTTGTAATGATTGGAGTTTTTGAATACCACATACCATAAACCCATTAAAACCTTCTGCAGGAATTTCAACACTATAATCACCCCATAATTTATAAGTATGGATAGTACCATTTCCAATATTTCTCCAAACTCCACAAAATGTTTCGTATGCCTGCTCTAATAATTCTGTTGTATGTGCCACCCACAAAACTAAACCTTTTCTATGTAGATTATAATTATAATGATGACATATAATGTGTGTTGCTGTTTTTGTTTTCCCAGTTCCTGTCGGCATATGAATCAAAAAACTTTGTAGACTATACTTAGAATTCAAAATATTTAATGCCTTTTGCCTAATAATATATTGATAATCGAGTAATTCATAAAATTTTTCATTAGCGACAATATCTTCTTCTGCAATACTATTTTGTGTATTCTGTTCAAAAACATCGCTAACGGAATACCCTAATAAAGTCAATAATCGCGTGTTGATTTTTGACTCTTTCCAACTAACTTTTGAAATTTCGTTAGCTAAAGCCATTAAATCATTACAATTCGAATACTTTCTGGGTAAATCTTCTTTAAAGCTAAGAATTTCTTGTGGATTCATTGATTTTACTAAACGTAGTCTGAATTTTTTATTTTTTAAAATCGAAAGTCCATGAACGCACAAAATTATTTCACTTAAACGTTTTTTTGATGCAAAAGCTTCATTTCCTGTATCCCATTCTAATAAAGAGTCAACTATATCATTTCCAAGAAACTCCTTTAACTCTTCTGTTGAAAACTGCATCATATATTTTTTTAGTTTGTTATGTTCCATACTACTATTCCTTTAATTCCTCTAAAGCCTCTATAAGTTGATCAACATCATCTTCTGTTGTAAATTGACTTACCCCTATTCTCACAGTCCCTAAAGTACTTTCATCATGAAGGTATTTATGAATATAAGGTGCGCAATGATAGCCTGTCCTTACAGCAATATCATAATCTTCATCTAGAATCATCCCTAAATCATCAGAATTCATACCATCAAAAACAAACGATACTATTCCTACATGATTTTTTAAATTACTTGGTAAAAACATTTTAACTCCATCCATTAAAGATAATCGTTTTATTAAATACTCAGTAATTTTTTTCTCATGTTTAAAATTCTTTTCTATATCAAGTACTGACAGTGCCGCATATAATCCAGCAATTGCTACTATATTAGTACTAGCTGATTCATATTTACTCTCTTTATTTATTGGCATTTCAAGATTTAAAGAATCACTACCTGTACCACCAGCTATAAATGTATCAAGTTTTACTCCTGATACATTTATAAACCCCCCAATACCCAATGGGCCATATAATGTCTTATGGCCTGCAAATCCTATTAAATCTACATCTAACAAATCTGCTCTAATATCAACAAGACCCATTGATTGTGCAGAATCTAATATATTTATACTTCCATGTCTTTTTGCTTCTGAAAATATTTCTTTTATTGGTAAAACATAACCTGTAACATTGCTTATATGCGTACAAAATACTGCATCTGGTTTATTCTTAGAAAATAGATATTTCATTTTCTCAATATCAATTTCCCATTTTTCATTTAACGGAAGTTCTTCTATTACAATATCTAATTTTTTTGATAATCGATGTAAACTCCTTGCCACCGCATTATGCTCATATGGTGACACATATACAACCGAATTATTTCTTAAATTCAATCCATTAACAATTTGGTTTATAGCAATTGTTATTGATGGAGAAAAAACCACTGCAGTAGAAGAATCAACATGAACTAACTCTCTGATTTTTTTCTTTGTATCCGCTATAAGATCACTTGCTTTTTGAGCAAGTTTGTATGATCCTCTCCCAGCATTTACAGCGCCTTCCCTATTTATTTTGTCCATCGCAACATATACACATTCCGGTTTAGGGAAGGTCGTTGCTGCGTTATCTAGATAAATCATTAAACATCATCCCTTACTTTATTATTTTTTCAATCATTTCTAAAAGAATTGATACTCGATCATTTACACTCAAATCATCATATTCATCCAATGTATCTTCAATAATATTTCTTAACACACTGCCTGTACTTTCATCAGCATAATTATATAATTTACTGATACTATCTCCCTTTCGTCCAGTAAAGGTAAGTTCTAATTCTCCTGAAATAGATTCATCTTGAATAGATTCAATCTCATGCTTCACATTGATTAAAACATCTTTAAATTCTTCAAATGAATCAGCATTCCAGTTTTCTAAATAAACATTAGTTACAGCTTTTGCTACTCGACTAGCTACTTCTTCATCACTATAAACATTCAATAACTCAAGACATGACATTAAGTTTGTCATGTGACTATCATAAAGGCCTTGTTTGGATCTCTTACTTTGATTATCATACCATTCTTTTAATACATGAAATAAATCTTGATTTCTTTTTATCCCCCAAATATCATAAATCATACTAACAACTTGGTCTTCAATCCATTGAAAATAATCATCAAAATATGTCTTACAATCATCAATAATTTCAAAAGTATCTTCTAAAGACTCTGTACCAAATGTTTTTGGAAAATCTACGAATAAAATCTCAAACGGATTATATTCTATTTTCTGCAAAGATTTTTTCATAAATTTAATAGCGCGAATTTCGTTTTCATTCTTTACATATTCCTCAAGCATCATAGTATTTCTTGAAGCTTGAGGAAGTGCTCTGAACCATCTTTGCATACATATAAAAATGTTTTTTATTCTATTAGTCGATAAATTTCGATTATCTTCTACTTGGAAAAGCACATTTAATTCAGAGATATATTTTTCTTTTTGTAAATCATCTTTAGAAACATAAACTGCATAGTCTGCCGGATATTCACACATATTAATAATAATTTCAGGAGTAATTTGAACCTCTTTATTAGCAAAATATACAATTATATCTTCTCTTCTATGTGCAAAAATATATGCAAAATAGAAAGGCAATACACCCCTTCTCATTCCATATGGTGCTTTTACAAGATTATTTACAATAACACAAAGCGATATCTTTTGATCACAGCAAGAATTTACATACATATTAATCTCATCAATGACATTTTGTACATCTTTTCTAGCGTTACCATTTGTTATACCGGTTACATCGAATAATGCTCTATAAATTGTCGCTTCTTGGCTAGACCCTTTATAAAATTCTTGTGTATCTTCATGTGCTAAAATTGCCTGAATTATTTTAATTCTTGCTTTTTTCGTTTGTGAAGTACTGATAATAGCTCTATTAACCATCTCATTGTTTATTATCGGAGTTTTAGTAAATAAATTTGAACAACACTCGTTCACCGCTAATTCTTCATTTCCCACTTTTGCGTTTCTAACTTTCTCTCCATCAAAATATAACACTCTTGTATCAGTATCTTCTTCATAAATAGAACTAATAAGATGTTCTAATTCAATAGTTAAATCATCTAATAACAATGGCAATTCTTTTTTCAAAATCTCATTATTATTTGTAAAAGACTGATTATTTTTTAACTCATTAATTATTTCATAATCTTTTAACTGCTTTTGAGCTTTTAAACCTTTCTTAGGACACACCACAACTAGTCTTTTATCATTCAAATCTAGTAAATGTTTTTTCACTTCTTCTTGCTTAATTCCATTGAAACTATACAGTGTGATGACTTTTCCATCTAATGTATCAGTTCCAATTAATGCTTCTGATGAATTGATTTCAAGAAAATCATCCACATACATAAATTCATTCACAAAATAACGTGTCATCATGTTATCTGTATTATATTTTCTAGGTAAAACATAATATTTTCCTGTTACATCTAACAACGCTTTTGAATAATTTACTTTATTTCCTTTTATTTCTCGTTGCCTTCTAATTTCTTTTTTAAGTTCTGAACCAGCTCGAGTCTTAAATGAATAAAATCCTGTTGCATTTTTTTGATAAATATAGCCCTTTTCTTTAAGTTCTTGAATTGCATGTTGTGGATCTGATGCATTAATACAAAGCATCAGATTCCTATCATTTGCTGGGATTTCATCTTCTTTATTCACTATAAGAATAATAGCTAATGCCTTTAAAACTTTTCGTTGGTCTTCGTCCTTACACTTATCAATAGCATACTCTGAACTCAACCAAATATTATGAATATATTCATTGGATACTTCTTTTTTAAATAGAGTACTAAAATAATCGTAGATTAAATCTGCTCCAATACTCCACTCCATATCTTTAGTATGTTCAGTTACAAATCTAGCCATACTATGAGGTTCATCATTAGAAATAAATGTAAAAAGAGTTCTTTCATTTTGTGCTACTTTTTCACTTACATTTAGTAATAAATAAGCTGCAACTGGATTTAACGGATAACATCCTCTAAAAATAATATCTTTAAATTCATTCTCTAAAAATTTACTTTTAAATGCCGGCAAAGAGAAAAATTCTTTACACAAATTATCCCCTAAATATTTCTCATAATGTGGAATGTCTTTAAGCTTTTCATCATCTTTTAAAATTGCATTCTTAATCAATTCATAATTATTTTTTGAAGAAGTAACAAAGTATTTTTCAATAAGTCTTCCTTCAATTCCAGTAAAAGAATTTATAGTTTCTTGAGATAAGTGTTTCCCATATTCTTTTATACTCTTATGAGCTACCATTGTGAAAAATACTTGAGCTTGTTGAGAATTTGTCGCTAATTCGCACATGCTCTGAATCAATTTCATATTAGCACCTGTTGCCAAACCATCTTGACTCTCTATAAATTTACTAAACTCATCAAAGATAACGTAAATTCCACTATAGCCATAATCTTCAACTAATTTCTCACTAGTACTCTTGTACAATGGAAGTACATCAGATACCGCCATTGGATTAAATTCGCTTCCAGCTGTAACTTTAGGGTAAATACTTTTAAACATTTCTAAAGCATCTCTTGAAAATAGTTTTAATTCTGATCTAAGTTTAGATATACTTATCCCACGCTTTGTAACTTCACTTTCAAAATATTCAAAAGTGTTATGATAATTTTTTTGCCAATCATCAATTCTATCTAACGCAATTGAATAATATGTATCTGGTATTAAGTCTGTAAGCCCGTCTCTCTTTAAAGCATCATTTAATCCATATAAAAATGCTTGATTCAAATCTCCAGTTGTGTCTGTAATAAGCACTGGAAGAAATCTATTCTTTTCCCAAGCTTGTTTAATTAAACCATTTACTTTATTCTCATTTTCATCAACTTTACTAACTTTATCAATCAAACTCGAAATAACGCTATTATTCTCCTGGTTTCTATCCATTGATAATATTGCTAATAATACAAGTAATAAATGAGATTTCCCTTTTCCATAAGGCCCAATCAATAATGTTGCCTGTTCCTTATTATTAAGCACTGATTGTAAATAATCTTCTAGAAAATGTACAGAGGATTTAGTTGGAATATAACTAAGAACTTTATCAGGCTTATTGAGACTCAAATACAAATTTATAGAAGTTTTAAAACTACTATTAAATTTTATAATACTATTTAATGAATCCATTTTTATCATTCCTTCACTTATTAATAATTTTTATAAAAATCTTCAATGATTTTTATTGAATCTAATTCTTTTACAGGATAGATCATATCCAGACCTGCTGTTCTATCAACTCGAATAAAACCCGCAGTATCTAATCTATCAAAATATTCATTAGCCATTACACCAGTCAAATTGTATATCTTCGATAAGCCATTTTCATCGAATACTACATTTTCTATAGAAACACCTTGTTTCCCAATATTTCTTAAAGCTAACTCATACAATATAATTGCTTCAGGTAAGTCTTTTCTATTTGGATGACTTTTTATGAAACGTCCATTCATTCTTTTTATCAACCCTAATCTTGAGAAAGGAGATACACTCTTATCCTCTGGATCAATTCTTTCTTTACTTTTACTATACATATTAAGTAACACATCTATATCATTACTCAATGATTTTTCAGAAAATGAAAGTCCCATTGTATATTTGCTAATTTCTCGCGTTAAAATACTTTCAATTTCACTCTTATCTAAATCTTCTGCATCACAACGATTAAAATACATAAACCAAGTTGTAGCTTCATCTATATTTTTTGCAATATTTGAATGTAAAATCCACAATGTAAATATATTTTCAAGATATGGATCATTTTTAGCAATGATTTTTCCAATATCAGAAAGTTCTGAGCCTGAAGTGTTAGTTAATCCTAACACTTTCATCCAATATCGTAATGATTTAACCATATTGCTACCAATTCCAAACATATCTGTAGCATCTTTTCGTGTAAATGCATCACTATTATCAGGTACAATTTTTAGTGCCTTATTTATCCATCCATCACGCAATGCAAATTTTTCATGTCCTTGTAATCTTATCTTCACTTTTTTTGTTACCATACTACGACCTCTTTATTGTTAAAACTTTTCTCATATAACAACCAGCATTATAATGCGCTACACATTCTGTACAACGTCTACATTTTTCATCATTAATACTATAGGTAATCTTTCCAGTTCCATCATCTTTAACACTTATAGCATCATATTTACAAACACTCTCACATGCTTTACATCCTAGACACATTTGATATTTAGTAAGCTGGCACTGTATTCTTTTTTCTGCCGCTGCTAAATTCTTAGATTTTGCAATATGGAAATCTTTAATTGTAACCTTTAATTTTGTACTTCCAACACGCCCTTGCAATATAAGAACAACTTTACCAGCCTTATTCATTACATAAACTTCTCCAAGACGTTTATTTCCTAATTCTTTATTTATATATCCAAAAGGCTTAAACAGTTCATATAATTGATCTGTAATTGGCTTTTGTAAATCATAGTTAAAAGCAGTTTCATCCGTAGCACATGGTTCAAACGATACAATTGATGTCTGTGCAGCATCTACTCCGTATCCTCCCTGTCTAGCTTTCCACCAACCTTCACCAATATAATTATCTGGATCAGGCTTACCAATTTTATTTGCAAAATCAATCAATATGTCATGCCAATGTAAATACCGATCATACATATGAACCTTAGATAAAAACTCAGACCAATTACCATTATTAGGGCAGCACCAGCATCCAACCCTAGTCCATCCTAATCTATATGCATAATTGAAATCTATTCCAGTTGTTAAAATATATAACCATACATCAAAATCTATCCAATCAATAATAGGGGATGCAACTGTTTGCTTTGATATCTTTGGGCTTTCTGTTTCTCTTTCATATTTACTTCGACTTACAGATTCACTACGACGAATGCCTTGAAAGCTCAAAATATTGTCTTTATTCTTAAAAGCAGAAGATAAGGTTTTTTGAATAGCACCCGTCTTAAAAACAGTACAGCACCATCTCATAACTCTACTAGGTGGGCCAACTTCTGCACACAAATCTTCAAAATTTTTTTCTCTGTTTTTCGCAGTTAAAATTCTAACTCCCTGAGATTCTGCATTTTTATTAAATCTTTTCTTATATTCTAATGTATATGGAAATTCAAGTGTTGTATCTCCAAATATATGCAAAACCTTATTAGTGCCTAAAGCACAGTTTACTATATGAGATGTAACTGTAGAATCCTTTCCTCCACTAAAAGATACCATCATATCTTCTATATCATATTTATCACGATACTGTTGAACATAAGAAATCGCTTCTTCTTTAATGTAATTATATCTGTCACTATTTGCTTCCACAAAGCGTTTAATATACTCATTAAAAAAAGTATAATCAATTTGACTTGCAAACAACTCGTATTTTTCTTTTATTTTCTTTATTTCTTCTATAGGCAACTGGTTAAAATCACCACTAGAAAGTGTAATTTTTTACCATCAATTACATAGGTTGCATTATTGGCCCAAACTGATGATTTCTGATATTTTTTTGGATCATTTTCCAGTAACAATGAAATCAAAGCATTCTCTTCCGGAAATACCGGCCTAATATCAGTCGAAATATACTTTCCTGTTTTTCCACATCTAGGACATTCTTTTTCAAAAATAGGCACATTACATTCATCACACCAATAAATTGTAGAAGACATTATTGTATTGCATCCACAATCTGGCTTTATGCACTTTTCTCCATTCATAGGGACCCCACAATTAGGGCATATTCTTTCAATCATATATTCTCCATTATGCCATTCTATCATTGGTTCGTATAAAACAATTACCAAAAAAAGATAAGTATTGGCATCCTTTGTTATTCAAAAATTTCGTTATTATATATGTACAGTCTGAATCTTATCTCTAAGTTATTACTAAGCTGTTTCAACTTAACAAATAAACCCCTGAAAAATATTAATCATTATCGTTTCATATCGCTCAGACTAACAAATAGATATAATAACCCATACTGTATTTTACCACAAAGACATGAATCAATCATCAGTGATGCATGATTAATACACTACTCCAATTAATTTATGTATAACTATATGAAACTATGAAATTTCTATAGTTGCATTTAATATTTATTTTAATTTTTATGCGTAATAGCACAATTACTGAATCATTTAATGTTTGTTTAAGCAAAACATGATGCAATTAATTGCATGACAAAAATACGTGAGCCTACTTATACCTTCTTAAATAAAAAATAAACTTAAGATAAAACAGATTCTGTTTCTAATGCAGATCTGTTTTTTTAACTTAGCTAAGAAAGGAATTTTGATTATATTTATAAAAAAAATTATATATATGCGCAATTTTAAGTCTATTTCGTCGGCTCTATTGTGAGGGATATTCCCTTTCAACACATTTCTTTGTGCCAAGGAGAGACGAAAATGGCGAAAATATATAATCATCGACGTGCAGAAAATGAGTATGAAAAATGGAAAAAGGAAGACGAAAAATTTATGATTACTAATGGAATGTCTATTAAAAATGTTTTAATAATGCGTGAATTTGATCGCAAACAATTTAATTCAAATCGTCGATTCGAAGAAAAAGTAGACATGGATAGTGAAAAAATCATATCAAATTTGAAGCAATCAGAACCCCCAACATTAAATAACCCAAAAAATTTAGAGGACTTCTTAAACTCTATAACGAGCATCTCATTTGCAGAAGCATTAAATGAATTAGGTTTTGAAGTACAACTTATTGTCTTTTTGATGTACCGTGGTTACAACGCAAAAGAAATTTCTAAAATCACCGGTATACCTAACTGGACAATAAGCAGAAGATTATCAAAACTAGCACACTCATATCATTTAAAAAGTCAATTAGATAGCAATAAAACTTAATTATTTTTAATACTACATCTACTTTTACATGATAAATCTTGTATTAGAATAAACACTATATAATTTACGATTAATGTATACTATGATACAATACTAATTTTTTTGTTGCACGAGGTGTGTACATAAGGCTAATAAAATGAGCAAATGAGTGCATTGTTCTTTTCCATACACATGGCACTATTGACGAATGATTTGTCATTTGTATGTTTTTGTCGGCTAAACTAGCTAGATAGAAAAATCTTTTCTACCACCTTAAGGGTGGTCTTTTTTTTATCATAATCAACAATAAGCTATTTATTTTGGGTTAGCAAACACCACTCCACCATATATAGATCTTAATTGGTCTAATGTATAAGATTTTGTTTGCCAATCCTTTTTTGCATCTTGAAATGTATTTGTAATGCCATCAAGATTCCCTTCTTGAACAGTTATGGTATTATCTTTTACTGCAATGACTATACCAACATGATTATGTCCAATAGCAGAGAACACTGCACCAGCTTTTGGTGAAGAAAATCGTTCGAATTTATCAGGATGTACTGCTATCAATTCCTTCACGCAACTGCTTCCATCCCCGCTAAAGCCCGGATCATAACCATATAATTCATAAAATCTTCCCCACGCAAACCATGTACATTGTCCATATAATCCAGCCTGTGCATAAGGATTCTTTGTCACCCAGGCTTCTACATTATTAAAATTAGGATTTGTGCCTCCTCTAAAAGTAATCCCTACATATCTCATAACGTGATCAACGTAAGAAGGATCTCCATACCCAGATACATTTAACTCTTGTTTTTTATTGTCAGAAAACTGTTGTGCATTATATTTAGAATATCCACCAAAATTACGAATTGCCC
>ERZ857693.3054-NODE-3054-length-14836-cov-7.745416_pt1 | contig 14836 bp, 15 predicted proteins | sample MGYA00519765_ERZ857693 | MGnify/ENA primary metagenome ERZ857693 (study PRJEB31778, sample SAMEA3449354) | human gut metagenome | biome: human gut; feature: human-associated habitat; material: faeces | place: United Kingdom | collected 2010/2012 ... | reverse complement strand
TCGCCGCCACATGGGCGCTGCTCAGCCCGAAGATCACCGTACGCTGGTCGTTCGAGAGCCGGAAGGTCTTTTGCGTGAAATAGGCCGCGAGGAATTTCGCGAGCGTAATCAGGGCGATCATCACCAGCGCCACTTCGATGCTTTCCCAGTCGCGGAAGAACGCCCGGTAGTCGATGAGCATGCCCACGCCGATCAGGAAGAAGGGGATGAAGATGGCGTTTCCCACGAATTCGATCCGGTTCATCAGGGGCGAGGTGCGGGGGATCTGGCGGTTGAGGGCCAACCCCGAGAGGAATGCACCGATGATCGGCTCCAGCCCGGCCATGTGCGCGAGATAGGCTCCCAGGAATACCATCGCCAGCACGAAGATATACTGCGATACGCTGTCGCTGCAATGTTTGAAAAACCAGTGCGCCAGCAGCGGGAACAGGAACAGGATGATGCCGATCGAGAGCAGTACCGAGGCGCTGAGCCTCCACCAGAATGTTTCGTCGACATTGCCCGTGGCCATCCCGACGATGACCGTGAGCAGCAGCAGGGCGAGCGTGTCGGTGATGACCGTGCCGCCGACTGCGATCGTGACGGCCTTGTCGCGCGAGATGCCGAGTTTGCTGACGATGGGGTAGGCGATAAGGGTTTGCGAGGCGAAGAGCCCGGCCAGCAGGATCGAGGAGTAAATCGGGAAGCCCAGGATGTAATACCCGGCCAGGATGCCGAGTCCGAGCGGCACGCAGAAGGTGTAGAGCCCGAAGATGAGGCTGCGCCAGCTGTTTTTCTTGAAATCGGACATGTCCATGTCCAGCCCCGACAGGAACATGATGTACAGGAGGCCGGCCGTTCCCGAGAGGATGATGCTGCTATCGCGCAGAACCAGGTTCAGGCCGTGGGGGCCGATCACCGCACCTGCGATGATGAGCCCCAGCAAATAGGGGATTTTGAGTTTGTTCAGTAACAACGGTGCCGCCAGAATGATGACCAGGATCAGCAGGAATTTCAGGATCGGGTCTTCGAGCGGCAACGTTATGGAGTCTATATGTGCGAATAGGAACATACGGTCGGATTGATGTATTTATACAAAAATATGAAAATCCGCGGTAAAATCCAAACGACGGTGCGTTTTGCCCTGCCGCCGATTAGTCTGCCTATGCTGCGGCCGGTTTTTTTGTGTCCAGGACAACTCACTGTCGATGGGATTGCGACACTGGTAACGAACTGTGGGATAACCGATTTTTGCTCGGAGTCAGCAGAAGGATGAGGGGCATTAGTTCAAAGAGTCTTTTTTAACGACTGATTTGTCGTAGATTTTACTGTCGTGTTCCAAGAGCCTTTAAAAAATAAAGATCGGCGAAAGCAAAAGTCTTTCGCCGATCTTTATTTTTATCAATATCGACTATGGCCAAAAAATTGATTTTGCCAAAGCTATGGCACCTACGACTCCAGCGGGAATTGGGCCACATACGATTCCTATGCCATAGAGACTTGCATCGATTAAATTACTTTGTTGTTTATGATTCATCTGTTTTGCAATGTCGCTCCAAATCATACGGTCACCGGGCGACATTCTGGTTGTTGCCTGGGGTTGATAATATTCAATTAAAATCTCAATCCATGAATTTCGTATTTTTGCAAGAGTTTCAAGTTGAAGTTTTAACTCTTTCTGTTCATTTTGGTGTAGCGTTAAAAAATATGGGCTAACGTAAAACTCCTCTATTTTTTCAGTTAGTAAATTTACATTCGCATCAAACATTATAGATTTGATCTGCATGATAAAGTCTTCAGGAATGACTATTGCCGATGAGTTATCATTACGCGTTTCGGAAGAATAGCTTTTCCGATTTATAAGGGCGAGTTCTTTGGGTGATAATTGGCTAAAATATACATCTGAAAAATTCTTAAAGTGTTCATTTAAATCAATATCAGATTCGGATACTGAAATTTTTTTACATTCCTTAAAAATTGTTCCGACCAAATTTTTGTATAAAGAAGCATATTCACTAGATAGGACATCAACATCTTCTTCATAAATTTGTTGTAAACTTGACGTCGTTTCTACTTCAGAAGAACAGGAGGAAAATGCGGCTACTAAAATAATAGACAAACCGGTGTAAAACAGCAACTGTTTCATTTTTTTCCATTTTTTAAAAGTGAGTAAATGATTAGCAGGACAAATGAGATGATGTAAAGTGATTTGAAGTAAATTTTATTTTCTTCGGTGTCGAATTTAGGCACAGATGTCAAAACGAAATATGAGATAAATAGGGCAATAGAGATGTATAATACCACTTTGTGCGTATATTTATTGAGCCTCATGCGATAAATAATGTTGGTTTATAAAAATAATGTATGGTATAAATATAGTAAATATTTTTCTTTCGGGCAAGAGAAAAAATATTTTTTTTGTTCATTGCGGGATCGTCGTGTCTGATGGCCTTCAAATTGATAATTAGCCATCTGCATGCTTCGGCGAGGCTCGGGAATATTTGCGCCGGCAATCGCTGCCCCCTCCCGCGATGCCGTGTGTCTTGCACATTTTTTGTCCGGCGGAATGTGGCTGTCTGATCGCAATGATGCCGAATTGTGAAATAATGGGGGCCAAGAGCAGGAAATTTGTCAAAAAAAACGTAACTTTGAAAAATCGTATGGATAAAAAATCGTCGCCGATGCGTGTTGACAAAGTAGATAAACGTGTTCTCGGGCCCGTGCTTATGGGCTTCTTTATCATGGGGTTCTGCGATATCGTGGCTCCGATCTCGGGGCGTATCGCCACCGAATTTCCCGCATCGCAGCAGGCGGCCGTGAGTTTCCTGCCTACGATGGTGTTCCTTTGGTTCCTCGTCCTGTCGACCCCCTTGGCGGCACTGATGAACCGCATCGGCCGCAAGGCCATGTCGATGATCGGCTATGCCTTCACGATCGCCGGCTTGCTGGTGCCCTTCCTCGCAGGCGAGGGCTGCGCACTGGGCTGGTACTTCGCCGGCTTCGGGCTGCTCGGCATCGGCAATACGGCGCTCCAGGTGGCGGTCAACCCCCTGCTGGCGACCATCGTGCCGGGCGAGCGGATGACGAGCTACCTGACCGTGGGACAGATTTTCCGCAACACCTCGCTGCTGTTGCTGGCGCCCATCGTCACGGCGCTCGTGGCGCTCACGGGTTCGTGGCGTCTGCTGCTGCCGATCTATGCCGGGCTCACCGTGCTGGGCGGCATCTGGCTGCAATTTACCACCGTGGCCGAACCCGAACGCAGCGGGCATGCGGCGGGGATGTCCGATTGTTTCCGGCTGCTGAGGAACAGGGCCGTCCTGTTGTGTACGCTGGGTGTGGCGTGTTTCATCGCCGGGGACGTCGGGATCGGGTTCCTCTCGGTACGGCTGATCGACAACCCCGATTCGATCCTCACCACTACGGGTTTCTATGCCTGCCGCATCGTCGGTACGCTGGTCGGAGCCTGGGTGCTGGTGCGCCTTTCGGACGTGAAATACCTGAGCTGGAATATGGCCGGGGCGCTGGTGCTCTGCGTAGTGCTGCTTTTCGTACGCAACGAGGCTGCGATTTATGCGGCCGTCGGGCTGATGGGCTTCGCCATGGCCTGCGTCTTCGCCACCTTCTATGCCGTGGCGACCAAAGCCGTACCCGAACAGGCCAACGGGGTCGCGGGGCTGATGATTATGGCGATTGCCGCCGGGGCCGTCTCGGGGCCCGTATGCGGGGCGATCATCCGCTGGACGGGGAACCCCCACCTGGGGATGCTGTTCGTCGCCCTCTGCGTGGGTTATATGCTCTGGGCAAGTATCAAGTTGAAAATCAAATAAACAGTTGTTCAATGATTCGTAAAATTGTAATAACCCTGCTGTTGGGGGCCTGCGTATGGCCGGCCTTAGCGCAGCGCCCCCGCACGCGGGTCGAGTGGGGGGTGATCGGCGGTATCAACGTCCCCGATTATACGACCAACATGTCGAAGACCGATGTCAAGAATAAACTGGGCTGGCAGGCCGGTATCGTCACGGCGGTAAATCTGGGCGCCTTCGCCATCGAGCCGCAGATCCTGTATGTGCGCCAGGGGCTCCGCATCAAACCCGAAGGGGCGAAGGAGATCAACCTCAAGTCGAACTCGATCGACGTCCCGGTGCTCGTGTCGCTGCGCCTGCTCAGGCCGTTCCGGTTCTATGCGGGCCCGGTGTTCACCGTGATGAACGACTGCAAACAGAAGTCGGGCGGCGACCTGCTGGATTTCGGCCGCGTACGTCCCACGATGTCCTATACGGTGGGTGCGGGCGTCAAGCTGCTGGGCCATCTGCTGGTGGACCTGCGCTACAACGGCCAGTTCAAAAGCAAGAAGGACGTGGTGCTTCCCGACGGCGGCAAGCTCGACAAACTCCGCACGTATAACGTGGCGCTTAACTTCGGATACCTTTTTTAGCCTATGACAGACGCAGTCGGAAAAGAGATACTCATCGAGGGCGCAGACCCCCGCGAGCTGTACGGGCCCCGGAATGTCTACCTCGATCAGATGAAATCGCTTCACCCCCAGCTCAGGATCGTCGCGCGGGGCTCTTCGCTCAAAGTCCTCGGTTCCGAAGCCGAGACGCGGCGTTTCGAGGAACGCATGGAGGGGCTGGTGGCCTATTATCTCAAATACGGACACATCTCGTCGCAGGTCATCGACCAGTGCTTTGCGGGCGGCATCGCTGCGCAGGAGGCCCCGGTCGACAAGGACGTGATCGTCTACGGCAACAACGGCAACATCGTCCGCGCCCGCACGGTCAACCAGCTCAGGCTGGTGAAACTTTATGACAGGAACGACCTGCTCTTCGCCGTGGGACCCGCCGGATCGGGCAAGACCTATACGGCCATTGCGCTGGCTGTGCGCGCCCTGAAGGAGAAGCAGGTGCGGCGCATCATCCTCACGCGCCCGGCAGTTGAAGCGGGCGAGAAGCTGGGTTTCCTGCCCGGTGACATGAAGGAGAAGCTGGACCCCTACCTGCAGCCGCTGTACGATGCGCTGATCGAAGAGGATATAGAATGCAGCGTGTTTGTGGCCCGCGCCCGCAGGGGCCTGACGGGAATCAGCGCGGCGTACCAGGAAATCAAAGAGAGCATGCGGGAAAAGAAGGGAATTTGCGGCATCCAGTTTGCCAGCCCCAACATGGAGTATTACTACCCGCTGGATTGGGAAACGCAGCTGGTGCGTGCCATCCGGGAGGGCAGCGAAAAAAGAGCGCAGGCGATCCTGCAGCAGCTGTACGAGGAAAATCAGCGCCTTGGGCTGAGCTATACGCTCATCTGCCGGGTTGCCACCCTTTTGTACGAAACCATGCGGCGGATTATTTTGGAAGAAAAGCTGCCGGTGCAGATGTTTTTGAAAATGGAGGAACCGCAGCATGGCATGACGCTGGAGCAGGCGTTTGACCGCGCAAGAAACACCGTCAACACGCTCTGTGAGCAGATCATGCAGAAAAAGCAGCAGGCGGCCACCAACGTGAACCGCTCGCTGGTGAGCTATGTAAACGAGCATCTGCACGACCCCGATCTGTCGCTGAATTTGCTGAGCGACCATTTTGGCGTGTCCAATGCCAGCGTTTCCCGCATCTTCAAAAATACGGTGGGACAAAATTTCTACAACTATATCACAGAAAAGCGGATGGCAAAAGCCAAGGAACTGCTGGTGCTGAAGGGATACTGTCCCCGGGAAATTGCCACAGAAATAGGGTACGACAACGAGTATTCCTTCAAGCGTGCTTTCCAGCGCACCTACGGCATCACGCCCCGCGACTTTTTGGAAAAGGAAGGGAAAAATGCAAGGTGAATATTGCACATCCGGACAGAATACAGGCGGAATCCGGAATCTGGTATTGATTTATAATGGGTATTACGACCGGCAGCAGGGAGATTGGAGCGCACAAGAGCTGCTGCCCTATCTGCTGTATCAAAAACGAAATGCCGGTTTCGGCGAGCCCTTTTTCGATGGATTTCTCTTTTTGGGGCTTTTGTCCTGCACAGGCAACCAGCTGTTTGAGGCGGTGGACCCCGCCAAGGCGGCCACCTGGGAGGATTTTGAGTGGTATCTGAACAAAACGCTGCGGCCGCAGGGGGACCTGTGTGCGCTGCACGAGGCGGTGCTGCAGGCCAGAAAACTCAGCCGGCGGCCCCAGCTGCAGGCGCGACTGGTGCTGACCATTCCCTTTCCCTCCCGGCAGACCTTTGGCGGACCGGAAAGCCAGAAAGCGGCCATTGACCGGTATATGGACCGCATGGCGGAGCTGTACCGCCCCTTTGAGCAGCTGGACACGCTGCGGTTGTGCGGCCTGTACTGGCTGCATGAGGATGCTTCCCAGACAGAACTGATTGACTATGCAGGCCGAAAAGCCAGAGAGCGCGGACTTGCCTTTTTGTGGATTCCCTACTACCGGGCTTTGGGGTTTGACCGCTGGCAGGCAATGGGATTTGATGCGGCCATCCTGCAGCCAAACCACTACTTTAATGGAACGCAGCCGGTGCAGATTCAAAATGCAGCGGAACTCGCCGCCCAAAACCACATGGGGCTGGAATTGGAGTTTGACGAGCGCGCTTTTGACGACGAAAATTTTTACCGGCGTTATCTGGATTATCTGAAAGGCGCACAACGGTTTGGGTTCAGTGGATCCCAGGTGTTCAAGGGATATTACCAGGATGTGAAGGCCATATACAACGCGGCGAACAGGGGCGGCGCCCGCGGCCGTGAGCTCTATGAAAAAACTTTCGAGGTTGCAACAGGGCATAAAGGAGAGTAAAGCATGGCGGACGCAGCTGATTTTGACCGGCAGATGGCGGCGCAGAATGCCCGGGGGGAAGAAATCCTATGGCACGAAGTTCCCAACGAAAACATTCTGGGGGAAGGTTTGGGCTTTTTTGCAGAGGAAAGGCGATGGAACCGCCTCCCCCAATCTCTTTCCGGTATGCTGCAGGCCCAGCGGCCGGCGCTGATCGAATTGTCTTCTCACATGGCGGGTGCCTGCCTGCGCTTTCGGACTGACAGCCGGGCAGTGTGGGTAAAGGCGGCGGTAAACGCGGCTCCCTATATGGCGCATATGACTCCGGCGGCCCAGTGCGGGGGCGACTGCTATTTGAGGGCTTTGCCCGACATGGCCTGGCAGTTTGCAGGGCTGACAAAGTTTTCGCCGCAGGAGGACTCCTTTTGCTGCGAACTGGCGCGGGACCTTCCGCCGCACACCGAGGTGCTGGTGTATCTGCCGCTGTATATTGGCATTCGGTCGATTGCAATCGGCCTGGAAAAAGGGGCGCAGATGCAGCCGGCATTGCCCCGCAAACATCGCAGGACCATCGCCTTTTATGGCACTTCCATCACCCAGGGAGGTTGTGCCTCCCGGCCGGGTATGGCGTATTCGGCCATTTTGTCCCGGGAACTGGACCGGGAAGTGTACAATTTGGGGTTTTCGGGCAATGGCGTGGGAATGTCAGGTCTGGCTTCCTGCTTTTGCAGCCTGCCCCGGCTGGGGGCGCTGGTGGTGGACATCCAGCCCAACGCCGGCCCCCAGGGGCTGCTGGAAACCAACCTGCCAGCCTTTCTGGATGCGGTGCGCGGCTGTGCGCCGCAGCTGCCGGTTTTGGTGCTTTCGGCAAGCTGGCAGACAAAATGCGGCTGGAACAGCACCGAAGCGGAACAGTTTGCGCGGGAAGAGCGTTTTCAGCAGCAGGAGGTGGAACGCCGGAAATCCCGGGGAGATAGCTTTATCTGGTTTGCATCGGCACGGGATATGTTGGAAACGGTTGCAAAGGAAACCACCGTGGACGGCGTCCATTTGACCGATCTGGGCTTTTGGCTGCTGGCTCAAAAACTGCGGCCGCTGCTGTGCCGGATGCTGGAACAAGGACAGACAAACGAATAAAAACCATATAAGAAACACCCCGCAGGGGAAAAGCTGCCCAATGGCTTTTCTGCTGCGGGGTGCTTTTTGTAAAAAGCGGCCAAGCAAAATTTTTGCTGGCTCTGCCGGTGAAAAAAGTGTGGAAAACAGGGCGGGCAAAGGCCCTGTTTTTCTCGTTTTACCGGCAAAAAATATTGCTGCGCATTTGAAAATTTTGTTTATTGCAACGTTGAAATCCGGTTCCCATAATGGGAATCAAATGCATGTGTCCTGTCTGCGCTGCTCCCGAAAAGGAATGCGGCTGGACGATCGGAAAATTTCAAAAAGAAAAAGGAGATGCAACCATGAAAAGAACAAGCGAATGCAGGCGCTGCTGAGTACGGCGATGTGCGCGGCGATTCTGTTTTCCAATGCCGCCGCCGTATTTGCGGCCGAAGTTCCTCCCTTGCCGCGGAAGGAAGGCGAAAACCCTCTGGCGGAACAGTCGCCGGTCAACTTGCTCCGGCAGCCAGGCGCGGCGTCCTCCTACCAATACGGCGAGGATGCTCTGTATAATATGTCCAATCTTGACCTTTTGGGCAGTGATGTCAGTTCTCTGGACCTCGATTGCCAAAAGCTCACCGACGGCGTCAAGAGCAGCGCCGGTTCCATTGATTTTGACAGCGTAGTCAATTTTTATTCCAATTCCGCTTTCAACAATGCTGAAAATGGGGCAAAGTTCTCCAATCAGAACACGGTGGATTTTGACCTTGGCCAGCCGAAAACCATTGTGGAAGTAAATGCATACAGCTCGGCCGGGCTCACCGGCCGCTACGCCGGGTCGCTGGGCCATATCGGCAAATACAGCGTCTATGTGTCGGCAGACAAAAACCAGTGGACCTGCGTTTTGGATGGGAAAAACTGCGGAGAAGACATTTCGGAGCAGACTGGCGCCTATGTGGCCCGGTATGCGGTTTCCGCGGACAAGGTGCCGGGGCACCCCGATGCCACCGGAATCTACGCGCAGTATGTGCGGATTTTGTTTGAAACAAATGCGCTGTGGGGCAATTATTCCTTCCTCACAGCGGAAGAAGTGGAGATTCTGGGGCAGGATGGCAAGGCCCAGGGCGCCTTTGAGCCCGCCGGCGAACAAGAATCTCCCGCCGCTGAGAATCTGGCGCGGACCGCCTCCTACACCTACTCGCCTTCCACCGAAAAATATATGTTGACGGCGGAGAATGACCCGACATATTCGTCGGATGCCGACTGCAAAAAGATGAACGACGGCGTTCGGGGAGATGCCACCGGGGCGGATATGACCAATTGGACGGTCTTTGAACCCATTCCCTGGATGAATCCCGACAACGCTTCCAACTACAACAACGATCCCCTGTGCGCCATTTTTGACCTGGGCGCGCAGAAATCCATCACCGGGGTATCCACCGCTTCGCTGGTTACCCAGCAAATCAAGCAGAGTGCCAACCTTCAGATCTATGTTTCCAACGACAAGCTGGACTGGTTTGAGGTTTCCAAAAAGAACGGCTACGACCAGCAGGAGCCTGTGAACGGGGTGGTGGAACTGTCCTGGGATGCGGCTACGGACAAGGTGAAGGATCATGCCGATGCCACCGCGGTATATGCCCGGTATGTGAAGGTCGTCTTTTCTTCGGTTTCTCCCGATGCGCCCAGCCAGCAGGTGGCGTTGGACGAAATTGAAATCCTGGGCAGCAGCGACCGGATGGAGGGCGCCTATGAGCCCAAAGCCGAGGAGATAACCGGCGACACCGATCCTCATTATCCTGACAACCTGGCCTATCGGAAGTCTTATGAGGTGCTCAATGCCAGCGCGGCGGGGGACAGCTCCTACCCTGACCCCAAAAAGACCAAGCTGACCGACGGCGTGGAGGCCACTGCGGATTATCTGGATGCCCCCTGGACCGCCTATTCGGAAGGCGCCTACCGCGAGTTTGTCATTGATTTGGGCGAAATCTGCTCCGTTTCCGAAGTGGAGTTCAACAATCTCAGCAACGACGGCATTGCGGCCAAGATGCCCGGGTCGGTGGATGTTTCTTTTTCCAAGGATAATGCCAGCTGGTCCACTTTGAAAAATGCGTTTCTGATTCCCGATCGTCCCACCGAGGTTGCCAAGGTGCTTTACAACTGGAAGGCGGCGGACGACCCCTATGTGCCCAAAGCGGACGGACAGGCCACCGCAAAGGTGGAGGCCCGGTATGTGAAACTGCACGTTCCCATGCAGAACTGGTGCTTTATCGACGAGATCCGTGTGCTGGGCGAAAAGGGCGTGACCGACGATGCTGTCAGCCTGCCCATCGACGGCGAAATCGTGAAAACCTATATGCAGAAAGGCCCTCATACCGCCGGCATCGGCAATCTGGTGCTGCTCTATAACGGCTATTATGAAGATACAGGTCAGAAACCCACGCGGAGATACCGATTTTTGTCTCGCCGGTTGCCACGGGCAGACCCATGCTGCCAAGGTAGCTGCCGGTAGGCGCGTCCGGCAGATCGTCGTACAGATTTTCAGTGATCTGCGAAAGATTCGGTGTCGGGACATTGGCTTCAGCGGTTTCCGGTGTGGCCGCTGAAGCTGTCTCCGGCGTGGCAGGGGCATCCTCTGCAAAGGCGGGCAGCGCTGCGCCCAGATTTGTGAGCGCAATCCCTCCCGCCAGCAGCAGCGACAAGCCCTGCTTTATTCTGTGTTTATTTTTCATATGAGTTTCTCCTTTTGTTGCAAAAGAAAAAGCCCGCTGCGGGGTGCAGCGGGCTTGGTTAGCGTTCGGGAGCGTGTTTCTTTGGACAGGGCGCGGCTCTGGCCTTGTAGGCTTTGCGGTATTTCTCGTCAGCATCATAGAACTGCTGCGGAGAAATACCGGCATCCAGACACCCCTGCAAAACAACCGCATTGTAGCGGCTGCTGACCGGGAGCAGCTGGTCGCGGTACGGTGCGTTCATGGTGTAAACCATAATTTCGTGCGGTGCGTCGTCTGCATCCGTAACCGTCATGGTTTCCTTGTCATAGAATGTCGGGTAGCCTTCATAACAGTCAAGCTGTGATTCGTCGTGGTCAGTGACAGACCAGATCAGCCCTTCGACGCTTGCGCCCTCTTTGGGCAAAATCGTCAAGTAGCCGCGCCGGAACGCCAGCTCATAGCCGTCCAGCTTGGCAGTGCCTACCACTGTCGCTTCGGGGCAGCGGTAAGCCATCTGCTCAAAGTTTAGATTAGAGCCATAGGCAAAGTATTCTTTTCGAGACATTTCTTCTCCTATCTGGTCTCGCCTGTGCGGGACCTTGGTTGGTTGCTGGGATATAGCGACTTATCGTGCCGCCACGCCTTGTCACCGGGCAGGTTCTTCAGCAGGTGCATCCGCACATTTTTGTACTCAGGACCGATCAGCCCCAGCCGCAGCAGAAAGGTGCGGAAGGTGAACGCCGGATTATCCCCGATGGGCGTTTTCCGGAACTGCGTGTACTTCTGGTTGATGCCCTGCGCCGAGATCGCCATAGCCAGAATGATGTTGGCTTTCGCTTCACCCGCATGGAGCGTGGAGTTGAACAACCGCCATTCGATTGTACCGTGATAGAATACAGAATGCATATTGCAAGCCTTATGTTGAGCTCAACATAATGCCGTTTATGCGCAGAAAAAAGTTATGCTGAGAATCTTTTAGAACAGACGTTACTTCGAGACTGTTCACCAGAAATCTCAGCATAATTTTCTACAAGGTCTTTAAAAACGACTTTAAGTCAGGGTCGTCGTTCCAATCCGGCATGGCAGGCGTATTCATCCTCGTGTCCATTGTTTCTAATGCCTTGCGCCGGGCTTCGGGATTAGCTTTTGCGTAAACCTGTGTTGTCTCAATAGATTCGTGCCCTAAAAAGTCACGAATATAAATGAGATTTTTGCCTGCCTCAACAAGATGCATTGCTTTAGAATGCCGGAGACAATGCGGTGTAATCTGCGGAAAAAATGAATCCACCGCAGTATTTGCTTTGTGGATATATTTTGCTAGCACGTAAGAAACACCGCTGCGAGTCAACTTTTTCCCTTGCGGATTTGTAAACAGCTGGTCATTGCGGCGTTCTGGTATATCAAGATGGTTCTCACAAATGTATTGGCGCAATACCTGTGCACACGGTTTGGTAAGCGGAACATCTCGACTTTTTCGCCCCTTCCCTAATAAATGTACAACCGGTAGTGAATCTATTCGGATATCGCAGATTCTTAAATCGCAAAGTTCCTGCACTCGTGCAGCTGAATCGTAAAGGAGAAGAATCATCGCCAGGTCTCTGCGACCTTTTGGCGTGGAAATATCAGGCTGTTCCATTAGAATATCGGTTTGCTGGTTACTCAAATATTGAACCGTCGGCTTTGCTGCTTTTTTGCTGTCAATTGAAAGAATGCGCTGACACAGAATCATTTCATCCGGGCATTCAATTTGTACATATTTTGCAAATGACTTCAGCGCAGCAAGTCGTTGGTTTCGAGAAGATATACTGTATTTGCGTTCAGTTTCAAGATATTGTAGAAATTCAAGAATCAGTTCGCGGGAAAGGTCGTTAAAAAGCATTTTCTCTAATTTAAAGCCACAATACTTTTCAAGGTAGCCATGAAAAATAACAAAGGTGTCCCGGTAAGAGTAAATTGTATTTGTACTGACATTTTTAGTTCCTGCCAGATACATGCTAAAGTATGCGGAGACTAAACCGGCGTAGCTGCATCTATTCCTCATTGCAAAGTACCTCCAATGTACACGCGGTTTCTTGACTGGGGAACGCCGAAATCTTTGCTGTTAAGGCATTGCCATTCCACGCCATACCCCAGTCTGTCCAGCGTGTTAAGGATCGTCGCAAATGTCCTGCAGTGGTCATGATTGATGAGACCCACCACGTTCTCAAAAAGCAAATACGGAGGCTTCCGGGCTTCAGCCAATCGGGCCAGTTCAAAGAAGAGAGTGCCGCGCGGATCTCCGAATCCTTTTCGGGTTCCTGCAATGCTGAAAGTCTGGCAAGGAAATCCTCCGCAGAGTAACTGGAAGTCCGGCATGGTGCTGGGGTCGGCTTTTCGGGCATCTTCAATGAACCACTCTCCCTTCGTGTCAAACAGGGCGTTGTAACTGCGGTTGGCGTATTTGTCGATTTCGCAGTGTCCTACGCATTCAAATCCTCCGGCACGGGTCAGTCCTTCGCGGAAACCGCCGATGCCGGAGAACATATCTATAAATCGAATCACCGATTCGATAACGAAAAAAGAGACAGCCTATGTTGGCTGCCCTTGCTGGTTAAGTATGTGATTTTCAGTATTGTGCATCTACCTCCATTTCGGTGTCATCTGGTTCGCCGGAGTCGACATCAGCGTTTTCCTCCGCAGCTTGCTCGGTCGTAATTCTTTCGTAGTCCTTTTCCGCTTCATCCAATTCTCTTTCAATGAGATGTACCAGAAACTCTTTCTGGCTCAGTTTGCGGTGATAGATTTGCTCGTACCTTGCAAGAAAGGTTTTGATGCGCTGGAGAAGTTCCTCGGATACCTGAAATGCTAACGTGCGTGTTGCCATGTTGCTGACTCCCTTCGGTTTCTCAAAAAATGTGGTTATGGCTTGCTCGATGAATTGCGATGTGGTGATGCCCTGTCGTTCCAGTTCATCTCTGATTTGCTGATGCAGGTCGTCCGGAATGGTGACGGTCAATTTGCTCATTTCAGCTTTCTCCTTTTATGCACCTAGTTTGTTGTTATAGTAAGCGGCCAGTTTTCCAAGATTGATGTACCACTTCACCCCGGACTGGAATGCGATGTCCGGATTTTCACGACATACTCGGCGAAGATAGTAAGGCGGAAGCTTCATGATTTCACTTGCCTGTTTGATGCTGACAATTTGTGGCAGGACAATTTTTTCTACAACGCAACCCGCCGTCTGACGATCAAGCATACATTCGTTCATTTTACATTCTCCTGTTCTTAAGCTGAATTTGCAACCGCTTTTTGTCATTGATAAGTTGTTTTTTGATTGCAAAGCAAGCATATCACAAGTGCGATGACAAAGCTATTCACGAGAACCAACGATAATGAGATGCATAACTCGGCAATTATGCCCATAACCAACAATTTATGATTTTATGTTTATTACCACATGGTAATCACCACCTTAAAGTGAAGCTAAAAAATTGATTGCGGAAGGCGGAATTATATCTGTTGCTAGGGTGCGAGGAATTGCCCCCGTCAAAGTGACTACCTGTAGTTCCTCGCGCACCACCTTGCGAATGCTTTCTTCCAGCCTATCCGTTTGTTCTGCCGCAAGGATGGCTTGTACCAGAAACTCTTTGCGTTTGGCTGACGGCACTTGCTGCAGCAACGCCCATGCGCGGCGGTGCTGCGGGTCGCTAAGGTTCGGACGGAAAACGTACTGCGGTCGTTTCATGCCTCGCCTTTACGGCGCGACACGGCGGCCAATGCACGCTCGAACCCGACAGCGTTCACCTTGTCGTCCAGCAGAAAAATCGTCTTACAAAGCGCGTCTTTGGGGCTGAGGTGGCGACTCACCACCGATGCGCCGCCGCCCAGCAACACGGCGGGGATGGCGTGCAAATCGAATCCCGCTTCCATCGTGGCAGACAGAAGATGCTCTGTGTACTTGCGACCTTGTTTGTTCACAATGTCGCGCACCGTATCGCTGACCGTGCAGGGCTGACCTGCCAGCATATTTTCGATTTGGGCATCCGTGAGGGACAACCCTGTTTCGCGCCGCACCTGTTCCCGAATATCATCCACGCAGCGGATCATGCCGAGTTCCAAGCTGTGGGCGGTGTCAGCCGCAGGGATGGCGTTGTCGATGCGCATAAGGTCTACCGTCCAGCCGCCGAGATCCATAAGGAGCATGGACGGTTCGTCCTGCAAAAGCCCCACTTCGGTCATAAGGGCGGCGTAGCCTTGGGGGAAGATGGCAACTTCCTCGATGGTAATGCTGTACTCCACGCCCTC
>ERZ857693.3045-NODE-3045-length-14892-cov-32.348116_pt1 | contig 14892 bp, 12 predicted proteins | sample MGYA00519765_ERZ857693 | MGnify/ENA primary metagenome ERZ857693 (study PRJEB31778, sample SAMEA3449354) | human gut metagenome | biome: human gut; feature: human-associated habitat; material: faeces | place: United Kingdom | collected 2010/2012 ... | reverse complement strand
GAGCAGAGTTTTACACCTAATTGGGGATAAAACAGCTTATGGCGGGCGGCGGCGTTGCCCTTATCGGCATGACCCTTGTACCGCTGCTTTCCGGCTTGTTCGGTTAAGAAGCGCGGGTAAAGGCTTATGCAGAGCATACTTGACGCGATTAACGAATGGATAAAGGAAATCCTCATAGGAGCCATAAACGGTAATCTGTCAACTATGTTCGGGGACGTAAACGAGAAAGTCGGCACTATCGCCGCAGAGGTAGGGCAGACCCCGCAAGGGTGGAACGCAAATATATTCTCCATGATACAGACCCTTAGTGAGAATGTAATCGTACCCATTGCGGGGCTTGTCATTACCTACGTCCTATGCTATGAGCTTATCAGCATGGTAACGGAAAAGAACAATATGCACGACGTTGACACTTCCATGTTCTTCAAGTGGGTGTTCAAGGCGTTTGTGGCAGTCTACCTTGTGACGCACACCTTTGACATCACTATGGCGGTGTTCGATATGGCGCAGCACGTTGTTTCCGGCGCGGCGGGGGTAATCGGCGGCAGCACAGAGATTGATGTTGCCGCCGCCCTTGCTTCCATGCAGGACGGGCTTGACGCTATGGAAATCCCCGAACTGCTCTTACTTGTCATGGAAACAAGCCTTGTGAGCTTGTGCATGAAAATCATGTCCGTACTGATAACCGTTATCCTCTACGGGCGCATGATAGAGATTTACCTTTACTGTTCGGTATCGCCTATCCCGTTTGCAACAATGACGAACCGGGAATGGGGGCAGATAGGAAACAACTACCTCAAATCCCTGTTCGCTATCGGTTTTCAAGGCTTCCTCATTATGATATGCGTCGGCATTTACGCGGTTCTGGTAAACAACATGATAATAGCGGACAATCTGCACAGCGCGATATTCTCCCTTGCAGCCTATACCGTTATCCTCTGTTTCTCCCTGTTCAAATCCGGCGCACTGGCGAAGTCGATATTCTCCGCGCATTAGCGGCGTGTCAAGGGCAGGGTGGAGATTTTCAGAGCGAAGCGGCGAAAATACGACCCGACCTTGACGCGGATAACCCCCATATAATACGGGCGGGCAAAGGGCATAGATTGACCTTTGCCTTGATTACCCTTATGGGAAGTTACAGCAACACCAAACCCAGAGAAAGGAGGTTTTCACTTGGCGTATGTACCCGTACCCAAAGAATTATCCAAAGTCAAGACAAAAGTAGCGTTCAACCTTACCAAACGGCAGATTGTATGTTTTGCGGCGGCTCTCCTGTTCGGCTTGCCGCTTTTCTTTCTGCTCAAAGACAGCACAGGCACAAGCCTTGCGTCTATGGCTATGATTGCCGTCATGCTGCCCTGTTTCCTCTTTGCCATGTATGAGAAGCATGGACAGCCCCTTGAAGTGGTGGTGAAGAACATCATTCAGACGAAATTCATAGCCCCCAAAGAACGACCATACAGGACAGACAACTTTTATTCCGTCTTAGAACGGCAGAGAAAACTTGAAAAGGAGGTATCAGCGATTGCAAAAGGAAACACGAAGAAACAGCGCGGCGGGAAGCGCAAAGCCTAACCCGCCCCGCAAGCTCACCCGCGCCGAGAAAAAGCAGATTGCGGAAATCATCAGACAGGCAAAGGGCGACGGGAAAGCGCACACCGCGCAGCAGACAATCCCTTATATCCAGATGTACCCGGACGGTATCTGCAAGGTTACGGGACGGAAATACTCAAAGACCGTCGCCTTTGAAGATATTAACTATCAGCTTGCACAGGCAGACGACAAGACCGCCATTTTTGAGAACTGGTGCGACTTCCTCAACTACTTTGACGCTTCCGTTTCGGTGCAGCTCTCTTTCATCAATCAGGGGACGCAGCGCGGCGAAGCGGAAAAGGCGGTCAATATCCCGGCACAGGAGGACGCTTTCAATTCTATCCGCACAGAATACCGGGATATGCTGAAAAACCAGCTTGCAAAGGGCAACAACGGGCTTGTCAAAGCAAAATATATCACCTTTGCCATTGAAGCCGACAGTCTGGGCGCGGCGAAATCCCGCCTTGCCCGTATCGAAACGGACGTACTCAACAACTTTAAGCTCTTGGGCGTGTCTGCCCGCCCCATGACAGGCTATGAACGCCTTAAAATGCTGCATGGCATTTTCCACCCGGAGGGCGGGCAGTTTGCCTTTGATTTTTCATGGCTTGCCCCGTCCGGGCTTTCCACAAAGGACTTTATCGCCCCGTCCTCTTTCCGTTTTGGCGAGGGGCGGTATTTCCGCATGGGGCGCAAAATCGGCGCGGTTTCATTCCTTGAAATCCTTGCGCCGGAATTAAACGACCGTATCTTATCTGACATTCTGGACTTGGAAACGGGCGTTATCGTCAATCTGCATATCCACAGTATCGACCAGACCGAAGCCATAAAGACAATCAAGCGGAAAATCACCGACCTTGACAAAATGAAAATCGAAGAACAGAAAAAAGCGGTACGCAGCGGCTACGACATGGATATAATCCCGTCCGACCTTGCCACTTTCGGCAGCGAAGCGAAGAACCTCTTACAGGACTTGCAGAGCCGGAATGAAAGAATGTTCCTCTTGACGTTCCTTGTGGTGAACATGGCAGACACAAAAAGGAAACTGGAAAATGACGTATTCGCGGCGGCGGGCATTGCACAGAAGAACAACTGCGCCTTAACCCGCCTTGACTACCAACAGGAAGCGGGGCTTATGTCCTCTGTACCGCTTGGGGAGAACCTTATCCCCATTCAAAGAGGGCTTACCACGTCAAGCACCGCTATCTTTATCCCCTTTATCACGCAGGAGCTTTTTCAGACGGGCGCGGCTTTGTACTATGGCTTAAACGCCCTTAGTAACAACATGATACTCTGCGACCGCAAGCAGCTAAAGAACCCCAACGGCTTAATCTTGGGTACGCCGGGAAGCGGGAAATCCTTTGCCGCCAAACGGGAAATGACAAACGCTTTCCTCATTACCGACGACGACATAATTATCTGCGACCCGGAAGCAGAGTATTTTTCCCTTGTGCAGCGGCTTGACGGGCAAGTGATACGGTTATCGCCTACGGGCAAGGGCATTGACGGGAAGCCCCAGTATGTGAACCCTATGGATATTAACCTCAATTACAGCGAGGACGACAGCCCCCTTGCGCTGAAATCCGACTTTATCCTCTCCCTCTGCGAGCTTGTCATAGGCGGCAAGGAGGGCTTGCAGCCCGTCGATAAGACCGTCATTGACCGCGCTGTTAGGAACGTGTACCGCCCTTTCCTTGCAGACCCCGACCCGGAGAAAATGCCTATCTTGGGCGACCTCTACAACGAGCTTTTGAAGCAGCCGGAGCCGGAAGCGGCGCGTATCGCGGCGGCGTTGGAGCTTTATGTTTCCGGGAGCCTTAACGTCTTTAACCACAGGACGAATGTAGAGCTTTCAAACCGCCTTGTCTGCTTTGACATCAAGCAGCTTGGGAAGCAGCTCAAAAAATTAGGTATGCTCATTGTGCAGGACCAGGTATGGAACCGCGTCACCGTCAACCGGGCAGAAAGGAAATCCACCCGGTATTTTATGGACGAATTTCATCTTCTCTTGAAAGAGGAACAGACCGCCGCCTATTCCGTTGAAATCTGGAAGCGTTTCAGAAAATGGGGCGGCATACCCACAGCAATCACGCAGAACGTCAAAGATTTGCTTGCTTCCCGCGAAGTGGAGAATATCTTTGAAAACTCTGATTTTGTCCTCATGCTCAATCAGGCGGCGGGCGACCGGGCTATCCTTGCAAAGCAGCTCAACATCTCCCCGCAGCAGATGAAGTATGTCACCCACACCGAAGCGGGCGAGGGGCTTATCTTCTACGGGAACGTGGTGCTGCCCTTTGTAGACCGCTTCCCGAAAGACACCGAGCTTTACCGGGTAATGACGACGAAGCCGGAGGAAGTGGGCGAAGCATGAACGGGCTGAAAACTGACACAATCATCAACCGGGACGCGCTCTATGCCTTGCGGGAGCTTCCAGAGGAAAGCGTACACTGTTGCGTCACAAGCCCGCCCTACTATGCGCTTAGGGATTACGGGCTTGATATGCAGATTGGGCGGGAGGACACGCCGGAGCAGTACATTGACAGGCTGACCGAGGTTTTCCGCGAGCTGCGCCGGGTACTGCGTTCTGACGGTACGCTCTGGCTGAATATCGCGGACACCTACTGCGGCACAGGAAATAAAGGCTACCATGCAGACCCGAAGAACCCGAAAGGCAGAAACGGACAGCAGATTGCAAGAAACAACCGCGTTTCCGGCTGCAAACAAAAGGACTTAATCGGTATCCCTTGGCTTTTAGCCTTTGCCCTACGCGCTGACGGGTGGTATTTACGGAGCGACATTATCTGGCAGAAAGAAAACCCCATGCCGGAGAGCGTGAAAGACCGCCCTACCCGCTGCTATGAACATATCTTTCTGCTTACGAAGTCAAAGAAGTATTTTTATGACGCAGCCGCCATAGCCGAGCCGTTAGCCCCCACAACGGCGGCGCGGTACCGCACCGGGCGCAGCGCGGGACAGAAATATGCGGACGAAGTACCCGGACAGGGGAACGTACAGGGGCTTAACCGGGCGCGAAGCGGCAGCTACTACGACGAAGCCCTCATGCCGACCATGCGGAACAGGCGGGACGTGTGGCTTATCAATACCGTTCCCTACAAGGGCGGGCATTTCGCCGCGTTCCCGCCAAAACTTGCCGAAACCTGTATCAAGGCGGGCTGTCCGAAAGGCGGCGTTGTGCTTGACCCCTTTTTCGGCAGCGGCACGACGGGGGCAGCCGCAAAGCAGCTTGACAGGCATTATATAGGCATTGAGATAAACGCCGAGTATTGCGCCCTTGCAAGGGCGCGGATTGGAGGGACAGACACATAAAACAATATAAGGCGCGTGAAAAAGTCACGCAGAAAATGACCCGCGAGGGGGCTGTCGAGGTAAACGCCGCTACCGGGAAAAAGAAACGTATCAGCAAGCGGATAAGGGACGCGGACTTTGCAAAGACCGAAGCCCCACCGCAGCCGGAACAGGCAGCGCAGCCCCTACCGGGCGGCGCAACTTCCCCGCCCTTAACCGACACGCCGCCGCTTCCCCATGCGCCGGGGGCAGAACGGGAACAGGACACCGCAGCAGCCGAGCGCGTCTTGGAACGTATCGACGGGGCGCGTACCAGAAAGGCGAGCAAAAAGGCGGCGAGGAAAGCACAGGCAGAAGCCACAGCAAAAGAAAAATCTTCCCGCTTGCAGTTTACCGACGAGGAACGGGCAACGCCGGAGCTTGAAAGGTATATCCGAAAATCGGACAAAGCAGCCGACCGTCTGGACGCGGCAAAGGCAGAGAAAGCGGCGTTCAAGGCGAATGTGGATTTTCAGTACCATAAAGCCCTGCATGACAATCCGCAGATTGCGGGCAATCCCCTTTCCCGCTTCATGCAGAAGCAGCAAATCAAGCGGCAGTATGCAAAGTCGGCAAGGAAAGGCGGCGCAAAAACGGCGCAGAAAGCCGCAGAGAACACCCGCAAGGCGGCAAAAAAGACCGCCGAGGAAACAAAAAAGGCAATCGCTTTTGTAGGGCGGCACCCGGCGGGCGTATGTATCGCCGTTGCCGCGCTACTCTTATTCATCATGGTATCGGCGGGGCTTTCCTCTTGCGGTTCCATGTTCTCCGGCTTGATGAACGGCATACTTGGGACTTCCTACACGTCGGAGGACAGCGACCTTGTGGCGACGGAGAACAATTACGCCGCAAAGGAAAACGAGCTTCAGCAGCAGATTGACAATATCGAAAGCACCCACCCCGGCTATGACGAATACCGCTATGACCTTGACAGTATCGGGCATAACCCCCATGAGTTAGCGTCCTACCTCACCGCCCTTTTACAGACCTACACCCCGCAGAGCGCACAGGCAGAGCTAAATCGCGTCTTTGCCATGCAGTACACTTTGACGCTGACAGAAGAAACGGAAATCCGCTACCGCACAGAAACAAGCACAGACCCGGAAACAGGGGAAACGACCACCGAGGAAGTACCCTACGAGTACCATATCCTCAACGTGAAGCTGACGAACAAGCCCATTTCCGAGATTGCGGAGGAACTTCTAACGCCACAGCAGCTTGAAATGTACCGCGTCTATCTGGAAACAAGCGGAAACAAACCGCTGATTTTCGGCGGCGGCTCCCCCGATATGGGCGCGTCCGAGGATTTAAGCGGCGTACAGCTTGTAAACGGCACACGCCCCGGCAACACCGCCGTTGTAGACCTTGCGAAGCGGCAAGTCGGCAACGTGGGCGGGCGACCCTTTTGGAGCTGGTACGGATTTAACAGCCGCGTGGAATGGTGCGCCTGTTTCGTTTCATGGTGCTACAATCAAGCCGGAAAGAGCGAGCCGCGCTTTGCCGGGTGCCAGTCACAGGGCGTACCCTGGTTCCAGTCACGCGGGCAATGGGGCGCGAGGGGCTATGAGAATATCGCCCCCGGCGACGCTATCTTTTTCGACTGGGACGGGGACGGGAGCGCAGACCATGTGGGGCTTGTTATCGGAACGGACGGGGAGCGCGTCTATACCGTCGAGGGCAATTCCGGCGACGCCTGCAAGATAAAGAGCTACCCCGTCAATTACTCCTGTATCAAAGGCTATGGGCTGATGAACTGGAATTAACATATTTTTGAGCAAAGAAAGGAGAAATTTATTGATGGCTATGAACAAAATTGAACGTATCGACAAAGAGATTGCAAAGACCCGCGAGAAAATCACCGAGTACCAGAACAGATTAAGGGGGCTTGAAGCGCAGAAAACCGAAGCGGAAAACCTGCAAATCGTACAGCTTGTGCGCTCCATGCGCCTTTCCCCGCATGAGCTTTCCGCTATGCTTTCCGGCGGCGGTATTCCGGGCATGGAAGCCGCGCCGGGCTACCCCGCAGAACCCGCAGACCACGACACCGAAGAAATGGAGGACACCGAGAATGAATAAGAAAATCCTTAGAACCTTGACCGCACTCTGCGCCGCCCTCATGCTGACGGGCGGCTTTTCCGTCACCGCCTTTGCACAGACCCCGGAGGGACAGGACGCGACCGACGACAGCGGCGTTGTCTATGAGGAACCCGAAAAGGAAGAACCCCTTACCCCGGACGGGAACGCGACCCTTGTAGACGATTTCGGCGGCAACAAGCAGCTTATCACAGTGACGACCAAAAACGGCAATTACTTTTATATCCTTATCGACCGGGACGACGAGGGCGAGGACACCGTACATTTCCTTAATCAAGTGGACGAAGCCGACCTTATGGCACTCATGGAGGACGGAAGCACCGAAGCAGCCCCGCCCGCCGTTTGCAGTTGCACCGATAAATGCGAAGCCGGAAAGGTAAATGTGAGCTGCCCTGTCTGCAAGGACAACATGACCGCTTGCAGCGGCAAGGAAGCGGAGCCGGAAACCGAGAAACCAACAGAGCAGCCCAAAGAGAAAGGCAATACAGGCGGGCTTGTGCTTTTCCTTGTCGTGGCACTTCTTGGCGGCGGGGGCGCGTTCTATTATTTTAAGTTTATGAAGCCAAAGCAGAACGTCAAGGGCGACACCGACCTTGAAGATTTCGATTTTGACGATTACGACGAGGACGAGGGGGACGGGCTTTCTGATGAAGAACAGGAGGACGAGGAAGCATGACGCTTTTTACCGAAAACCCTTTAGAAAAAATGATGGTACAAAGACCCACCGGGCGGCGTGACAGTGCGCCGCCCGTTCCAAAATCCCCGGCGTGTATGCGTTGCCCTTATAAGGCGCAATCCCCCTGTATCGGCTATTGTCTGAAACAGGCACAGGAGAAGAAGCACACCGCGCCGGAACGCTGAAAGGAGGATTTTTTCATGGCATTTAGACTTGTGATTGCAGAAAAGCCGAGCGTGGCGCAGACTATCGCCGCCGCGCTTGGCATTAAGGGGAAACAGGACGGGTATATCGAGGGCGGCGGCTACCTCATTTCATGGTGCGTCGGGCATTTGGTACAGCTTGCGGAAGCTGCCGCCTACGGGGAGCAATATAAAAAATGGAGTTTTGACAGCTTACCCATTCTGCCGGAGGAATGGCAGTACGCCGTTGACCCGGACAAGGGGAAGCAATTCAAAACCATTAAAGAGCTTATGCACCGCGCCGACGTTTCCGAAGTGGTAAATGCGTGTGACGCGGGGCGCGAGGGTGAATTGATTTTCCGCTTTGTCTACGAAGTGGCGGGCTGCAAGAAGCCCATGCGCCGCTTGTGGATTTCTTCAATGGAGGACGGGGCGATTAAGGCGGGCTTTGCTTCCCTCAAAGACGGGCGGGACTATGGCGCGCTCTTTGCGTCCGCCCTCTGCCGCGCAAAGGCTGACTGGCTTATCGGCATTAACGCCACCCGGCTTTTCTCCTGCCTGTATGGAAAGACCTTGAACGTGGGGCGCGTCCAGACCCCGACCTTAAAAATGCTCACCGACCGGGACGCGGCTATCTCCCATTTCCAGAAAGAAAAATATTATCATGTTCGCCTTGATTTATCCGGCGCGGACGCGGCAAGCGAAAGGATTTCGGACAAGGCAGAAGCCGACGCGCTGAAAGGGGCTTGCGAAGCGGGAAAGGCGGTATGCGTTTCCCTTACCAGAGAGAAGAAAACCGCAGCCCCGCCAAAGCTCTTTGACCTTACCTCTTTGCAGCGGGAAACGAACCGCATTTTCGGTTACACCGCAAAGCAGACCCTTGACCTTGCACAATCCCTTTATGAAAAGCGGCTCCTTACTTATCCGAGGACGGACAGCAGCTTTCTTACTGACGACATGGGCGGCACCGCAGCGGACATTATCGCGCTGCTCTGCGAAAAGCTCCCCTTTATGGCGGGCGCGGACTTCACGCCGGAGATTGCAAAGGTATTAGACAGCAAGAAAGTATCAGACCACCACGCAATCATTCCCACTATGGAGCTTGCAAAGGCTGACCCGGACGCGCTGCCGGAAAGCGAGAAGAATATCCTTACCCTTGCGGGGGCGCGTCTGCTTTTTGCCACCGCCGAGCCGCATATTTATGAAGCGGTTACGGCGGTTTTCTCATGCGCCGGGACAGACTTCACCGCAAGGGGAAAGACCGTACTTGCGGAGGGTTGGAAAGAGCTTGAACGCAGATACCGGGCGACGCTGAAAGATAAGCCCGAAGCAGAGGACGGGGAAAATGAGGGCGTGACGCTGCCGGAGCTTTCCGAGGGACAGAACTTTCCTAACCCCGCCGCAAAAGTAACGGAGCATACCACAACGCCGCCGTCATTGAAAAACTGGTAAAGGGCGGCTTTGCAGAGCGCAAGGGGAAGCAGCTTATCCCCACGCAGAACGGAGCCGCCCTTATATCAGTCTTGCCGGATATGCTCACTTCCCCGCAGCTTACCGCAGAATGGGAAAACAATCTGACGCAGATAGCAAAGGGAGCCGCAGACCCCGGCGAATTTCTGTCCGGCATTGAAGCTATGGCGCGGGAGCTTGTGCAGACACACGCCGCAGCACTGGACGGGAAAAAGGATTTGTTCCGGGAGGAAAAGCCCTCTGTCGGCAAATGCCCCCGTTGCGGTTCCCCCGTCCATGAGGGGAAGAAAAACTATTATTGCAGCAACAAAGAATGTGCCTTTGTCATGTGGAAGAATGACCGCTTTTTCGAGGAACGCAAGACCGCTTTTTCCGCGAAGATTGCCGCCGCGCTCCTTAAATCCGGCAAAGTGAATGTGAAGAAGCTCTATTCCCCGAAAACAGGCAAGACCTATGACGGAACTATCGTTCTGGCTGACACTGGCGGGAAATACGTCAACTACCGTATCGAAGTACAGAAGAACTAAAAACTTGAAAAGCAAGCATAGGAAGCGGGTACCCACTTCCGTAAATCCCTGTCCTGCCGCTGACGCGCCGGACGGGGATTTTGCTTGTTGGGAAGTTTCCCAAACCCTCTAAAAAAATGAAAAAATTGTTGGCATAACGCACAGCCCACCGTAGTACGGGGCGAACCCCAAAAGCGCGGCGGTGCGCCGCCATTTCAGAAAGGAGCGAATGAATGGAAAAGAAAAAAGGTTACTCCATGTTTGAGCGTGACAAGTTAGACCCGGCTGACAGTATGCGGATAGAGCGAAATATTTATTTTGAGGAACAGACCGCTGACCTTTCCGGGCTTACCGCCCTGCCCTTAGAACAGTTACAGGCATTGCGGGAAGAATACGCGGCGGCTGAACAGGCAGCTTTTGAAGCCTTGCAAGAACAGGCGGCGGCATGGGACGAACAGGCGGGAAAGACCCTTGCCATTGACAAAGCCATTGAGTATGTGAGGACACCCGAAGCTACGCATACCGCGAACCAGTGGGAAGCTACGGACTACGGGAAGCACATCAGCAACCGCGTCTACCAAATGCGCTACCACATATCCGAGAATACCCGGTATGACAGGGAAAAAGAGAAATCCATTCCCTATTCGTGGACGCTTTCATGGAGTATTTACACCAACAGCCCCCACAATTACGGACAGGCAAAAATCGCCGGACAGGAAAGGAAAGTCTTTGCAGACAAGGCAGCTATGGAAAAATATCTGAATGGGCGTATCAAAGCCTATCAGCATTTATTCACCGAGGTATCGCCGCCTATCCCGCCAGAGTATGCAGAGCATTTCAAAGTAAACGGGCAGCTTTTACCGGGCTATGCTATCGAGGGCGAGGAACGGGCGCAGCCTACCGCTGAAAAAGCAGCCCCCACCACAGCAGAGCCGCCACAGGACACCGAACAGAGAAAGGAGCGTGAAACCATAAACGAGCAGTTTTCAATTCTTATCGACAGCCGCAGCCGCTTTGAAACAGGCAAACCGGGCGGCGTGTGGCTTCCCATGCCGACCACAACAGAGCAGCTTCATGCGGCTATGGAAAGCGTCGGCATTACCGCAGACAATCCGCAGGATTTTTTCATCAACGGGTATTCTTCTACGGAGGACTGCCCCTTTGACTTGCCGCTTTCCGTTATCCAAAGCGCAAGCATGGACGAGCTGAATTATTTTGGAAAACTTCTGGAAATGCAGAGTGACGGGGACAAGGATAAATTTGCGGCGGCGGTTACACATGGCGAGTATGCCGGAAGCATGAAAGACCTTATCAACCTTGCACAAAACCTTGACTGTTACTGGCTCTATCCCACTGTCCGCAGCGAAGAAGATTACGGTTATTATCTTATCGACGAACTGGACGAGCTGGAGCTTCCCGAAGAAGCAAAGAAATATTTCAAGTATGAAGAATACGGGCGGGACGCAGTTAGCAAGGATAAGGGGCAGTTTACCGAACAGGGCTATATCTATAACAATCAGAACACCTTTACCGAATGGTATCGGGGAACGGAAAACGAGATACCCAAAGAATACCGCGTTATGAGCTTCCCACAGCCGGAACGCGGCGGACAGGACAAGACCTTTATGGACGCAGCCGCCACAGAGCAGACCGCCCGAACCGCCGCAGAGCAGCCACAGGAGCCGCACCCGGTTATCCCTATCGTGCTGACAGCCGGGAAGCCCGCCGAGAAATTAAAAGAGATTACCGACCGTCTGGAACAGGGCATTACGGAACTCTTTGACAGCGAGCGTTACAAGGAATATCTGAAAGTCATGTCAAAATTCCATAATTACAGCTTCCGAAACACCGTCCTTATCGCCATGCAGAAGCCGGACGCTTCCCTTTTGGCGGGCTTTTCCGCTTGGAAGAACAACTTTGAGCGAAATGTGATGAGAGGGCAAAAGGGAATTAAAATCATTGCCCCGTCGCCCTATAAAATCAAACAGGAAATGCAGAAAATCGACCCGCACACGCAGAAGCCCATAATCGGCAAGGACGGAAAGCCCGTCACCGAGGAAAAGGAAATCACCATACCCGCCTACAAGGTGGTATCCGTCTTTGACGTTTCCCAGACCGAGGGAAAGGAACTGCCGGACATTGCCGTTGACGAACTGACAGGCGACGTTGACCGCTATAAGGACTTTTTCGCAGCCCTTGAAAAGACTTCCCCCGTTCCTATCGCCTTTGAGAATATCGAGGGCGGCTCTCATGGCTACTACCACTTGGAGGACAAGCGCATTGCTATCAACGAGGGCATGAGCGAATTACAGACCTTAAAGACCGCCATTCACGAAATCGCCCATGCGAAGCTGCACGACATTGACCTCAACGCGCCAAAGGACGAGCAACCCCGCGTTGACCGCCGCACCCGCGAAGTCGAAGCGGAAAGCGTCGCCTATACCGTCTGCCAACATTACGGGCTTGACACGTCGGACTATTCTTTCGGCTATGTCGCCGGGTGGAGCAGCGGGCGGGAGCTGTCCGAGCTGAAAAGCTCCCTTGAAACGATACGCAGCGCAGCCGCCGAGATTATCAATTCCATAGACGCGAATTTTGCGGAGCTGCAAAAGGCACAGGACAAGGAGCAGACCGCCGGACAGGAGCAGCCCACCAGAGAGGGACAAGAAGCCGCGCCACAGCCGGAAGCCCCGAAAAAAGCAGATACAGCCGGGAAAGAAAAGCCGGAAGCAGCCCCGAAAGAAGCCTTTACCCCGGAAACGATTTACAGAGTGCGCCGGAACCCTTACAGCGACAGCCGGGAAAACAGCCACCTCTTGCAAGCCTATGTGACACAGGAGAACGGGCGGGCGAAAATGGGCGACGTGCTTTATACGGGAACGCCGGAGAAATGCCGCGAGCTTATGGGGCAGCTCAAAAGCGGCGAGCTGACCGAGGGCGACGTAAAGCAGCTTTACGCAAAGGCACAGGAAACGGCGCAGACCACCGGACAGGACAAGGACACCTTTTCCATTTACCAGATAAAGGGCGGGGACGAAACAAGGGACTTCCGCTTTGAGCCTTACGACCGCCTGCAGGCGGCGGGAAATGTGGTTGATAAAGCGAACTATGAGCTTGTCTATTCCGCGCCCCTTGCGCCGGAAACTTCCCTTGAAGATATTTATACCCGCTTCAATATCGACCACCCAAAAGATTTTAAGGGACACAGCCTTTCCGTTTCGGACGTGGTAGTGCTTCATCAGAACGGACAGGACACCGCGCATTACGTTGACAGCGTAGGCTTCCGGCAAGTGCCGGAGTTTTTACAGGAGCAGAAGCAGCTTACCCCGGACGAGCTGACAACGGGCGAAACAATCCAGACACCGAGGGGGACTTTCCATGTGACCGCCATGAGCCGGGAGCAGATAGAAGCCGCCGGATATGGCTTTCACCACCAGTCGGACGACGGAAAGTATCTGATTATGGGGAACGGGACGCGGGCGTTTGCTGTTGCCGCAGAGCAGCCGGAAAAGGCAAACCCCTTGAAGCATATCGAGGACACCGTAGAGCAGAACGACAACAACTTTGACGGTATCATCAACAACACCCCTACCGTTGTCGAACTGGAAGCAAAGGTTAAGGCGGGAGAAACAATTTCCCTTGTTGACCTGGCTAACGCGGTCAAAGCCGACAAAGAGCGCGGCAAGGAAGCGAAGCCGGAAAAGAAGCCCTCTATCCGGGCGCAGCTTAGGGCTGACAAGGAAAAGGCGCAGAAGAAAAACGCAAAGCAGAAATTACAGGATTTGGAAAGGAGCTGACCCATGCCGAAACAGAGTAAATTTGAGAACGTGGATTTGTTCGCTTCCCTCAATGCGGTTATGAAGCAGAACACAGGCTTTTACCAGAGCGACTTGGAGATTGACAAGGAGATTATCGCAAAGGCGGCGGCAAGCCCCCGCAAGGAGGACAAGACCCTTTTGTGGTTCTGCCGCCCGTCCGGGACGCATTGCTTCCGGGAGCGCGACGTTTTCCTCAAAGACACCGCGCCCCACAACACATGGCGTTTCTACATGGAGCAGACGAGCGACCGCGTCCTTGCCTATGCAATCGAGCTAACGGGGACGGAGCGCGGGAAAATCAAGGGCAATCTGTACGAACTGGACTACGCTAAACATTATGAGCGCGTCAAGGAAAAGGAGCTGCCCGCCGATACGGTGAAGCTGATTTATGAGCATGGGGAACGGGAGATACCCGCCGGACAGTTTTTCAACGGCAATCCCGATTATGAGCTTGGAAAGTTTGAACGCTTTGAAGCCGTACCCAACGACCCGGACGCGCTGCAATCGCTCTTACAGGAAGAACGGCGCAGCCGGGAGCAGCTTCCGCCGGGGGATTTCAAGGCGCATATCGCCGCATTGCGGGACGGGCTGATTGAAACGGAAGCGCGGCGCATTGTACGGGAAATGAAGCGGCACGACACGCCGAACAGCCCCAACAAGACCCATTTCATGGTAGAGCTTTCCCCGGCGTTCATGCAGCTTGCAGCCACAAAGGACACTGACCGCCTTTTCTCCATGCTGCCCTACAAGACCCTTGCCTTTTCCAAAATCGAGGGCAGACATGGGACGTATGCGCTGATTGACAAGGGGGAGAACCGGGACAGGAAGATAAGGAAGCCCCGCCCCTCTATCCGGGCGCAGCTTAAAGCAGACAAGGCAAAGACCGCCCCGAAAAAGGCGGCGGCAAAAACAAAAAATCACGATATGGAGGTATGAGCATGATTAGACTGACTGTTGAAGAAACAAACCTTTTGAGCATTTACAACGAGGGCGGCAAGCGGGCTTTGATTGAGAATGTCAACGCCGCGCTGCCCTACATGGACGCGGATATGCGGGAGCTTGCAAAGCGCACCCTTTCCAAAGTGGACGCTTTGACCGAAGCGGAATTTGCAGAGCTTCCCATTTACGCCGCTGATGAAGTATGAACGGGGTTAAGCGGCTGACGCCGCCCCAGAGCCGGAAAGTCAACGCCCTTGTGCGCCGGACGT
>ERZ857693.3023-NODE-3023-length-14976-cov-3.905703_pt1 | contig 14976 bp, 10 predicted proteins | sample MGYA00519765_ERZ857693 | MGnify/ENA primary metagenome ERZ857693 (study PRJEB31778, sample SAMEA3449354) | human gut metagenome | biome: human gut; feature: human-associated habitat; material: faeces | place: United Kingdom | collected 2010/2012 ... | reverse complement strand
CGGCTTCGGTGTAAGTCGCATCCTTGGCATCGGTTTTCACGAGAGAATGACGATACTTTACCTTCTCAGATGCGTCTTCGAAAGCGTCTTTTGTCAGCGTAGAATCGCAGGGGACCGTAATTTCGGTCAAATTGCCGCAGCCAGAAAATGTATAAGTTCCAATGCTTGTGACACTCTTTGGAATGCTGATGCTAGTTAAGCCAGTGCAGTTGTAAAACGCAAAATTTCCGATGCTTGTGACACCGTACGGAATTGTTACTTCTCCCGAACAAGTTGTGCCGTCGATCAAGATCCCATTTACGATCACAAGCGGGTTATCCTGCTGTTTGTTTGTTAACCAAGGTGTGCCAGAAAACGCTTCATCCCCGATGCTTGTGACACTCTTTGGAATGGTGATGCTAGTTAAGCCGGTGCAATCGGAAAACGCATTAGCTCCGATGCTTTTGACACCTTCTGGAATTTCGATACTGGTTAAGCCGGTGCATTCATAAAATGCATAATTTCCGATGCTTGTGACGTTGTTCGGAATCGTTACTTCTCCCGAACAAGTTCTTCCATCGATCAAAATCCCATTTACGATCACAAGAGGGCTTTCATTTTGTTTGTTTTTCAACCAGGTGGTATTTTGAAACGCAGAATCTCCGATACTTGTGACGCTACCTGGAATCGTGATGTCTGTCAAGCTGATGCAACCGGAAAACGCATATATTCCGATGCTTGTAACGTCCTCTTCAATTACAACTTTTTTTACGTTGTCTTTCTTTTGGGTTGCAGGGCTATTTTCATTATAATAATCCTTCATCGTCCCCGTGCCGCTGATGGTCATTGTGCCGTCGGCGGTGAGTGTCCAGGTCAGGTTGCCTTCGTTCCAGTAGGTTCTGATTTTGCTTGCATCTACGCCGAGTTGTCCGCTTGTCAGCGTAGAGCCGTTTTCAAGAAGCACCTCGGTCAAAACAGTACAGCCGCCAAACACATTGCTTCCGATGCTTGTGACACTCTTTGGAATGGTGATGCTGGTTAAGCCAGTGCAATACTTAAACATACCATTTCCGATACTGGTGACACTTTTTGGAATGGTGATGCTGGTTAAGCCGGTGCAATTGTAAAATGCATAATTTCCGATGCTTGTGACACTCTCCGGAATCGTGATGCTTGCTAAACTACTGCAATCAGAAAACGCACTCATTCCGATGCTTGTGACACTACCTGGAATCGTGATGTTGGTCAAGCTGCTGCAATGCTCAAACGTATTATTTCCGATGCTTATGACGCTTTCCGGAATTTCAATGCTTGTTAAACTGCTGCAATACTGAAACGCATTCTTTCCGATGCTTGTGACACCACTCGGAATTTCGATGCTTGTTAAACTGCTGCAATAGAAAAACGCAAAATCTCCGATGCTTGTAACGCCGTCTTCAATCACAACTTTTTTTACGTTGTCTTTCTTTTGGGTTGCAGGGCTATCGTCAGTAATATAATTCTTCATCGCTCCTGAGCCGCTGATGGTCATTGTTGTGCCGTCGGCACTCAGTGTCCAGGTCAGGTTGTCTTCTTTCCATGTCTGCGTTCCCGATTCTGTCCCTGCACCTGTTTCCTCCGCACTCGCCGTGATCCCCCATGAGATATTTTGCAGGGTATCGGTCGGGAAGTACAGCAGCGTCCCCGCCGCCATGATTACTGCCGACGAAAGGGCAGCCAGCCGTTTCCATTGTTTCTTCATAATATGCCTCCTTTGTTTTCGGATATATTACATATCCTTGATATTCCTATTATAACACAATCGAGTATTCTTTGTCAAGAAAAAAGGAGGATTTTTTGATATTTCGTTCAATTTTTGGAAGTTGGAGAGGGGAGGGTGTTGTTTCGTTCTTGTAGTAGTCAAGGTCAAACTTCTCGTGTTTTGTGAGAAAAACTGCTTTGCACGCAATCTGCTTACAGATTTTTGTGTTGACATGTTTCACAAAATATAGTATAATATTGTTGACAGAATCATCCGCATTGACGATGTACTCTTTTGAGATGTGCATCGATTTCAAGGAGGTATAAATGTATGAAACAATGGATTCGCGTAAAAAAGGCATTGCTCCTGTCGTTAATTTTGCTGATGGCTTGGCTGTTGCCGCTGTTTCAATGGAATGGAACAGTTTTGTCGGCAGCGGCAATCTCTACAGATTATCCGGCACAGCTAATGCATCTTGCCAGCAAGGGCAGCACCAAAGTTCTGACAGCAAATGGAACTTCTGACGGAGCGGCACTTTCTCTGCAAACGCTGGGCAGTGATTTATCTGCATCATGGCGGTTCGATCGTGTCGGTTCGGATGGGAACGGTACTTTTTTCAAACTAGTCAACGCACAGTCCGGAAGGCTTTTGACGCCGCGAAATTATAACGTATCTGACAAAACAGATGTGATTTTGTACGGCAGTGAATCCGCACAATCTCAACATTGGTATGTTGTTCCCGTGAAACAAGATCATCTGGGCAATGATCTATACTATAAAATTGTGAATTATTCTGATACTTCTCTTGCCTTGACGCAGGGAACTTCCGGCATGACATTAGCCAAATACAGCGGAACAGACAATCAGCTCTGGCTGCTTAATGCTGACGGATTACAGGGTTTTGCAGGATATTGCTTTGATGACAACACCGGCAACATCAAGGCAGGGGACATTGGTGGTCTGTTCGGCGAAATCGTAGAGGTTTCCACTTTTGCCGATCTTAAGAAATATGCTACCGCTGATATACCTTATACCATTGTTGTCACGGCAAATATTCGTGTTACCGCACTGCAAAAGGATTCCTCCGGACGCAACTATTGTCCGGACGGACGAATCTATGTTCACAGCAACAAAACGATCATCGGCAGTTACGCGGCACATACTATGTATAATGTACAGTTCTGTACATCTTCCAATAACGGAACCGGAAACAATCTGATCCTGAAAAACTTTGAGCTACAGCACAATGCGGAGTCCAACGGCAATGATTCCATTGTTGTCTATCTCGGCTCTGGACAGAACATCTGGGTAGATCACTGCACCTTTGTAGGCCATAGCGATTATAATACAGCATCTACCGGACTACCAGACTGGGATAAGTTTCTGGCATGCTGCTATGATGCTGACTACACAACAGTTTCAGACTGCTCTTTCGGACTTCACGAATACGGTGTGATATTGGGGTATCCGGCAGATGATGAAAACTCTTATAAAACCTATAATAATTATCCCCGCATGTCCATTATCAGCAATCGCTTTGAAAAAACTTTGACCCGCGGCCCTGGGCTGATGCGTTACGGTTATTTTCATTCGCTGAATAACTATGTGAAAACATTCAGCATGGCATATACTGTGCACACAGCATCTAAGATTTTTGCAGAAAACTGTTATTATGAAGACGGCGGAAACGTTATCTGTGACTGGAACACAGTAACCTATCCCGGCTCTTATGCAGAAACAGGTTCAAAATCGGTGAACTGCAAGCGAACAACGATCGAGGGATATGCACAGGACTGTACATGGCGACCAACTTCCAATTACAAAACCATTTCTCGCACTGCAGATGAGGCAAAGGTTTATTGTGAGAACTACAGCGGCTGTCAAAATGACAGAAATCATATGATGTATCTGCGATATGCAGTTGCTGGTGTGCCAAGTGCAAGCTATACAGAATCACCCAGTGCACCATTGGCAGAACTTTTTGCCGAGGGTTCTGCTTACCGTATTCGCAATGTCAACTCCGGCTTGTATTTGCAGGTAGCAGGTGCTGCCGCAAAAAATGGCACCAATGTGCAGCAGTGGGGATCAGATGGAATCGCAGTTCACGACATCTGGAAATTGTGCAGTGCCGGTGAAGGGTACTACTATCTGGTTTCTGCAGTAGGGGACGGCGGAACATATGTGCTGGACGTTGCCGGAAAAAAGGCCGCAAATGGAACCAATATAGATATTTACACCTATAACGGCGGTGACAATCAGAAGTTTATGCTGACAAAAAACGGGGACGGTAGCTATCAGATTCGAACCCATATTTCAAATGGAAATTCTGTGGTAGAAGTAGAAAATGCCTCCCAAACCTCCGGTGCCAATGTGCAGCAGTGGGAAGTCAACGGTGCGAACTGTCAGAATTGGATTTTAGAGCCGACAACTGACCCCGGCTGCTCCATGAACACCGATGTGATCTATACCTTTGAAAATGCTGGTTCTGGTCTGGTAATGGATATTACCGATGGAAAAATGACAGACAATACAAATGTACAGCAGTGGTCGTCCAACGGGTTGAATTGCCAGAAGTGGACACTTCGTGCCTTTGGCTCTGGCAATTACTATTGGATTCGCTCACAGCAGGATAGTCATTATGCATTGAAGGCAGAGGGCAGCAAAAACGGCGGAAATCTGGCAATTGCAGCATGGTCCAATAAAGATAGCACTCAGCTGTTCCGGTTTACTAAGAATCTGGACGGATCCTACAGCATTTTGACACACGCTTCTGGTGATTCCTGTTATGTAGAAGTCGCCGATGCATCCACTGCAAACGGTGCCAATGTGCAGCAATGGGAACCGACCGGCAGCAGTTGTCAGAAATGGCAGACAAAGACAGAAACCACTACTGTAACAACTAAGGTAACTACAACTGTAACAACAACGACAACGACCAAAGCAACCACAAATACGACAACAGCCGCAGCAACTAGCACCACTACTGCAACTGCTACAGAACCGCCTGTGATTTCCGGTGACATCAATGCAGACGGCAAAACGAATCTGGCAGATGTGGTGTTGCTGCAAAAATGGTTGTTGGGATTTCCTGAAACAAAACTTGCCAACTGGCAGGCAGGGGATTTGAATGCAGATAGAATTCTGAACGGATTCGATCTTTGCCTGCTGCGAAATAATGTGATATAGCTACCTGTACACTTTTGTGCAGTATTTCCTTTGCACAGAGTAATTCCTGTTCGTACCTGCCGAACAGGAACGCAGCAGAATATCAATTTTCCGGCGATGACAAAAGATTTGCTTACTCATGTTCCCTCATGCTTTCCATGAAAATCGTCCCGCATTTCCAGCCGTCGCTGAGATGCTGCCGTCTGTCCTACGGAGTGCAGCAGTTCTGTCAGCATTTTTTGCATAAATCGGCGGGTTTCTGGCTGCATGTCAGCCCATGCACGGAGCACACCAGAGAGCGTTCCTGCACCGCCACCGATCAGATCTTGTATAGTATGGGCATTGGTTTCACTTTGCAGAATGTGGAAAATGGCATCGGTCAGCTTTTCTCGCTCTTCCGGTTTCATGCCCAGGATCCACTGCCGCAGCGAGGAATCCAGCAGCTTACTGGTGTTGGTGGTATCCTCGGAATAGTACCAGTCGTTCCGGATCACACACCACGAGTATGGATCGTGCTGCAAAAAACCTTTTTGTGTGCTGTAAACTACCTGATATTCCTCGTCATGCTCCAGCAGCATGCCTACTACAGAAGCTTGTGGAACAAAGGTATACACTCGTTCCTGCAATTGCTGAAACTGCGGCTCAGCAAACAGGTCTGTTACAAAGCCTGGTCCGTCATTGTTATAGACTGCACGAATCCGCGGAAAGTCTTCCGGCTGCATCTGGACGGCTGCATAAACTGCCAGATTGCCGCCTTTGGAGTGTCCGCCCACATAGACGTTGGAAAATCCCAGTGACAAAATCCCCCGCAGATACGCCGCCGCTGCTGCCTGTGACGGCACATAGGGCAGAAAAGACAAGTTGAAATCTTCCCGCCAGCCAGTCAGTGTGTTGTCTGTGCCACGGAATGCCACATAAACGGTATCACTGTCCAGCAGAAATGCAGTGGCGGAAAATTGCTGCTGCTGGGTTTCGCTGAACTGTTCTGCATAACGAAATAAACGCACTTCTCCGAAACGCCGGCTGGCTGCGGTCTGCCGAAGCAGGTCGCGGTCAGTTTCTACCCGCACTTTCTGTTCTGCGGTGGGACGGTGTTCCCAGAGCCTTGCTGCATCCCGCAGAGAAATCGATTCCGCTGCGGTAAAGCCTTCTGCGATGCCGTCCCAGTTCAAATAGGACAGGCAGCAGAAAATCAGATTGTCCACGTGACAGAAAGGCGATTGTTGCATGGTCAGATCATCCCGCCACTGGCAATAGGTCAAGATATTTGCATCATACGTGGTTTTCATTGCAGTCACCTCAAAATCCATTTTGTTTCAGCTTTTGTACCAGCTGGCTGTACCATTCCCGCACATCAAAGTCCGGAATATTTTCCCGATTCAGGTCGATCATATCCCCGTGGGAAACTCCCCTCCGCTTAGTTTCAGGCACCATGAGAAAAGGTGCCCACTCCAGCTTTGCCGATACAACCGGTACCAGGCCGTCGTTCTCTCCAGCTTTTCGCCGGTTCAGGAAATATCCCAGCCACAGCGGGAACGGGGCGGAAAATGCACTGTGCATCCTGGACATCACCGCCTGATAATAGACACCGGAAATAGGGGGATGTTCTGTATGAAATTTTTGACAGTTTTCGGCAGTCAATTCCCGCACACCAGCCAGAAAATCCGGATTCTGATCTCCCAGTTTTGTAAACAGCCGGTTATACTTTGCTGCGATCCATCGTGCCACACCTGCCGGCACCTTTTGCAATAGATCGTCCACAAAGGCACAGCCATGATGCGGCGTATTGATCGTTGTCAGAGAAGCCACATACTTCGCCGCACCATATTCCTGCATGGCACAGCGGCAGTCCAGACCGCCCTTGGAATGGGCAATGATGTTGACCTTTTCCGCACCAGTTTCAGCAATAACAGACTGAATTTGTGCTGCCAGTTCCTTGGCACTAACGGAAATCGATTGTGCTGACTGCTGTTTCCCGTAAAAAATAGTTGCTCCGTTTCGAATCAGTTCTGCCGGAATCCGTCCCCAGTAATTAAAAAATTGCCAGTCCCGAAAAAAGATGCCGTGCACCAGCAAAATAGGATATTTAGTCTTGCAGATCTCTGATTCTTTTCGCATAACATTACATTCGGCTTTGGCACACTCCAGCTGCAATTCCCGTTTGGCAGTACGATAGACATGCCCCACCAGAAACAAATTCAGCGGCGGCACCCACCAGAGAAAAAAGAGGGCAACATGCCACGGCAGTTTCACCTGTGTGGAGTGCAGTGCAATATGCAGCAGTCCCTGAAATACTGTGAACCAGCAGAGCAGAGAGAACACACCCAGATCGATCAGCAGAATTACCCAGAACAATTTCACGCCCCAAAAAAGTGCACCGGCAGTGAGAAGTTCCAGACAAAACCAGACAGTGCTGGTGCGGAGCAGATCACAGCCGTGTGCCAATGAAGCCAGCTTCTTTTCTCCTGCTATGGTATGCACATGGGCAAACTGGAAGAACAGGAACAGGATACCGCACAAGATGCCGACAAGAATTTTCCAACCGACAGCGGCGTGCCATATGGCAAAAATGGCTGTCAGATTTCCTGTGGCCCAAAATGTCACCAGCCGAAGCAGGCGAAAGCCTAACGAATTCTTTTTCATCTGTATTCCTCTCTGTTCAGACATTTTTCATGTCCTATTGCAAAAAACCGGACCGGCAGTGCTGCCTAGTCCGGTTTTTTCTTTATTCATCAATATGGTTTTGTTCCTAGAAAATCAATCATAGAAACCATCATCTGGAGCCGGAATCGTTTCTTCCGGAACAGAAGGTGCCGCAGTAACTACTGGTGCCTGTGTAACAACAGGAGCATTTGGAGCCGGCGGCTGTGTCGCTGCCGGAGTGGTGTATCGGGGTTTTGTTGCGTTACTGGTATTATTGTTGTAGTATGCCCGTGTGGTCACTGCCGGCTGATAGCTGTTGTCTGTATCGTCATCATATGAACCGTAGTTGTTATACGTATCATCATCTTCATAGACTGCCTGTGTGCCATAGGTTTTCGCGGTAGTAATAGTTTCTGTAATGACACGATTGGCATCGGTGGTCTTTCGCTCAAATTTAGTAGAAACTGCTGACGCTGTGGTTTCGCTGGTGATCTGGGTTTCTTCTGTGGAAGCCACAGTTACCACCAGAGAATCATTGACGTTGTTGGCGGAACTGCTTTCCTGAATCGGACAGAGCATCAAAAAAATCAAGATCAGCATTGTCAATATCACAAAGCTGGAGCAGGTGATCAGCGTGATTTTGGTGGGGTGTGACAAATTTGCAAAGAAGTTTTTCATATTCCAAAACCTTTCTGAAAAAGAAAATTTTACTGTTTTTACGCAAAGATATTTCACTTTATTATAAAGGATTTTTCCGGAAAAGTCAAGCCTTTCTGCAATACTAGTGAAAATACAACAAATGAGATAATTTTCACCAAAACATTGAGATGAAATTTGTGCACAAGTACAATTTTAAAAAAAAGCTTGCTTTTCTTTGTAAAATGTGATATAATACAAAGTGTTGTATCGTCGTTGGATTTGGCGATTCTTATGCACTGATTTGGAGAGTTATCGAAGTGGTCATAACGAGCTGCACTCGAAATGCAGTTGTCCGAAAGGGCACGTGGGTTCGAATCCCACACTCTCCGCCATGTTTTTCAAAAAGCCACGCAGTTTCGACTTTGTTTGAAATTGTGTGGCTTTTTTAGTCTTGTTTGCAATATTGTGCACGCATTTTCGTATTTTACGGCCGAGTGCTGATATTTTGCATAAAACATCTATTTATAAAGCTTATAAAGCGGGAAAATCATTAAGGCAACTTACATTTTTCACAAATTGTGCAATGAAACAAGAAAAAAACTGTTGACTTTTTCTCGAAAATCGCGTATAATGAAGATAATCGAATAAAGGCATTCCGATCAAATCATTTCGGAAAGGAAAGGGATTAAATTAAATGAAACGATTTTCCAAAGGAAGCAAACGACTGCTTTCCGTCTTGCTCAGCGGTGCTATGCTGGCAGGGACATGCAGTTCTGTAGCCGTGGGAGCTGCAGACGAAAAAGAAGCGAATTTTGCACGGGCACTGCAATATTCCATCTATTTTTACGACGGCAATATGTGCGGCACAGAAGTACAGGACAACAACCGCTACACTTGGCGTGGCAACTGCCATACCTATGATGCTCAGGTTGCCATGAACTCCACCTCCACCAATTTAAGTGCCGATTTCCTCACCAAGTATAAAGATATACTGGATCCGGACGGGGACGGCTACATCGATGTTGCCGGCGGTTTCCATGATGCCGGCGACCATGTAAAATTCGGTATGCCGGAGAACTACTCTGCAGCAACACTGGGCTGGGGCTATTACGAATTCCGTGATGCTTACCAGAAAACTGGTCAGGACGACCATATCGAAACTATTCTGCGGTACTTTAACGACTATCTGATGAAGTGTACCTTCTTGGATTCCAACGGTGACGTGATTGCACATTGCTATCAGGTAGGCGACGGTGACATTGACCACGCTTACTGGAACGCACCGGAATTGGATGAAATGGATCGTCCGGCATTTTTCCTCACCGGCGATAAGCCACAGACAGACTATGTTGCTTCTGCCGCTGCTTCGCTGGCGATCAACTACCTGAACTTCAAGGACACCGATCCGGAATATGCACAGAAGTCGCTGGACTATGCAACAGCACTGTATAAATTCGCAGAAACTCACGAAAAGCAGCTGAGCGACAACGGCGACGGTCCGAAGGCTTATTACAATTCGTCCAAGTGGGAAGACGATTACTGCTGGGCTTCTGCATGGATGTACAAGATCACCGGCGATCACCACTATCTGGAACAAATCTTCCCGTACTACGACTACTATGCAGCACCCTGCTATGTCTACTGCTGGAACGATGTCTGGGGCGGCGTGCAGTGTATTCTGGGCGAGATCACCAGCGAGCAGTACCCGAACTTCATTGACGAATACAAGAAAGCTGCCGGAAAGAGCCCCTACGAGGAAATGAACTGCTGGAGTTCCGTAGCAGAAGCCCTGAACAAATACATGACTGGCGGCGTGGGAACCATTACACCGGCTGGTTATTTCTGGCTGAACACATGGGGCTCCGCACGATACAATGCGGCGGCTCAGATGATGGCGTTGGTATACGATAAATATAACAACAACGGAAAGCCCGGCGAATACAGCGAATGGGCAAAGGGACAGATGGAATATCTGCTGGGGGATAACCCCATGAACCGTGCCTATGAAGTTGGCTACGATGAAACCGCAGCGAAATTCCCGCACCACCGTGCAGCTTCTGGTCTGACAAAGTGTGAGGACACCGACGAGCAGAAGCATGTGCTCTATGGTGCACTGGTCGGCGGTCCGGATGCACAGGATAAGCATAACGACATTACCGCAGACTGGATCTATAACGAAGTTACCATTGACTATAACGCTGCTTTTGTAGGAGCGTGTGCCGGTCTGTATGATTACTACGGCACAGATGCAATGGAGATCACACCGGATTTCCCGCCGGAAGATAAGAACAGCGGCAGTGATAACGGCGGCAACGATTTCTGGGTAGATGCTTATGCGGTAGACGACGTACAGACTTCCGGTGCCGGCGTGACAAAGCTTGCCATTCAGATGCGTACCAATTCTATCACACCCAAGACCGACCTGTCCATGCGGTATTATTTCAGTATCGCAGAAATGGAAAACAAATCCAATATCAGCAAAGTTACCGGCAATGAGTTGTACGATCAGGCAAGCGTAGAAGCTGCTCCGGCAGACGGCGTGATCTCCGGTCCGTACCAGTACGATGCTTCTTACGATCCGGATATTTACTATGTAGAAGTAAAGTGGGACGGCTATAAAATTGCCAACTCCAACAAGAAATATCAGTTCACCGTGGGCTTGTACTACGGCGAAAAGTGGGACCCCACCAACGACTGGAGTTATCAGGGCATCACCAAGTGCAAGGATACTTATCAGGACGGCTCTGAAACCAGAACCGATTACATTTGTGTATACTCCAATGGAGAACTGGTAGGCGGCATTGAACCGAATGGCAACAAGCCGGCAGTTACCACCACCACAACACCTGCGGAAACCACGATCACTACCACTAAAACTACTACTGTAACAACAGCAAAAACAACTGCAACGACCAAAGCTACCAGTGCCTCTGCGGAAACTACCACAACGGAGCAGACATCATCCGCTGCACCTTCCACAGATACAACCGAAACCACTGCAACCACTACAAAAACCTCGGAAAGCGGTTCTGATGTCACACCATCTGTTATGTACGGTGATGTCAATCTGGACGGTCGAATCGATGTGACCGATGCCGTGTTGCTGAATAAGATGGCTGCCGGTGCAGTGACAGGGAACGACCAGCAGCGGCGTGCCGGCGACTGCAACGTTGACGGAGAAGTGGACACCGCAGACAGCGTTATGCTTCTGCAATTTTTGGTACACATCATTCAATACCTCGGACCGCAGGCAAAGTAAAGGCATTGCTGAAACCGAAAGAAAGGAATATCATTTTTCATGGAGCAAGAACATACAAAATCAACTTCCAACTGGCAGGAATTCTGGCAGATTCTCAGGCACGGACAATTCGGGAAATTATTTGCCGGTGCCACTGAAAATACGCTGATTCAATTCTTCCGCTACTGTTTTGTAGGCGGAGCTGCAACTGTGGTAGACTGGGGAATTTCCGCACTGCTGTTTTTTGCCGTATTTGACCAGCATTACGCCATTCTTGCAAACGGCTGTTCCTTTGTTGCCGGACTGCTTGCCAACTACTTCCTGAGTACATTCTGGGTCTTTCGTTCGTCGAAAGTGCAGTCCCGTCTGGTGGAATTTCTCGCATTCGCCGCAATCGGCGTGGTGGGACTTCTGCTGACGATCGGCATTACAAAGGTCAGCGAGATAACACTTGGAAATATCACCAGTGCCTATCAGATGATCGGAAAAGTAGTTTCCACTATGGTGGCATTCCTGTGGAATTTCTTCGCACGGAAGTATCTCTTGTTTTCGAAAAAAGAAGCTTAACCGGCTGAAAAAGCCGCTTTTGTCCAAAGAAAGCACTGTCAGCCGCGGGCGGTTTTGCCCTGCTGTATAGTGCTTTTTATATTTGAAAGGAGTGAATCGTTTATGAAAATGACATTTATCGGGGCTACTCATGAAGTCACTGGCAGCTGTACCTATCTGGAAGTCTGCGGAAAGCGGCTTCTGGTGGATTTCGGTATGGAGCAGGGGAGAGATACCTATGAAAATGTAAAAATCCCCTGTGCTCCGTCACAAATCGACTATGTGCTGCTGACGCATGCTCACATTGACCACTCCGGCTTGCTGCCGCTGTTGTACGCCGGCGGCTTCTCCGGTGAGATCCACGCTACCTCAGCCACGTGTTCTCTCTGTGAGATCATGCTGCGGGACAGTGCACACATTCAGGAATTCGAAGCAGAATGGCGAAACCGCAAGGCAATGCGAAAAGGCGGCGAACCCTATGTGCCGCTGTACACCATGAAAGAGGCATTGGGAGCACTGGAACTGTTTGTGCCACACCCATATGGCGAACGATTCACGCTGACATCCGGCATTGATGTGCGGTTTCTCGATGCGGGACATTTGCTGGGTTCGTCCAGCATTGAGATCTGGCTGACCGAGAACGGTATTTCCAAAAAACTGGTATTTTCCGGTGACATCGGTAACCTGAACCAGCCGCTAATTCGTGATCCGCAGCCGCCGGAAGATGCAGACTATGTGGTCATGGAATCCACCTACGGGAACCGGCTGCACGAAAAACCAAAGGGATATATTCCAGGCTTGGTACAGGTGTTAAAAGATACATTCAGCCGTGGCGGTAGCGTCATCATTCCGTCTTTTGCTGTAGGACGCACACAGGAACTACTGTACTATTTCAAGCAGATCAAAGATGAAAACATACTGCCGGAATTCAGCGATTTCCCGATTTACATGGACAGCCCGCTTGCCATTGAAGCAACTGAAATTTTCATGCGAAATAAGGAAAGCTGTTTCGATGAGGAAGCACTGACATATGTTCGCCGCGGCATTAACCCCATTGGCGTTTCCGGACTGATTCCGGCAGTGACAAGCGATGCTTCCAAAGCAATCAACGCGGACAAACGCCCGAAAGTCATTCTGTCCGCCAGTGGTATGTGCGAAGCCGGACGAATTAAACACCACTTGAAACACAACTTGTGGAAGCCGGAAAACACCATTTTGTTCGTTGGCTATCAGGCAGAGGGCTCTTTGGGTAGACGCATTATCGAGGGAGCCAAAACGGTAACACTGTTTGGCGAAACCGTGCAGGTCAGTGCTCAGATCGTCCAGCTGCAGGGTATGAGTGGACATGCAGACCAAAAAGGGCTGCTGTCGTGGATCTCACAAGTACAGGGCGTACAGAAAGTGTTCGTCAACCACGGTTCGGCAGAATCTGCTGAGGCATTTCGGGAAAAATTGTGGCTGTCTTTGGGCATTGATGCTTATGCACCGTACAGCGGTGCAGAATTTGACATTGCCACCGGAAAAATCACTTACGATGCACCTGCGGTGCCGATTCAGCAGAAGCCGCGGCGGAGTGCAATGACATACGACCGGCTGTCGCAGACGTTGAGCCGTCTGACAGCATTGGTACAAAACAGCAGGGGATTGTCCAACAAGGAACTGGCAAAAATGGCAGACCAGCTGGGCGAACTCTGCTCCAAATGGGAACGGAGGTAATCGAACATGTACGAAGAAAATGCAGTACTGCATGCACTTTGCACCAGAAGAAGCGTGCGGAGTTATGACAGTACCAAGCCGGTGGAACAGGAAAAAATTCAGGCAGTTCTGACTGCCGGACAGTATGCTCCCACAGGCATGAACCGTATGCCTACCAAATTTGTGGTGATACGAAATCCGGAAATGCTACACCAGCTGTCCAATCAAAACGCAGAGATCATGGGTGCAGCAGATCGGGATCCGTTTTATGGAGCACCGGTGATCCTGATTGTTCTTGCAAATAAGGATATTCCGACATATAAGTATGATGGCTCACTCGTGATGGGGAATTTTATGAATGCAGCGACGAGTCTCGGACTTGGCAGCATTTGGGTTCACAGAGCGAAGGAAGAGTTTGAGTCAGAATTTGGTAAGAAGATTCTTGCTGATCTTGGCATTGAAGGCAATTATGAAGGCATCGGACATTGCGTGCTTGGTTATGCGGCAAATGAAGTACCGGAAGCAGCACCGCGTAAAGACAATTATGTATATTATGCTGAATAACAGATGGCACTAAGATAAAAGATTTTTATGTTTCTTTTCCTGTCGCTGAAAAAGGCTTGTGAGATAACTGAGATAACGATTCGAACGAAGTTTTTTAGGTATAGGAAAAACAACAGGAAATGGAGAATTATATGGAAGATAAGCTGATCCTTGTGGATGTTGAGGACAAGCAGATCGGAACCATGGGAAAAGCGGAGGCGCATCGGCTTGGAAAGCTGCATCGCGCCTTTTCCATTTTTATTGTAGATGGAGATAAGATGCTGATCCAGAAAAGGAATTCTGATAAATATCATTCTGGCGGATTATGGGCGAATGCCTGTTGTTCCCATCCGAGAGATGGGGAGACACTGGGAGAAGCGACGCATCGCCGGCTTCTTGAAGAAGTAGGGATTGACTGTGAATTGAAGGAACTGTTCCACTTTGTATATCGTTCCCAGTACAGGGATGATCTGTTTGAATATGAATATGACCATGTTCTTGTGGGCAATTACCAGGGAGAGATCTCATGTGATCCGGAAGAAATCGAAGAGACAAAATGGATTACTTTTTCTGATCTTGCAGCAGATCTTGTGGAACATCCGGAAAAATATGCATCCTGGTTTCTGATTGCTGCCCCTGGGTTCCTGGAACGGTATGCAGATAGTGAAAACACAGATCTTTAGGAAACACAGGTTTTATTATTCATTATAGCGGAGGATCTTTGCCGGGTTTCCAGCGACTACAGCATTGTCGGGAATATCTTTTGTCACGACAGAACCTGCGCCTA
>ERZ857693.3016-NODE-3016-length-15029-cov-6.596233_pt1 | contig 15029 bp, 19 predicted proteins | sample MGYA00519765_ERZ857693 | MGnify/ENA primary metagenome ERZ857693 (study PRJEB31778, sample SAMEA3449354) | human gut metagenome | biome: human gut; feature: human-associated habitat; material: faeces | place: United Kingdom | collected 2010/2012 ... | reverse complement strand
AGGAGATATGACTTATGATGATGCCTAGTATTTTTGGAGAAAACTTATTTGATGATTTTATGAACGATTTTTCATTCCCTGCATTTGCAGATGTTGACAAGGAACTGTATGGTAAACATGCAAAGAACTTAATGAAGACAGATGTGAAGGATACCGAAGACGGATATGAAGTTGACATTGACCTTCCGGGATTTAAGAAAGATGAAATTAAAGTAAAACTTGAAGACGGTGTTCTTACAATCAACGCAGCTAAGGGATTAGATAAGGACGAGAAAGATAAGAAAGGAAAATATGTAAGACGTGAGCGTTATGCAGGAAGCTTAAGCAGAAGTTTCTTCGTAGGAAAACATGTTACAGCCGAAGATGTACATCCTAAATATGAAAACGGAATCTTATCATTCAAAGTACCTAAGGAAGATCAGAAACCAATTGAAGAAAAAGATAAATATATAGCTATTGAAGGATAATTCAATAAGCCCGAAAAAGCCATCGCTTGAGAAATCAGGCGGTGGCTTTTTTAGGTTTAAAACCAATAAAACCCTCTGCTATGCAGGGGTGTTCCCAGTGAGCTTTACAAGTCTATGTTTTTATTCTAAAATGAGAATAAATGACGGATTGGACAGAAAGCAGAAAAGCTGGCTGACAAATATAACTGCAAAATGTCACAGATAGCCATTGAATGGCAGTGGGCAAAAGGTGTTGCGTCTCCAATAATAGGAGCTACAAAGCAAATATATTTAGACGAAGCCGCCTCGGCTTTTAATGTAAAATTAACAGCCGAGGATATTGCATATCTGGAAGAAATGTATGTTCCACATCCAATTGTTGGGGCAATAAACCAAAATCCCGCACAGGGAGTTGTGCTTTTGGACGAAAAGAAATAAACAGAATGATATCACTAATAAAGGAGAAGAAAGATGAGAAGAAAAGATAGAGAGATAACGGATTTTGATGAAATGATTAAAATTATTGAAAAGTGTGATACATGCAGACTGGCATTAAATGATGGAGAATATCCGTACATTGTGCCACTTAATTTTGGGCATGAAGTAAAGGATGGAAAACTGATTTTTTATTTCCATTGTGCTAATGAAGGAAAAAAACTTGACTTAATAAGAAAAAATAATAAGGCTACATTTGAGATGGATTGCGAACACAATTTTATACTTTATGAAGAGAGAATGAGTTGCACTATGGGGTATGAAAGCGTAATGGGACATGGCACAATAGAGTTTGTGGAGGAAGAAGATAAGTTAGAAGCGTTGAAGATTCTTATGAGACATTATCATGCGGAAGACTTTGAATTTAACACAAAACCTATACCTGTAACTACAGTTTTTAAGCTGATAGTTGAGGATATGACAGGTAAGAGAAGAAACAACATTCATTAAAGGAATACAAAATAATGGATATATTGATTGATTTTCTGGTGGAATTTATTATGGAAATTCTACCGGAATGGATTGCTGCTGTAATAGGTGTTAATCCTATAAAGTTAATAGAAAAAAGAGTGCATAACAGGATAGTACGAAATGTACTAATGGTAGTTGTGGCAGTTTTATGTTTGATATTAGGTGTGTTAATTACAGTGGGGATAGTTCTTGGTATAGGATACTTAGTTGCAAAGTTTATGGGATTGATTTAAGGAAAGAGGCATTAAAGTGAATATTTTATCACTGGAAAATATAACACATTCATACACTGAAAGAAAATTGTTTGACGAAACGAGTTTTTACCTGCATGAAGGTGAAAAAGTGGGAGTTATTGGCATAAATGGAACAGGGAAGTCTACATTGTTAAAAATTATGGCAGGATTGGAAGTGCCTGATGAAGGAGAAGTGATTAAGGCGTCTAATCTGATGATTCATTATTTGCCACAAAATCCGCAGTTTAATGAAGACGATACAGTTCTTGAAAGTGTACAGAATATGGTACATCATCATGCTAACGAAGATGAACTGATTAAGGCAAAGTCTATGATGACAAGGCTTGGAATTACGGATTTTGAACAGAAAACGGCAGAACTTTCAGGAGGACAGAGAAAGAGACTGGCATTGGTTTCAGTACTTATTACTCCGTGCGATATTTTAATTATGGACGAGCCAACAAACCATTTAGACAGCGATATGGCAGAGTGGTTGGAAAATCAGCTTAAGGCTTTTAAGGGAGCCTTGGTTATGGTTACTCATGACAGGTATTTTCTGGACAGTGTAACTAACAGAATTATTGAACTGGATAAGGGAAAAATATATAGTTACAACGAAAAATATTCGGGATTTTTGCAGAGAAAGGCTGAAAGAGAGGCCAGTGCAAAAGCAAGCGAAAGAAAGAGACAGAGTATCCTCAGAAAAGAAATTGAATGGATGCAGCGTGGAGCAAGAGCAAGATCAACAAAGCAAAAGGCACACATTCAGCGATATGAAAATCTCAAAAATCAAAGTGGCATTGTGCAGGATGAAAAAATAGAATTAAGCAGTATCAAGTCGAGAATGGGAAAAACCACAATCGAACTGGAAAATATATCCAAAGCTTACGGTGACAATGTATTAATAAAAGATTTTTCTTATAATTTTCTAAAAGGTGACAGAGTTGGTTTTGTCGGAAAAAACGGTTGTGGAAAAACGACACTAATGAAAATTATAGATGGACGACTTCAACCGGACAGTGGAACAGTTAACATCGGTCAGACAATTAAGATAGGTTATTATACACAGGAGATTGAAAGTAATGAGAGTGCGGGAATAGCCTATATGAATCCGGAAGACAAGGTTATAGATTACATTAAAAACACGGCGGAATTCGTAAGAACGGCGGATGGGCTTGTATCAGCATCGGTAATGCTTGAGAGATTTCTTTTTGAACCGTCCCAGCAGTACAGCAAAATAGAAAAACTGTCGGGAGGAGAAAGGCGTCGTCTTAACCTATTGCGTGTTCTGATGGAGGCACCTAATGTTTTAATATTGGATGAACCAACTAATGATTTAGATATTGAAACAATGACTATTCTGGAAGATTATCTAGACAGTTTTGACGGGATTGTCATTACGGTTTCCCATGACAGATATTTTCTTGACAGAGTCGTAAGGAGGATATTCTCCTTTGAAGGTAATGGACTGATTGAGCAGTATGAAGGTGGATACACGGATTACATTAACAAGAAAAAAGATAAGGAGCAGGTAACTCAAAAAAATTCTGACAAGGTTAAAAGTAAGTCAGAGAATAAGGCAGAAAAGGAATCTTATAAGACCAGAAATAAAAAACTAAAATTTTCTTATAATGAGCAGCGGGAATATGAAACCATTGAGGATGACATTGCACAGTTAGAGGAAAAGTTAAGTAGATTAGAAGATGAAATGAACAAAAACGCCACAAATTCCGTAAAGCTTAAAGAGATTATGGAAGAGAAGGAAGAAACGGAAAATCTTTTAATGGAAAAAATGGATCGTTGGGAATATCTTGAGGAGTTGGCAAAGAAAATTCAACAGGGAATAAAATAAATCAGTTGAATTATGTTCTAAATAGATATACAATACTAGTGGACAAATTTAATACCAGGGGAGCTTGTAGGCAGGCTGAGAGGAAGTAATTAACTTCGACCCTTTAACCTGATTTGGATAATGCCAACGTAGGGACTGATAGGAATTCATTACGGACAGACCAGATTAGGTTTGTCCGTTTTCTATATTTAGGAACTAATACTTAGGAGGAAAAGAAATGTTTAAGGAATGTATTGAAAATGTAAGAAAAAATGTGCCTTTGGTACACAACATTACAAATTACGTAACTGTAAATGATGTAGCTAATGTTTTGTTAGCCTGTGGCGGAAGCCCTATTATGTCTGATGACATAGATGACGTGGAGGATATTACATCCATATGTGGAGGACTTAATATTAATATTGGAACATTGAACAAAAACACTATACCTTCAATGTTTGCAGCAGGAAAAAAGGCTAATGAATTAGGTCATGTTACTTTATTAGACCCTGTTGGAGCAGGAGCAAGCAAGCTTAGAACAGACACTGCGAATGAACTTATGGAAAAAGTGAAGTTTGATGTTGTAAGAGGAAATATTTCTGAAGTAAAGACATTAATGATTGGAAGTGGCAGCACAAAGGGTGTTGATGCTGACGTGGCAGATAAAGTTACAGAAGACAACATTGATGAAACAATTGTAAAATTAAAGGCTTTTTCAGCAAAAACAGGCAGCATTATTGCTGTAACAGGAGCAATTGATTTAGTATGTGACAGTGAAAAATGTTACGTTATCAGAAACGGAAGACCGGAGATGAGTTCTATTACAGGAACGGGATGTCAGTTGTCAGGACTTATGACAGCATTTTTGGTTGCTAACAAAGATAATAAATTAGAAGCAGCCGCAGCCGCAGTATGTACAATGGGACTTGCGGGAGAAATAGGCTGGAGCAGAATGCAGGATGGCGATGGAAACTCTACATATAGAAATAGAATAATTGATGCTATTTACAATATGGATGGAGAAACATTGGAAAAAGGAGCAAAATATGAAATCAGGTAATACAACACCGGAAGAATTATTGTTATATGCAGTAACGGACAGGGCATGGCTTAATGGGGAAACTCTCTATGAACAGGTTGAAAAGACTCTTAAGGGAGGCGCAACCTTTATCCAGCTTCGTGAGAAGAAATTAGATGAGAGAAGTTTTTTACAGGAAGCAATTGAAATTAAAGAACTGTGCAAAAAATACAATGTGCCATTTGTAATTAATGACAATGTGGATATTGCATTAAAGATGGATGCTGACGGGGTACATGTAGGACAAAGCGACATGGAAGCCGGAGATGTCAGAAAGAAAATCGGAGATGACAAGATTATCGGTGTGTCAGCCCAGACTGTGGAGCAGGCTGTTCTGGCAGAAAAACATGGCGCTGATTATCTGGGAGTAGGAGCAGTTTTTCCTACAGGCTCAAAGGATGATGCCGAGGATGTGTCTTACGATACTTTAAAAGCCATATGTGAAGCAGTAGATATTCCGGTTATTGCCATTGGTGGAATAACGAAGGATAACATTAAAGATTTAGCTGGCAGTGGTATATGTGGCATTGCAGTAATAAGTGCAATATTTGCACAGAAGGACATTGAAGCAGCAACAGCTGAACTTAAAGAAAGAACAGTATCCGCATTAAAATAAAAATATATATGTTAAAAAAGCGGCAGATTGGGGGCACCACTTTTTGTCGCTATATAAAACGATAGATAATAACTATTGACCACAACGGAAAAAGGAGAATTAAAATGAACACAGCATTAACAATTGCAGGAAGTGATTCTTGTGGAGGCGCCGGAATACAAGCAGATATCAAGACTATGACAGCTAATGGTGTTTATGCCATGAGCGCCATTACAGCTTTGACTGCTCAAAATACTACCGGCGTATCAGACATTTATGAAGTGAGTCCTGAATTTTTAGAGGCTCAGATGAAGGCTATTTTTGAGGATATTACACCGGATGCCATCAAGATTGGAATGGTATCTTCAGGTGAACTTATAAAAACAATAGCCGAAAACCTAAAAAAATATAATGGAAAAAATATTGTACTTGACCCGGTTATGGTGGCAACAAGCGGAGCAAAATTAATAAGCGATGACGCTATTGCAACTTTGAAGGAATGTCTAATACCATTGGCAACAGTAATAACACCAAATATTCCGGAAGCAGAAGTATTGTCAGAAATGACTATAAGTAATGAAGAAGATATGATTAAGGCAGCAGCATTTATAAGTGATAAGTATAACTGCGCCGTATTGTGCAAGGGTGGACACAGTATAAATGATGCAAATGACTTATTGTATAGCAATGGGGAATATAAGTGGTTTTACGGAAAAAGAATAAACAATCCTAATACTCATGGAACGGGATGTACACTTTCCAGTGCAATTGCCTCAAATCTTGCAAAGGGAAGAGATTTAAATGAGTCTGTGGAAAAAGCGAAAGCATACATTTCAGGGGCATTGGCAGCAATGCTTGACCTTGGAAAAGGTAGCGGACCTATGAATCATGCATTTGCAATAAAGGGCGAATATTAATATAAGAAAAAATGGAAAGAGGAACATCAAATGGAAAAAAAAGGAACATCAGTATTTAGTAACAGTTTAATCTGGTTTGGGGCAGGAGTATCAATTGCAGAAATTGTAACAGGAACATATTTGGCATCACTTGGAATGTCAAAGGGAATACTTGCAACTATAATAGGACATCTGATTGGATGTACATTGCTGTTTTTAGCAGGAATAATTGGAGCGAAGACGAAAAAAAGTTCCATGGAGACTGTTAAAATAAGCTTCGGACAAAAGGGAAGTATTCTGTTTTCAGTATTGAATGTAGTTCAGCTGGCAGGATGGACAGCCATAATGATTTATGATGGTGCTTTATCAGCCAACGGAATTTTCAATACAGGGAACTGGGTATGGTGCATAGTTATAGGAGTGCTTATCATTGTCTGGATTATCATTGGAATAAGCAATGTTGAAAAAATCAACGTTGTTGCAATGACAGCTTTATTTATACTTACAATTATTCTCTGCAAAGTAGTATTTTTTGATAATCACACGATTACAAAAATTGCAGGAGACGGACTTACATTTGGAGCAGCAGTGGAATTAGCTGTGGCAATGCCACTATCATGGCTGCCATTAATCAGCGATTATACAAGAGAAGCGGAAAAGCCTGTAAAGGCAACAGCAGCAAGTGCAATTGTATATGGTCTTGTAAGCTGTTGGATGTACGTTATTGGAATGGGTGCAGCAATATTTGCACAAAACGCTGGAATTGATCAGATTATGTTAAAAGCAGGTCTAGGAATTGCCGGACTTCTTATTATTGTATTTTCTACAGTTACAACTACATATTTGGACGCTTACTCAGCAGGAATATCAAGTGAAACAATATCTCACAAAATTAATGGAAAATATATGGCAATAGCAGTTACCGTTATTGGAACAATAGCAGCCATAGTATATCCAATGGATGATATAACGGATTTCTTATATTTAATAGGTTCCGTGTTCGCACCTATGATTGCAATACAGATAGCTGACTTCTTTATCCTTAAAAAGAGTAGTGAGGAAAAGAAGGTTGAAGTGGTAAATGTCGTTATTTGGATTGTAGGTTTTATATTGTACAGATATTTAATGACAGTAGATATTATTGTTGGAAACACATTACCTGACATGGTAGTTACAATTATTATCTGCGTAATAGTTAATAAAATAATAAAGAATAAATAGAGTTGAAAAAGCTATTGTTTACAATTAGAATGACTTTGTAAGCGATAGCTTTTTTTATTATACAAAAATGTTAGGAGAACAATATGAGTAAAGGATTTATTTTTGATGTGGATGGAACAATTCTTGATTCGATGTCTATCTGGATGGATGCGGGAAAATTATATTTGGAAAGTTTAGGCATTAAAACTGATGAAAATATTGGTGAAGTAATGTTTGAGATGACTATGGAACAGGGGGCAAAATACCTGCAGGATAACTATAATGTGGAATTATCCATAGAGGAAATATGTCAGGGAATAAATGACAGGGTATTTGAGTTTTATGAAAAGGAGGCACCTGAAAAGCCGGGCATCAGGGAGGTCCTTGAGAAAGCAAGGAACAGTGGAATAGCTATGACAATCGCTACATCCACAGACAGACCAATGATTGAGGCAGCATTAAAAAGACTTGATCTTATTGATTATTTTCAGGAGATTTTTACTACAACAGAAGTGGGAAAAGGAAAGGATTCACCGGACATATTTAATAAGGCAATGCTTGCTATGAACACATCCCCTGAAAACACATGGCTTTTCGATGATGCGGCATATTCTCTTGCTACTGCAAAGAAAATGGGAATTAATACTGTTGGCGTATATGATGTTCACAGTGATGGTAGGCAGGATGAGGTGAAAAAGTTTTCTGATGTTTATATTAAGGAATGGAGAGAGTATAAAATAAACATTAATTGACAGACTTGAGTATAAGGATAAAAAGAGGAAGGGGAAACTTGAAATATGAATGTACCATATAGAGAATTGAGATTAGGATTTGAAACAGCATATATTGATGGCAATGTGGCGTCAAATACATCATACAAACCACAATTTGTATCTAATAATTATAAAGAAGGGAAAAAGGTTCTGGCATCCATTGAGGATGAACTATTGGCATGTGACAGGTTTCAAATAAGTGTTGCATTTATCACATTAGGAGGAATAGAGCCTCTTCTTCAGACATTAAAAGAGCTTGAGAAAAGAAATATCCCGGGAGAAATTCTTACGACTAATTATCTGAATTTTAGTGAGCCAAAAGCTTTGGAAAAACTTAATAAACTTAGGAATATCACTTTGAAAATGTATGACGTAAATGAGGCAAATGAAGGATTTCATACAAAAGGATATATTTTTAAAAAAGAAGAAATTTATAGAATTATTATCGGTAGTTCAAATATGACAAAATCAGCACTTACAACAAACCGAGAATGGAATACAAAGGTGGTATCTACAGAGCAGGGAGAAGTAGCAAAAGAAATAGTTGAAGAATTTAATGATTTATGGTTTTCACAATATGCTTTAGAGTTCGATGATTTTTATGAGGACTATAAAGAAAAATACAAGATTATAAAACATCAGAAAAAAATTGCAAAACAGGAGCAGATTACATCCATAGAAAAATATAGATTAAAACCAAACAGTATGCAGGTAGGTTTTATATCTAATTTAAGAAAAATTATTGCTAAAGGGGAAAAACGTGCACTCCTTATTTCAGCGACGGGTACAGGAAAAACATATGCCTCTGCATTTGCAATGAGAGAACTGGGATTTAAAAGAGTACTTTTTCTGGTTCATAGAGGACAACTGGCAAGACAAACAAAGAAATCGTATGAAAAGGTGTTTGGAAAGACTGTGTCAATGGGATTGGTTGGTGCAGGATACCATGAATATGATAAGGATTATATATTTGCAACAGTACAGACATTAAATAGAGATTCTCATTTGATGGAATATAGGCCGGATGCATTTGATTGCATAGTGTTAGATGAGGCACATCACACCAGTGCAGATACATATCAAAAGGTAATGAACTATTTTAAACCGAAATTCTGGCTTGGAATGACTGCTACGCCGGACAAAAGAGATGACAATATAGCCGGAAAAAATATCTATGAGATTTTTAATTATCAGATTGCTTATGAGATTAGATTACAGCAGGCAATGGAAGAAAATCTATTATGTCCATTCCATTATTTTGGTATAAGTGATATTTCGTGGATTAGCGAAAAGCAGATTAAGTCAAAAAAAATGACAGAAAGAGATTTTAATATTCTTACCGGCGATGAGAGAGTAAGACATATTATTGAGCAGGCAAACTATTTTGGATATAGCGGTGACAGAGTAAAAGGTTTAATTTTTTGTAGTCGCATTGATGAATCTGTAGAATTATCAAATAAATTTAATCAGGCAATAAATCCTGAAACAGGTAAGAATTTCAGAACCATAGCTTTAAATGGAGATGCATCCGAAGATGAACGTCAGAATGCATTTGAAAGATTAGCTATGAATGAGGAAGATGCAACGAATGGATATACACCGTTGGATTATATTTTCTCTGTGGAAATTCTTAATGAAGGTGTTGATATCGTAGAAGTGAATCAGGTAATTATGCTTAGACCAACAGAATCTCCAATCGTATTTATTCAGCAGTTGGGCCGTGGACTTAGGAAAGCAGAAGGAAAAGAATTTGTAGTAATTTTAGATTTTATTGGAAATTACAATAGTAACTTTATGATACCTATTGCTTTATCAGGAGACCGATCCTACAATCAGGATACAATTCGTAAATATGTTATTAGTGGAAATAATACTATACCGGGTGCATCTACTGTTCATTTCGATGAGATAGCAAAGGATAAAATTTTTGCATCAATTGATAAGATTAAGGGAATGAAAGCAATAATAAAAGACAGTTATATTTCTCTAAAAAACAGGCTGGGTAGGGTTCCTTACCTTCTTGATTTTTACGAAAATGGAGAAATTGATCCGTTGGTTATAATTAGAGAATATAAAACGTATCAGAATTTTTTAGAATCGGTAGAGAAGGAATTATATGCTAAAAAAATCACCGAGGAGGAACTGATAACGCTGGAGTATTTATCAAAAACAATACTCAGTGGGTCACGACCTTATGAATTGGAAATTTTGAAATGTTTACTGAAATCCAAAGTGATGAACATTGAACAATTCAATAAATCTTTTGATAATAAATACGGTTATGAGGTTGACTTAGGCTCCTTTGAAAATGCAGTGGAAGTTTTACAGGGAAAATTTGTAAGTAAAAAAAATGAATTGGAGAGATATCGTCATGTAGATATTGTTGCAAGAGAAGACAATCATATGCTAAAACGTTTAGAAGGATTTACAAGGAAAATTCAACATGCAGAGTTTTATAAACAGATTGAGGATATAGTGGAAGTAGGATTACGAAAATTTGCAGAAAAAAATGAAGCAGGCGCAGGTTTGAAATCCCCATTTGTTTTATATGAAAAATATTCCAGAAGGGATATAAGTCTTTTGATGAATTGTGGTAGGGACTTATCGTCTACTATGTACGGAATGAAAAGAATTGGCGATGATGTATTTATATTTGTTACGTACCACAAAGCAACTGCTGACGATAAAGAATATATAGATGGAAAACCGGATTATGCAGACGCCTTTGAAGACAACATGACATTTAAATGGGATTCTCAAATAGGAAGAGGCATTGACAGTTCATATGTAGCTGATGTGGTTGAAGCTAAACATAAGCATCTCCTTGTTAAAAAGAGTGATGCGGAAACTAACTTTTATTATGTAGGAGAATTTGATATTGTTGACGCAAAGCCGGCAAAAAAGAAGGATAATTCCGGTAAAGAACGTGACATTGTTAAATTTAAAATGAAAATGCACCATGCAGTTAGAGAAGATTTATTAAGATATTTACAAAGTAATATTATAACAACGGAGGATAAAGCCGGATGAAAACAGTTCGAGTAGTGGCAGCAGTGATTAGAGACAAAGATAAAATTTTTGCGACTCAGAGAGGATATGGAGATTTTAAAGGAGGTTGGGAATTTCCAGGTGGAAAAATTGAAAAGTGTGAAACTCCTAAGGAAGCTCTAAAAAGGGAAATCCGTGAAGAGTTGGATACAGAAATATCGGTGGGAGATTTGATTTACACAATAGAGTATGACTATCCTACATTTCATCTTTCAATGGATTGTTTCTGGTGTGAAATTGTTAAAGGAAATTTGGTATTAAAAGAGCATGAGGCAGCAAGATGGTTGGATAAGGATACGATTGATGATGTGGACTGGCTGCCGGCAGATGTAACGTTAATTGATATAGTGAGAAGAGAGATAGGGGAGTAAAAGTGGTAGAATTATTAGATGATGCAGGAGAGGATTGAAGGAGTTTGGTATTATAGGGAAAAATATAAAGAAAATTATATTTTAGTATTGAAAATATTACTTATAAGTAATATTAGGTAATAACAAAGGAGGATGCTCTGGGTGTGGAATTAGAAAAAATACGTATAACAGGGATAAATAATACATATGCTATTTCAAATGTAAAAAAAGAGTTTCGAAAAGCGGTTGATGAACCATGGAAAGAAGAAAGTCCATGGAAAAGATACCAGAAGAAACTCATTATGGATTTGGCTGTATTAGAGCAAGAAAAAGAAAGAGCAATAAACAATGCTCAAAAGCGATTAAAATGGCTTGATAACTAAATTTTGGGGAGGAGATTATACGATGGGAATTGCAGAAAAAATAGCAAGTGCTAAAAAAACAAATTGGATTTCAGAGGGCTTTTCTGAGAACGAAGTTAAAACTATGGTTGAGTTGGCAAAAATTTCTGCACGAATTGAAAGATGTAGAATAGAAATGGGAATGAATCAACAAGAATTTGCAAAATATATGGGTGTAACTCAAGGGATGGTTTCTAAATGGGAAAGCAGGGAATATAATTTTACAATTAAGACTTTAAATGAGATTTGTCAGAAAATTAATCTGAAATTATATGTTAGTTTAGAAAAAAAATGTGCAAAGTCTGATTACACTATTATTAGATGGGATTCAGAAATGGTTGCAAAGAAAATAAAAAAAGGTAACTGGACATCATCTCTTCAAAATAAGGAGGCTATTGCATAATGGAATTGAATTTGATATCGACAGGAATAGAACTTATTGGTACGACAATAAAAAGTGTTTCTGTTGAGAATAACATTGTTGATGTTGAGAGAGAGGCAAAAAGAAATTTTGGACTTAATATTAATGAACCCTATTTTGAAACTATTGAAGCTGGATTATTTGCCCAGATGACAATTGATTTTGATGTTGAGATAGAACAATCAGAAGAACAGAAATTTAAATTAGAAATGTCATTGGAGGGAGCATTTCTTTCCTCAAGTGATGTTGATGAAAATAGTTTTAAACAACTCGTAGGTGTAAATGGAGCAGCTGCAATTATTGGAATGGCAAGAGGTAAAATTGAGGCCATTACAGCAAATATATTTAATAACGGTAAAGTTGTAATCCCTTTTGTAAATGTTATTGATTATTATAAGAATGTGGCAGACGAAATTTAACAAAGATAGAAAGTTATGTATTAAGGTACATAGGAGGATTTTTTAAGTGATAACCAAACCGGAAATGATTATTTTTGATTATGGACATACGTTATTGTATGAACCAAATCATAATAAAACAAATGCAAACAGGGAAATTTATAAATATATTGCCAAGAATCCACAAAATATATCCTTTGAAGAATTTGATAGAACGGTGAATGATATTTTTGTACATGTACGGGAAAAAGCCGGAGAGGATATTGAAATTCATGAGCATTCTATTTTGAAAATGGCTTATGAGTATATGGGGATAGAATTGTCAATTTCAATGGAAGAGGCTGAAAGGATTATTTGGGAAGGTATATCAAAAGGCGCGGTTATGTCATATGCGGCTGAAATGATTGATTATCTGAATTCTATAGGAATGAAAACGGCAGTTATTAGCAATCTGTGTTTTTCGGGCAATGCGTTAAAGGAAAGACTCGATAGACTATTACCAAATAATAATTTTGAGTTTGTTATGACAAGCAGTGATTATGTTTTTAAAAAAAAAATTCATTGCTGTTTAAAATTGCCGCACGAAAAGCAGGCTTGCCGGTGGACAAAATATGGTATTGCGGTGACAGCATAAAAAACGATATTTATGGGGCTTATAGAGCCGGAATGTTTCCTGTTTTGTATGAGGGAAAGCATGATGAGTGTGTGCCTGAATTTGAAAATCAGAATAAAGGATATGAGATTGAATTTGAGTATTTGCATATTCATGATTGGAGAGAGTTGATTGGGATTATATAGTACTAAAAAGGGATAATTATATGAATATAGAACAACTAATGAGAGACTTCATTCATCTTGTAGAAATAGGACAAGTTGAGATATATAATGAGTTCAGTTTGCAACATGAATTAGGAATTTATTTGCGTACAAAGATAAATAATTATAAGATTCAATTTGAAAGGAATACAAAGTTTTTTAGGATATATGGAACAATAAAACGTGAAATAGATATTGTGGTATATAATGATAATGAAAAGTATGCAATAGAATTAAAGTATCCTTTAAATGGACAATATCCGGAACAGATGTTTTGCTTTGTAAAAGATATAAAGTTTATGGAGGAAATAAAGAGCCAAGGATTTAATGCTACATATTGTCTAACAATTGTACAAAACAGGAATTTTTATTCAGGAAGGAAGATAGACGGAATATATTTACTCTTTCGGAAGAAGGGACTTATTAATGGGGTGATAAACAAACCTACAGGGAAAAAGGATGAGCAGATAAACATTAAAGGAAAGTATGAAATAGATTGGAAAGAATGCGGTGATAAGAAATACTATATTGTTGCAATAGAATAAATTGGAGGAAGAAAATGTCCGCACCCTCCTCTCACATATTATGCTTCAATGCCAATCTTAAATTCTTTTTGAATCTCTCTTAAAAATCGTTCTGCTGCTCTTGAAAAAACCTGATATTTTTTCCAAACGATACATAACCCTGCTTCCGAAACAGGATATAGTGGTCTGAAACAAAGATTGCTGTCCCCGGTTGTGTTGATTAACTTATCCAATGCAAGAACATATCCAAAACCCATTTTCACAAAGCGGGAAGCATTATAGAGCAAATCATAAGTGGCAACGATATTTAACTGCGATAAATCTTTTCGTAGCCAAGCAATCATTTCATTACTTATTGATGTTTGATGTGATATGATTAACGGCTTACCTTAATTGAAAAAGTTAACGCAACAAAGACCGGAGTAAGGCAAAGTACGAAACAGGGATATGTTACAGTACAGAGATTACTTGCAAAGGAAGCATTTGGCAAAAAGACGATACGAAGTGTGAAAACTTCCGATGCAAAGTTATTTCTTATAAAATTGCAACAGGAAGATGGGAAAAGCTACAGTTCCATTCATACCATCCGGGGAGTGCTGCGACCAGCCTTTCAGATGGCGGTGGATGATGACATTCTGGTAAAGAATCCATTCGGATTCCAGTTTGCCGGGGTATTGGTAAACGACGCGGTCACAAGAGAGGCAGTCACAAAAGAGCAGATGAGAAAGTTCCTAAAGTTTGTGCATGACGATGTGGTGTACTGTAAATACTATGAAGTGGTGTACATACTCTTTCATACGGGAATGCGAATATCGGAATTTTGTGGACTGACACTAAAGGACATTGATCTTGAGAACAGAACTGTAAATATCGACCACCAATTGCAGAGAACATCGGATATGCGATACATCATAGAAACTACAAAGACGGATGCCGGAACAAGAGTATTGCCGATTACAGAGGATGTGGCACAGATGTTTCAGGCAATCATCGAGGATAGAAATGCACCGAAAGTGGAGAAGTCCATAGATGGATATAGTGGATTCCTATTTT
>ERZ857693.3009-NODE-3009-length-15083-cov-2.858265_pt1 | contig 15083 bp, 16 predicted proteins | sample MGYA00519765_ERZ857693 | MGnify/ENA primary metagenome ERZ857693 (study PRJEB31778, sample SAMEA3449354) | human gut metagenome | biome: human gut; feature: human-associated habitat; material: faeces | place: United Kingdom | collected 2010/2012 ... | reverse complement strand
TTCGGCAGGGCGGCGAAAAAGAAATAAAGAGCAATAAAATGGCCGGATGCAGACGCATCCGGCCATTTTTGTAAGCCAAAGAATTTTGCTTGGTCAGGCTTCAACGCCCTCCTGCCGCAGCAGCTCTTCCATCCGCGCTTCCAGCGCTTCGTCGGTGCGGAAGAGGCGGACGTATGCTTCAAACTCGGCGTTCAGCTCCGCCGGGGATTTCCCGTATACCTGCTCCATGACGGCGGCGGGGTTTGGCTGGGAGTACATTTCCCTGTACCGCTCTCTGCCGTAGACCGTGAGCAGCCAGTCGGTGAAAGCGCCCGCGATGGGGTAGGTGAAGGCGCAGTCGTGCGCGAAGAAAGCCTCCCGGTCCAGCAGCTTGTCCATCGGCAGATACCGCCCGGTCTTGAGATAATAGCCCGTCCAGTCCAGATTTTCGATGCCCCACCACTTGCGGTCAAAGTACATGGCCAGCCCCTCTGTCACGGCGGGACAGACCGGACGGTTGTGGACAAAGCTGATGAGGTGCGCATCCTCGTGGAAGCCGATGCATTGGACGGTCTCGTTATACACGGCGTAGATGCGGCTCGGCAGGTCGGCAAAGCCGTTGCAGGGCTCGTCGTCGCCGCAGATGCGTCCTACCTCCTCCGGCGAATCGCAGAGGAAGTACTCGATCTTGAAGTCCGGCGTAAGACCCAGCACCGCGCAGATGTGGGAGAAGCAGCTCTCCTGCAGCGCGGCGATCTTCTCGATATCGCGCTCCGCCGCCGTACCGGCGCCATAGCGGAAAATGTAGTGTTCGGTCTCAAAGGCTTGCATGGGTCACCTCCAAAGTTACGGTTGGCTCGTGGTACGCCGCTTATCAGAGCTCCGAGGTGCAGTGCGGGCAGCGTGTGGCGTCGATGGCGATCTCGCTCTTGCAGTAGGGGCAGACCTTCGTTTTCGGCGCTTCCTCCACGGGAGCTTCCTTCTTCCGGCCGAGCGCCATGATCTTCTTTACAAAAATAAAGATCACGAACGAAACGATCAGAAAATCGAGCACCTGCGAGAGGAAGGAGCCGTACTTGAGCACCGCCGCGCCCGCGGCCTCCGCTTCGGCGAGCGTGGCGTAGGTGTTCCCGTCGAGCGGGAGAAAAAGATTGCTGAAGTCGATCCCGCCGGTCAGCACGCCGACGAGCGGCATGATGACGTCGTTGACGAGCGATGTGACGATCTTCCCGAACGCGCCGCCGACAATGACGCCGACCGCCATATCGACCACGTTCCCCTTTACGGCGAAGTCCTTGAATTCCTTGAGTAACGTTTTCATAGTATCGCCTCCGCGATGCATGATAGCAGTCCGCCATTCCGAAGTCAATGAGTTAATTATTGCTAACTCAAGGAAGCCTGAGCTAATATTTTGCTGAAAAATGCAAATATTAACAGAAAATCTATTGACAATGCCGGAACATAAAGATAAAATGCGGGCGAAATCCCAAAAAGATAAGGAGGATACTTTCATGAATTGGGGTAAAGTTGGTCTTTTCGCGGGCGGCGTGCTGTTCGGCACGGCAGGCATCAAGATCCTCACCAGCCGCGACGCGAAGAAGGTCTACGCTTTCACGACCGCGGCGGCGCTGCGCGCCAAGGAAGCCGTCATGACAACCGCGACGAATATCCGCGAGGGCGCGGACGACATTCTCGCCGACGCGAAGGCGCTCAACGAGAAGTATGCCGCGGAGGACGCGCCCGAGACGATTGAGGACGCCGCGGAGTAATTCGCCATGAAATGCACGATCCTGCACGATACGGCGGGACGCATCCGTGTCCATCTGGAGCAGCCGCGCATGTCGCTGCTCCAAGCGGACATTCTGGAGGCGTATCTGCGAAATACTCCCGGCGTTGCCGATGTGACGGTCCACGACCGCACCGGCAACGCTACGATTCTTTATACCGGTCAGCGCGCGCCCATCGTCGCGGCGCTCGCCGTGTTTTCCTATGAGAAGTCGGCGGCGCTCGCGCCGGAGCACAGCGTCCGCGTGCTCAACCGCGAGTACGAGGGAAAGCTCATTTTCCGCATCGTCCGCCGGTATACATTGAAGCTCATCCTGCCCGCGCCATTGCGCGCGATCCGTACCGTGATCCGCTCGCTCCGTTTCCTGCGCGACGGCATCCGCTGTCTACTGCACGGGAAGATCGAAGTGCCGGTGCTCGACGCGACAGCCATTGCCGTATCGATCCTGCGCGGAGACTTTGAAACGGCGGGTTCGGTCATCTTCCTGCTCGGCATCGGCGAGCTGCTCGACGAATGGACGCACAAAAAGTCCGTCGCCGACCTTGCCGGGACGATGGCGCTGCAGGTGGACAAGGTCTGGCTCGAAACGACGGACGGCAGCGTGGCCGTGCCGGTCGGCGACGTGCGCCCCGGCGACCGGATCATCGTCCGCACCGGCGGCATGATCCCGCTCGACGGCCATGTCGTCGCGGGGGAAGCGATGGTGAATCAGGCGTCCATCACCGGCGAGGGGCTGGCCGTGCGCCGCACGGCGGGCAGCTACGTCTATGCCGGGACGGTCGTGGAAGAGGGCGAATGCACGATCCGCGTCGATAAGAGCATGGGCTCGGGACGCTACGACCGCATCGTCCATATGATCGAGGAATCCGAAAAGCTCAAGTCCGACACCGAGGCGCAGGCCTCGCATCTGGCGGACAGGCTCGTGCCGTACAGTCTCGGCGCGACGGGGCTTATCTGGCTGCTGACGCGCAACGTTAACCGCGCGCTCGCCGTGCTGATGGTCGATTTCTCGTGCGCGCTCAAGCTCTCCATGCCGATCGCGGTGCTCTCCGGCATGAAGGAAGCCGGCATCCATCACATCTCCGTCAAAGGAGGCCGCTTCATGGAGGCGGTGGCGCAGGCGGACACCATCGTCTTTGATAAGACCGGCACGCTGACCCATGCCGCTCCGCGCGTGGCGGCAGTCGTGCCGTTCGGCGGCAAGGAAGAAAACGACATGCTCGCGCTCGCTGCGTGTCTTGAAGAGCACTACCCGCACTCCATGGCCAAGGCCGTCGTGGCCGAGGCGGAAAACCGCCATATCTCCCATGAGGAACGCCATTCGAGCGTGAGCTATATCGTCGCGCACGGCATCGCAAGCAGCGTGGACGGCGAAAAGGTCATCATCGGCAGCCACCACTTCGTGTTTGAGGACGAGAAGTGCGTCATCCCTGCGGGGGAAGAGGAAAAGTTTGAATCGCTCCCGGCGGAGTATTCGCATCTCTATCTCGCCGCGGGCGGTGTGCTCGCGGCGGTCATCTGCATTGAGGACCCGCTGCGCGCGGAGGCTGCCGACGTCGTCCGGGGACTGCGCTCTCTCGGCTTTACGAAGCTTGTTATGATGACCGGCGACAGCGACCGCACGGCGAAGTCCGTAGCGGCGGCGGTCGGCGTGGACGAGTACTACTCCGAGGTCCTTCCAGAGGATAAGGCCAACTTCATCCGCCGCGAGCACGAGGCCGGACGGCGCGTAATCATGCTCGGCGACGGCGTGAACGACTCCCCGGCGCTCTCCGAGGCGGACGCCGGCATCGCCATCCGCGACGGCGCGGCCATCGCCCGCGAGGTGGCGGACATCACCATCGGCGCGAACGACCTCTATTCGCTTTTGACACTGCGGCGGCTCAGCTGCGCGCTCATGGACCGGATCCACACGAATTACCGAAACATCATCGGCTTCAACTTTATGCTGATCTGTCTCGGCGTGGCGGGCATCCTGCCCCCGGCGACCTCGGCGCTGCTGCACAATGCGTATACGCTCACCGTGAGTCTCCGGAGCATGACGCGCCTGCTGCCTCCGGCGGAAATCGAATAAGCGCGAAAATCGGCTGTTTCGAAGAAAAACAGCCGATTTTTTACCTGTTCTGGCACACAGACCAAAATGTCTTGCAAAGCGTGCGCTGTTCCTGCATAATACAAAGTAAATACAGGGAGAACCGCCCGATATAGGGAGACCCGCCCGAGAGACAGAACAGGGAGGAACAAAACTATGAAGCATCGTATTCTTGCCGCCATGATCTGCGTCTGCGTTGCGCTGACGAGCCTCTGTATTCCGGCGTTGGCCGACGATACGGAAGCGGAAACGCCCGTACCCGTGGAAGCGACACCTGCACCAGCGGAAGCAACGCCCGCGCCGGTGGAAGCAACGCCTGCGCCAATTGTGGAAGAGTCGGAGGAACAGCCGCTGGAAGCGGCGAACGTTCCAAGCGTTCGGGCGAACTGGAAAGATCCGAAGATCAACGGCACGTTTCTCGAAGTTGGTACCTACTATAAAAACGATCCGTCGGATAACCGCGGCTTTTCCGAAGCAACGGCGGATGATTACAATTTCTATTTTGACGGCACGACGCTGTTTTTGCGAAACACCGATCTTAAGGGAACGGGGAAACAGCCGATGGGCTCCGCTTTACTCTCGGTCTTTATCCCGCTTGTTATAGATCTGACGGGAGAAAACCGCTTCAGCGTGAACACCTCATACTATCCGATCTCCGCTCAGGACATTACCATTCGCGGTAACGGTTCACTCACGTTGGTTGGCAATATAGCGTACATCACCAGACTGACGATGGAAAGCGGAACGTTCATCACCGACGATCTCCGGCCGTCAAGCACCTCTGTAGCGGGAAAAGGGCTTTATTTTAACGGCGGGTGCTTTACTGCCAATCAGCATTTTGGCGGCCAGATGGGGCTGTATATCGGCGCGGAGTTCTACCGCTGGAAAACAGATCTCAGCAGGGATTATATGCCGTCTATCTTTGAGACGTGTCCTTATCCGGACGGAAAGCCGCTGAGTCTCGTTCAGATGGACGATCCATTCCGCTCGAAGCTGCGCGTCAATCCCGCTACGAACGAGTGGGAGGTATCCTACGACGGCGGGACCACGTGGAAATCTCTCGGTGTGAAAGCCACCGGAGAGGACGGAAAGGACGGGCGGGACGGCCGGACGCCTTCCGTCGGTCCGAACGGCAACTGGTGGATCGGCAGTAGGGACACCGGCGTGAAAGCGGTCGGTACAGACGGACGGGACGGCGTCGACGGTAAGAATGGCGCGGACGGTCTGACGCCTGCCATCGGCGAGAATGGAAATTGGTGGATCGGCGATACCGACACCGGCGTAAAGGCCGGAGGTGCGGACGGCAAGGATGGCACGGACGGCTTGACGCCGACCATCGGTGAAAACGGGAACTGGTGGATCGGTGACACGGACACCGGCGTAAAAGCCGCCGCTGCGGACGGCAGAGACGGCGCTGACGGTAAAGACGGTGTCGATGGGAAGGACGGAGCAAACGGAAAAGACGGCGTCGACGGCAAGGATGGCGTTGACGGAAAAGACGGCACGGACGGCGCGCAGGGCGCGCCCGGCCTGACGCCCTCCATCGGCGGCAACGGCAACTGGTGGCTGGGCAATACAGACACCGGTGTGCGGGCTGCCGGAACGACCGGAGCCACGGGCGCTGCGGGTGCGACCGGAGCCACAGGAGCGACCGGCGCCGCCGGACGAAACGGTACGGACGGCAAAGACGGAAAAGACGGCGTCGGCATCCGGGAGGTATCGCTGAACGACTCCGGGGAGCTGATCGTCGCCCTCACGGACGGAACGGAAACGAATCTTGGCAAGATCACGGGAGAGGACGGCGCGCCCGGCGTCGGGATTTCCTCCGTGCAGGTGGGTGAAAACGGCATGCTCACCGTGACGCTCACGAACGGCGAGAGCGTGGAGGCGGGCGCGGTGTTCAGCGCGCAGGAGGGGAAAACGGTGAGAACCGTTTCCTATATCACCGCCGCAGCAGCGGCGCTGGCATTCCTCTGGCTCGCAGTGCTGACGACGCTTTTCGCCAAATCCCGCCGCACGGCAGTCCACAGATAAACCGATAAAATGTAAGAAAGACGGCTGCCGGTATAGCGCAGCCGTCTTTTTGCTGCGGATTCAGAAAAAAATGAAATCCGCTATTGACAGAAAGGCAGGGGAAACCTATAATCAAATTGTGATTGTAATCGGTTACAATAGCGTCGATTGGCAGGAGCCCGCGCCCTTGTTAATCGACCCTACAGGAGAGATAAATGAAGGCAACCATAAAGGATGTGGCGCGGTATGCCGGGGTATCCGTGGCGACCGTGTCCCGCTATCTGAATAAAAGCCCGCTGATCGCCGAGGCGTCTGTAGAGAAGGTGCGCGGCGCGATCGAGGCGCTGGATTATCAGCCCAGCATGATGGCTCGCGGGCTTCTGCACGGAAACAGCAAGACCGTGGCTCTCGCCGTGGATTACAGTGATTCCGAGACCTACGGCAACGACTACTTCCTGCGCATCCAGTACGGACTCGAGCATGAGCTGAGCAAAAACGGATATTACCTGATGATCTGCCATATCGGCGGTGCGGACGGCGCGCTGACGCTTCGCTCGCTCATCAACGAAAATAGGATCGACGGTCTCGTGCTGCTCAGCGCGCTTGCAAGGGAAGAGGTTATGAGCATTGTGAACGAGAGCCGGATCCCGTGCGTGATCGCCGGACGGAGCGACGATCCCGACGCAGTCTGGGTCGATATCGACAACATCTCCGCCGGAGAGCTCGCCGCGCAAAGGCTCCTGGAAACGAAGCCCGCGGCGGTCGGCTTTCTCGCAAACAGCTTCGATAAAACATTCGTTTCCGAGCGCTTTTCTGGCTACCGTCATGCGCTTGCCGCGGCTGGGATCGAAGAAAACCGCGCTCTTGTGAGCGATGGGCTGACGGACGCCGCGAGCATATCCGCCTTTGTCCGGCAGCATTTTTCCGACCTCTGCGATGCGTATGTCGTGTCTGACAGTACGATCGGATTCTACTTCCTGCGTGAGCTCTCCCGGCGCGGCGTCCGCGTTCCGGAAGAGGTACAGGTCATCGGTTTTGACGACAGCGTCCTTGCGGCGGCTGCAGACCCCGCGATGACGGTCGTTGAAATAGACGTAACAAATCTGGGAAAATCCGCAGCAAGGCTTCTCATTGCACAGCTTCAGGCAGAAGATCTGTGTCCGGGACAGAATCTTTTGCCTGCAAGGATCATCCATAGGGCTTCGACAAAATAACTGGGCTATATGCCGAGTTATTTTGTTGCCTCGAATTGTAACCGTTTACAATATGAGCTCCGCCGATCCGTGCGATCCGATTCCTTGCTGCAAAAAACAAAAGGAGAATAACGTATGATGAAACGTCTGCTGACCATTGCGCTCGTTTTTGCCATGGCTTTTTCCTTCGCAGCCTGCGGCAGTGCTCCCGCGAAGGGGGAGACGCCCACCGCCGCACCCGCGACGGAAACTCCGGTAAAAACGCCGGCGGAGACGCCGGGTGAAGAGCCCGTAGAGATCACCTTCTGGCATTCCTACAGCGAGGGCGAGGAAAAGATCTTCACCGAAACGGTGCTTACCGCCTTTGCGGAAAAGTACCCCAACATCAAGGTAAATGCGATCCGTATGCCGTATGAGGGTATGGACGAGCAGCTCGTCACCGCGGTCAGCGGCGACGTTGCACCCGACGTCATGCGCATGGATCTCACCTGGGTATCGCAGATGGCGAAGCTCGGCGCTCTTGAGTGTCTGAACGGCTACGAGGGCTTCAGCGAGATCGCGGCGAACGCGCTCGAAGGCTCGCTGAACACCACGCTTTATAACGGCAAAAACTACGGTCTCCCGCTCAACGCGAACACCACGGTTGCCGTTTACAACAACGCCGTGCTCACGGAATACGGCTTTGATGCACCTCCGGCGACGATGGACGAACTGCTCGCGGCGCGCGACAAAACCGACCCGGCGAACGACAAATACCTCTTCTGCGTTTCCGGTTCCTATAACTGGGCGATGCTGCCCTTTATCTGGACGCTCGGCGGCAGCGTCACCGATGACGCCTACACCAAAGCGTCCGGCTATCTGAACTCCGAGGCAACCGTAAAGGCGCTGGACACGATCGCCGGATGGTATAACGACAAGACTATCGGCCCCGCAATCCTCGGCGAGCAGCCGGACGGCTGGGGCGGCATTGAAGCGGGCAACTACACCATGTTCGTGGAAGGCCCCTGGTTCTTCAGCTCCGCAGATAAGATGGACACCTATACCCCGGCGCTCATCCCCGCTGTGGAGGGACGCAGCGTTTCCATTGTCGGCGGCGAGGACATCGTTATGACCGCCACCAGCTCCAAGAAGGATGCCGCGTGGACGTTCATCCGCTTCATGCTCGAGGATGAGCAGCAGGTGGCAATGGCGGCGGCAGGCATGATCCCTGTGACCGCAACGGCCATGGAGAAGGTCGACACATCCGCCAACCCCTATGTCGCCGTTTACATGGAACAGCTCAAAACGGCGGAAGCGCGCATCCCCTGCTCAAGCTGGCCGACGATCGAAACGATTTTGAACACCGCATTTGAAAGCGTGCTCCGCGGCCAGATGACCTCGCAGGAGGCACTGGACGATGCCGCCGCGCAGATCGACGAGCTGCTTGCCGCCGAGAGCCTGCACAAGATCAGCGTCTCGCTCCACAGTTTTGAGGGCAACGACGGCGCGGACGAGCAGGAGCTTTCTTACCTGACACAGGTCTGGAACTTTGCTGAAAAGGCCGCGAAAAAACGCGTCATCGTCGCGCTGCGCCTCTGGAACGACGGCGGCGCGGACGCGCGCAACGGCGAAATTCTCGACTTTCTGCGCTCTCGCACAGGCGATAACTGGCCGGAGATGCGAAACGGCAGCTTTCTTCTGCGCGACCACCTGTATTTGGAGCGCGCGGGCAAATTCGACTGGCCCGATCTGAGCGCCAATGAATCCGGTGCGCAGTTCTGCTACGGCCTGCGCGACCAGCTCGGTGTCCTTGTCGACGGCACCGTCGTCCCCTGCTGCCTCGATCACGAGGGCGATATCCCGCTGGGGAATCTCTTCACCCAGCCGCTTACCGAAATTCTGACCTCCCCGCGCGCGTGCACTCTGCGCGAGGGTTTCTCCCGGCGGAAGCCCGCCGAAGAACTCTGCCGCCGCTGCGGCTTCGCCGCGCGCTTTAACAAATGATATGATGACAGAACATTGGGAAAACTTAAATGCCCTGACCGCGCCGCTGCTCACGTGGTATGACTTAAACGGCCGCACGCTGCCATGGCGCAGCGTCGTCACGCCGTACCGCACGTGGGTCTCGGAGATCATGCTCCAGCAGACGCGCGTGAGCGCCGTCATTCCGTACTTCGAGCGCTTCATGGCAGAGCTGCCCGACGCCGCGGCGTTAGCCACCGTGCCGGAGGAACGGCTCTTGAAGCTCTGGGAGGGGCTCGGCTACTACTCGCGGGCGCGGAATCTGCAAAAGGCGGCGAAGGTCATCGTCTCGGACTTTGGCGGCGAGTTGCCGCGCACTTGTGCAAGTCTCAAAACGCTCCCCGGCATCGGCGACTACACCGCCGCCGCCATCGCCTCGATCAACTTCGGCGAGCCGGTCGCCGCGGTGGACGGGAATCTGCTGCGCGTCGCCGCGCGCGTCAGCGGCTGCGCCGACGACATCATGGACGCGAGGGTGCGAAAGCAATTCACCGCGCATCTCAACGACGCCATCGACTTAGCCCGCCCCGGTGCGTACAATCAGGCGATGATGGACCTCGGCGCAACAGTGTGCCTGCCGAACGGCGCGCCGAAATGCGAGATCTGCCCCGCGCGAATGATGTGCGAGGCGTATAAAAACGGTCTCACGGAAATTTTACCCGTGCGCGCAAAGAAAAAGGCGCGCAAGATCGAAGAGCGCACCGTGCTGCTGCTCTTCCAAAACGGCAAGGCCGCGCTGCGAAAGCGCGCGGACACGGGACTTCTCGCCTCACTCTGGGAATTCCCGAGCGTTTTGGGGAACCTCGACGAAGCGGGCGTTTCGCTTGCGCTTGCGCAGATGGGGCTTTCGGCAAAGTCCATCGAGCCCGCGGGCAGCGCGAAGCACATCTTCACCCACATCGAGTGGGATATGAAGGGCTACTTCGCCGACGTGACGGGCGAAAACGACGATCTATTCTGGGCGGACGCCGCGGCGTTCGACGCCGCCGCCATCCCCACCGCATTCAAGAAATTTGCCGCGCTCGTTCGCGCGCGGCTGCAATAAGAGAGGGAGAACAACGACCATGGCACAGCTTTACTTCAAATACGGCGCGATGGGCTCGAGCAAGACGGCCAACGCGCTGATGGCGCGCTTCAACTATGAAGAGCGCGGGCAGAAGACGCTCCTCTGCAAGCCCCAGCTCGACACGCGCGACGGCGACCACATGGTGCACTCGCGCATCGGCCTCGAATATCCCTGCGTCTACTTCCACGAGATGCGGCAGATGGACGAGGAGGAACTCAAGAAGAACGCCTGCATCATCGTCGACGAGGCGCAGTTTTTGACAAAGGAGGAGGTCTTATACCTCGTCCATCTCGTCGACGACTGCGGCATCCCCGTCCTCTGCTACGGGCTGCGCGCCGACTTCAAGGGCGACCTTTTCCCCGGCAGCTACGAGCTGCTTGTCATGGCCGACAAGTTAGAAGAGGTCAAGACCATCTGCTGGTGCGGTAAAAAGGCCGCGTTCAACGCGCGCTTTGACGCGCAGGGCCATGTCGTCAAGCAGGGTGCGCAGGTCGTCATCGGCGCGAACGACCAGTACATCGGCCTGTGCCGCAAGCACTGGATGCTCGGCGACCTCGGCCCCGACTTCAACGGTCAGGGCACGGGCGACTGATGCGCTGCAAGATCTGTCCCCGCCGCTGCAATGCGGAGCGCACGGCGGAGAAAGCGGGCGGCGTCTGCCGCATGCCCGCGGGGCTCGTTGTCGCCCGCGCGATGCTGCACCTCTGGGAAGAGCCCGTCCTCAGCGGGAAAAACGGCGCGGGCTGCATCTTCTTTTCGGGCTGCAATTTGGGCTGCGTGTTCTGCCAGAACGGGCGCATCAGCCACGAGAATTTTGGCAAGGTCATTACGCCGGCACATCTGCGCGAGATCATGGAAGACCTCGTTTCGCAGGGCGCGCACTGCATTGACTTAGTCACGCCCACGCACTTCACCCCCTGGGTGCTCGAAGCGCTGGAAAAACCGCTCGGCGCCCCCGTTGTGTGGAACAGCGGCGGCTACGAGCGCGTGGAAACGCTCAGAACGCTTGAGGGTAAGGTGCAGATCTATCTGCCCGACTTAAAATACGCCATGGAACGCCCCGCGCGCGAGCTTTCCGCCGCGCCGGACTACTTTGAAGCTGCCGCCGCGGCCATCGACGAGTACATCAAGAACAAGAACGCCTGAGTTCTTACATAAGGCATAAGAAAAATCCGGTTCGGAGCTTCCGAGCCGGATTTTCTTATGGACTTTTCGCCGGGAATCTGCTATTTTCAATGTGCAAATTACCCAAAAGGAGTGGGGCGTCTTGCGTCAGAATAAAGGTTGGAGAACAGAATACTTCTCTATGATTTAAAAGGAGAACCAATCGATTTATGCTGAACAAAGAGGGATTCAATGCATGGGCGGACGGGTACGACCGCAGCACCGCCCGCTCCGCCGCGGGAAAGGTCACGTTTATCCAAAGCCTTCTTCCGCTGCTGCGCGAGGGCGGCGCGATCTACATCGGCAACGTCGCCTTCGCAGCGCGCGCGGAGTTGGAGGCGTGCCGGGCGCAGTCCGGAACCTGCTGGGACAAGGACGAGATCTATTTTGTCTATGACGAGCTGAAAAAGGCGTTCCCCGCCATGACGTTTGACCGTCTCTCCCCCCCGTGCCGGGATACTGTCGCTGCGGAAGTGAGGCTGCCATGACATCCACCGACTGGATACACTATATACAGGATGCTTACAGCACAGAGCCGGAGCATCCGTGGGCGGACAAGCCGGAGTTTTCCGTATTCCGTCATGCGAGCAACAAGAAATGGTTTGCTCTTTTTATGACCGTAAAGGCTTCGCTGCTCGGTCTGCCGGGAGCCGAAGAAGTCCCCGTGCTGAATCTCAAGGCCGATCCACGTCTGATCGGGCCGCAGCGGGAAAAGCCCGGGTTCTTCCCTGCCTACCATATGAACAAGGAGCATTGGATCACCGCTGCGCTCGACGGCAGCGCGCCGGAGGACGAAATAAAGATTCTGCTTGCCATGAGTTATGATCTGACAGCAATGACGCGCGCTTTCCGCAAAAATACTATACTGCCATGAAAAAAATCCTCGTGATCGGCTGTCCCGGGTCGGGAAAGAGCACGTTTGCCCGGCGGCTGCGGGACAGGACCGGGCTGCCGCTCTATCCTCTCGATCTTCTCTGGCACAGGCCGGACAAAACGACCGTTTCCGAAGCGGAATTCGACGCGGCGCTCGCCGAAATACTCCGAAAAGACCGCTGGATCATCGACGGCAACTTCAGCCGGACGCTGGAACGGCGACTGGCGGAATGCGACACGGTATTTCTTTTCGATCTGCCGCTTGCGGACTGCATTGCGGGCGTGGAAGCGCGCATCGGTACGAAGCGCGAAGATATGCCGTGGATCGAGACGGAGTTCGACCCGGAATTCCGCGAGTTTATCACGCATTTTTCCGAGACCCGGATTCCCAACATCTATGCGCTGTTGGAAAAGCACAGGGATAAAACGCTCACCGTATTTCATTCCCGCGCCGAGTGTGAAGTCTATAAAATACCAGCGGCGGAAGCCTGACGATTCCACCTTGGAGGGCCGATATGAACGAAACAAACCAAACCGACCGTTTCGCCCCGCTGTTCGCGGAGCTTGACCGGCGGCTCGCCGGAGAAGCCCCCGTGCGTCTCGCTATCGAGGGCGGAAGCGCGAGCGGCAAAACGACGCTCGGCAAAATTCTCGCCGAACGGTACGGCTGCACCATGTTCCATATGGACGACTTTTTTCTCCGCGCTGAGCAGCGCACCGCCGCGCGGTTTGCCGAGCCCGGCGGGAATGTGGATCGGGAACGGTTTCTCGCCGAGGTTCTGCTCCCGCTCCGGCGCGGCGAAAAGGTTTTTTACCGGCGGTTCGACTGCGCTTCCATGCAGCTGCAAAGCGCCGTGGAGACCGCGCCGAAAAAGCTCGTTGTTGCCGAGGGGGCATACTCCATGCACCCCGACCTTGCGCCGTATTACGATCTCTCCGTATTTCTGGACATCTCCCCGGAATTGCAGCGCGAGCGCATTTCCCGCCGCAACACGCCGGAGAAAGCGAAACGCTTTTTTGCCGAATGGATCCCGATGGAGCAGGCGTATTTCGCCGCGTTCGATATTCCGGCAAAGTGCACGCTGCGCCTTCCCATACTGTAAAGAAAGAAGAGGCACCTGCAATCTCATCATTCTCGACTGCGCCGCCGGAAAGGACCGGACGGGCGTTGTGTTGGCGATCCTCCTCCACAAATCGGGCATGAGCCGCGAATACATTATCGCGGATTTTATGAAGACCGCGTCCAATCTGGAAGCGTATCTCGCGCAGTTTGCTGGCAAGCGCCCCGGCATCCGGCTCGACGTCATCGCACCGCACAAGCGGTACATGGAAAAGTTCCTCGCGTGGCTGTCAACACAGGAGATATAAGGCGCACAGGCAACAGCGCGTTGCTTGCCTGCGGCGGAGCCTTCGGGTATACTTTCCCTAAGAGGTGATCGGAATATGGAAACAAAAGATGTGATATTGCAGCTTCGGAATCGGGAAAACCTGTCGCAGGAGGAGCTTGCGGAAAAGCTCTTCGTGACGCGGCAGGCGGTGTCCCGCTGGGAAAACGGCGAAACGCTCCCCAACACGGAAACGCTCAAGCGCCTGTCGGCGCTCTTTGACGTCTCCATCAATACGCTTCTCGGCTCGCCGCGCCGGAACATCTGCCAGTGCTGCGGTATGCCGCTCGAGGACGAAATAACCAGCCGCGAGCCGGACGGCTCGTTCAACGAGGAATACTGCAAATGGTGCTACTCCGGCGGCGAGTTCAAGTATAATAGCGCCGAGCAGCTCATTGATTTCTGCGTGGAGCATATGGCGACGGAGGCATGGCCCGCGGAGCAGGTACGCGCGCACATGGAAGCCGTCGTGCCGCAGCTCAGGCACTGGAAGCACGGATGATGATTATTACAAAAAAAGCGTATGGCCGCGGCCATACGCTTTTTTCGTTATTCGTTATTCCTTCTCCGCCGGGGACTCCGTTTCGGCTTCCGCCTTTTCCGTGTCTGCAGGAGCGGCTTCGCTTTCGGGCAGGGGCTCGGTTTTTCCGTCGGGCAGCGTTTCCGCCGCTTCCGCGGGGTCAAGCTCGATCACGGGTGCCTGTCCCGCGAGGAACTCGGCGCGCGATTTTCCGTGCGCCACCGCAACGGTGGTGAAGAGGCCGGAAATGCCGTCCAGCAGGAAGCCGAGCGCCGCAGCAAACAGAAGCGTATCGTTCTTTTCAAAGGGATTCACAAGCAGCAGCACGCCCGCCGCACAGATGCACACGCCCAGCACAAGCGCCGCCGACCAGCCGCCGGCTTCGCAGCTTTTGATATCCAGCCCGTGCTTGCAGTCCATGAAGCCGTGGTAAAGCAGCACAACGCCCATCACGATGACCGTAAGGCGCATGACCTGCTCCGCAAGGCTCTGCGTGAGCAGGATCCAGACGCCCGCCACCGCAGCGATAATGCCGGAGATGAGCAGCAGCTTTCGCAGCAGCCCGACGCGCTCCCCGGTAAGGTACGAGGCGATCTGCAGTATGCCCGAGAGGATCATCACCGCGCCGAAGCCGTAGCTGATCCACTTCATGGCGGTCGCCGTCCATATCAGCATGGCAATGCCGAGAGCCAGACAGAGAATGCTCACGCCGAATGCGGCAAAAGCAAAATGACGGAAAAAACGTTTCATGGCGTCTCCTTTCAAATGACCGAATAGATCGTGGAAACAAGCTCGTACCGCAGCGGATAGTGCGTCATGGTGCCGAGAGCGGAAGCGTCGGTCCTTTTCATCAGCAGCACATCGGCCTCGCCCGCGGCAGCCGCGGCAGCGAGAACGGACGCATCGCCGGCATAGACCTCGGCAATGTATCCGGTCGCGGTCTCAAACGCCGGGAGCCACGCTGTGAGGATGCCGCTCTCCAAAAGCTCCGTATCCGCCGCGACGCGCACA
>ERZ857693.3003-NODE-3003-length-15115-cov-6.040438_pt1 | contig 15115 bp, 13 predicted proteins | sample MGYA00519765_ERZ857693 | MGnify/ENA primary metagenome ERZ857693 (study PRJEB31778, sample SAMEA3449354) | human gut metagenome | biome: human gut; feature: human-associated habitat; material: faeces | place: United Kingdom | collected 2010/2012 ... | reverse complement strand
TTTCTTTTTTCGTCTATACGAAATCTACAAATTTTTACTTTTATTTTACAAAACTATGGTTTTGAACTTTACATGAGTCCCGTATCCTTTAGAGGAAGCTTGAGGGAAGCAAGCTTAAGAAAGAAAAAATAAAAGAAAGTAAGAAAGAAGGATTACAATTATGAAGAAATTTATCAGCTTCGCATTGATCGCAGCGATGGCAGTAACTACTCTTGTAGGATGTGGAAACAAAGGTGGTAATGCAGCAGGAGGAAGTTCCGATGCAGCAATCACTGTAATGTCAAGAGAAGATGGTTCCGGAACAAGAGGAGCTTTTATTGAACTGTTCGGTATTGAAGAAGAAGAGAACGGAGAAAAGGTAGATAAGACAACAGATGAGGCAAGTATTACAAACAGTACTTCCGTAATGATGTCTTCTGTAGCAAATGATGCGAATGCAATCGGTTACATTTCTCTTGGCTCTTTAAATGATACTGTAAAGGCTGTAAAGATTGATGGTGCAGAAGCTTCTGTAGATAATGTAAAGAATGGTAGCTACAAAGTAGTAAGACCTTTCAACATTGTATTAGGTAAAAAAGCAAGTGATGCAGCAAATGATTTCGTAAGTTATATCATGAGTGCAGAAGGACAGAAGATTGTACAGGATAACGGATACATTCCTGTTGATGAGGCAGCAGCTTCTTATAAAGCAACTGGTGCAAAAGGAAAAGTTGTTGTAGGTGGTTCTTCTTCCGTATCTCCTGTAATGGAAAAATTAGTAGAAGCTTATAGTAAGGCAAATACAAATATACAGGTAGACGTTCAGACAACAGATAGTACAACAGGTGTTTCTTCTACAGTAGAAGGTTCTTATGACATTGGTATGGCATCTAGAGATTTAAAAGATGATGAAACATCACAGGGTGTAGAAGGAAAGACTATCGCAAAAGATGGTATTGCAGTTGTCGTAAACAACGACAATTCCGTAGATGAATTATCCACAGATCAGGTAAAATCTATCTTCACTGGTGAGACAACATCATGGAGTGATGTTAGTAAATAAAGGAGAGGACAGACATGGCAAAATCTAAAGAAAAAATAATGGAAATCGTTTTTCTGCTTGCTGCCTGTGTCTCCATTCTTGCTGTAGCATTAATATGTGTATTCCTTTTTGCAAACGGAATACCTGCAATGAAGAAAATCGGCTTTGCTGATTTTCTTCTTGGTACGACCTGGAAGCCGGGAAATGATATTTATGGTATTTTTCCAATGATTCTTGGAAGTATTTATGTTACAGCAGGAGCAATTATCATCGGTGTTCCGATTGGATTACTTACCGCTGTTTTTCTGGCATGGTATTGCCCGGAAAAAATATATAAGGTTGTAAAACCGGCAGTAGAGCTTTTGGCAGGTATTCCATCTGTAGTATATGGTTTCTTTGGTATGGTGATGATTGTGCCAACAATCCGTTATAACTTTGGTGGAACAGGAAGCAGTATTTTAGCCGCATCCATTCTGTTGGGAATTATGATTCTCCCGACAATCATTGGGGTATCTGAAAGTGCAATTCGTGCAGTACCGGGAAGTTATTATGAAGGTTCTCTGGCACTGGGGGCAACACATGAGAGAAGTATTTTCAGAGCTGTGTTACCGGCAGCAAAGTCAGGAATTTTTGCAGGAATTATTCTTGGTGTAGGTCGTGCGATTGGTGAGACGATGGCAGTTATCATGGTAGCTGGTAACCAGGCAAGAGTTCCAAGCGGCATTTTAAAAGGTGTTCGTACACTGACAGCAAATATCGTAATGGAGATGGGATATGCAGAAGGTCTTCACAGAGAAGCCTTAATCGCCACAGGCGTTGTATTATTTGTATTTATCCTTGTAATCAACCTCGCATTTTCTATTGTAAAAATGCGTTCCAATAAAGAGTAAGACAGGAGATGAGTAAATAAGATGGGAACGATGCAGCAGACAGCGAAAGCAGCCACAATGATAAACGAAGCTCCTATGAATCGTCTGTCATTAAGTGACAGATTAAAATCTTACAAAAGAACACCAGGTTCTTTGCTCGTTATGTTGCTGGTTGTTTTATCCGCAGTAGCAACGATTGCGGCACTTATATTTTTGATTTTATATATTCTTGTAAATGGTATTCCGTATATTAACGCAGATTTATTTTCATGGAATTACACTTCGGAAAACTGTTCCGTAATTCCGGCAGCGATCAATACGGTAATTATGGCAGCGATTTCTCTTTTACTTGCCGTTCCTTTTGGAATCGGATCAGCAATTTATTTAGTAGAGTATGCTAAAAAGGGAAATAAATTAGTAAAAGTTATTCGTGTAACCGCAGAAACATTAACAGGTATTCCGTCAATCGTATATGGATTATTCGGTATGTTATTTTTCGTAACGGCATTAAAATGGAAATTCTCAATTCTTGCAGGTGCATTTACATTAGCGATCATGATTCTTCCAGTTATTTTAAGAACAACAGAAGAAGCATTATTGTCTGTACCAGATTCTTATCGTGAAGGAAGCTTTGGACTTGGGGCAGGAAAGCTTCGTACGATTTTTAAAATTGTTCTTCCGGCAGCAGTACCGGGAATCCTTTCCGGTGTTATCCTTGCAACCGGACGAATCGTAGGAGAAACAGCCGCATTGATTTATACTGCAGGAAGCGTAGCGAAAATTCCAAGCAGTGTATTTTCTTCAGGAAGAACGTTAGCAGTGCATATGTATTTACTTGCAAATGAAGGTTTACATGTAAATCAGGCATATGCAACAGCGGTAATATTACTGATACTTGTTATTGCGATCAATGCTTTATCTTCCTTTATTGCAAAGAAGATTACAAAAGCACAGTAATTTACAGTAATTTATAGAAAGGCAGGACAGTATCTTGGCAAATAAAATGATGATTGATGACCTGAACCTGTATTATGGTCAGTTTCACGCATTAAAGGATATATCTTTAAATATACAGGAAAAAGAGATTACCGCATTTATCGGACCATCCGGTTGTGGTAAATCTACATTATTAAAATCATTAAACCGTATGAATGATTTAGTGGAAGGATGTAAGATTACCGGTCAGGTAACTTTAGATGAAACAGATATCTACAGAGATTTAGATGTGAATCTTCTTAGAAAAAGAGTAGGTATGGTATTCCAGAAACCAAATCCTTTCCCAATGAGTGTATACGATAACGTAGCTTACGGACCAAGAACACATGGTATCCGCAGTAAAGCAAAGCTTGACCAGATTGTAGAAGAGGCATTAAGAGGAGCAGCTATCTGGGATGAATTAAAAGACCGCTTGAAAAAGAGTGCATTAGGTCTATCTGGAGGACAGCAGCAGAGACTTTGTATCGCAAGAGCGCTGGCAGTAAAACCGGAAGTATTACTTATGGATGAGCCGACCTCCGCGCTTGACCCGATATCTACCATTAAAATCGAAGAGCTTGCACAGAAATTAAAGAAGGATTACACGATCGTAATGGTAACCCATAATATGCAGCAGGCAACACGAATTTCCGACAAAACAGTATTCTTCCTGTTAGGAGAAATTATTGAGACAGGAAAGACAGATGAATTATTCTCTATGCCAAAAGATAAACGTACAGAGGATTATATTACAGGGAGGTTTGGTTGATATGCGTATCCGCTTTGATGAACAGTTAGAACAACTTAATGAAGAAATGATCAATATGGGAAATATGATCGAAGCATCTATTGGAAATGCGGTAAAAGCATTGATGAAGCAAGATGAAGAACTTGCAAAAAAAACGATGGCAGGCGATGAGAAAATTGACCGTACAGAAAGAAAAATCGAAGACTTATGTCTTAGACTTTTATTACAGCAGCAGCCTGTAGCAAGAGATTTAAGAAATATTTCTTCTGCATTAAAAATGGTAACCGATATGGAACGAATTGGAGATCATGCAACAGATATTTCTGAACTGGCGATAGTTCTTTCTAAAAAACCATACGTGAAAAAGTTAGATTATATTGAAGAGATGGCAAAAGAGACGATGGTTATGCTGATTCAGAGTCTGGAAGCCTTTGTAGAAAAGGATCTAGATAAAGCACAAAAAGTCATTGCACATGATGATGTCGTTGATGACCTTTTTGAAAAAGTAAAAAAAGAACTGATTGCACTGATTAGAGTTCATGCTGATGAAGGGGAACAGGCAGTAGATCTTTTAATGGTTACAAAGTATTTCGAGCGAATCGGAGATCATGCAACAAATATTGCAGAATGGGTTATCTTTTCTATTACCGGACAGATTGTAGCATAATAAAAGCAATAATTTGGTAATACGTCCTGTTAGAATCTATGTTTCTAATAGGATGTCGAAAAAAGAAATAATTTTACATAAACTTTACATAGTTCTCTCTTTGGATTTTACATACATATGATAACGTAAAAACTACGTATTAGAAAAGTAAAATGTAAAACGGAGGAGAGAATATGAATATTTTTGGTATTTTATCTATGATAGGGGGACTGGCGTTATTCCTTTATGGTATGGACGCAATGGGTGCAGGGCTTTCAAAGTTATCCGGCGGCCGTATGGAACGTCTTCTTGAGAAACTGACTTCAAAAAGAATTATGGCAGTTTTATTAGGAGCCGGCGTTACTGCAGTAATCCAGTCTTCATCTGCAACGACAGTAATGGTAGTAGGTTTTGTAAATTCAGGAATCATGAAACTGAACCAGGCTGTCGGTATCATTATGGGAGCAAATATAGGTACGACAATTACATCCTGGCTCTTAAGTCTTACAGGGATTCAGGGAAGTAGCTTTGTATTACAGATGTTGAAGCCGTCCTCATTTTCTCCTATCTTAGCTGTGATAGGTGTAGGGCTTATCATGTTCACAAAAAACGAGAAAAAGAAGGATATTGGTAGTATTTTTATTGGATTTGCCATTTTAATGTATGGAATGGAAGCTATGAGCGGGGCAGTAGCGCCTCTTGCAGATAATGAAAAGTTTACCGGTATTCTTACTATGTTTTCTAATCCACTTCTTGGACTGTTAGCAGGTACGATTCTTACGGCAGTAATTCAGAGTTCCTCTGCGTCTGTCGGTATTTTACAGGCACTTTGTGCCACAGGAGCGGTTAATTTCAGTACAGCTCTTCCAATTATTATGGGACAAAACATCGGTACTTGTATAACAGCGATTATTTCCAGTATTGGTACAAGTAAAAATGCAAAAAGAACAGCCGCAGTACATCTTTTCTTTAATATTACCGGAACAATAATCTTTATGGTTGTTTTTTATACTTTAAATGTATTTGTTCATTTTCAGTTTTTAAATACTGCTGCAAGTCCGGCAGGTATTGCAGTTATCCATAGTTTATTTAATATCGGCGCAACCATTCTTTTATTCCCATTTGCAAATCTGCTTGAAAAAATGGCAATTCTTGTGATTCCGGATAAAGAATCTGAAATGGAAGAGATGGAAGAAGAAAAAATCAATCCAGATCTTGCCAGATTGGACGAGCGTTTCTTAGATAAACCGGGATTTGCGATGGAAGAATGTCGTAGTGTTGCGATTAATATGGCAAGAAAATCACAAAAAGCAATGAATCTTGCGATTGATCTGCTTGGAGAATACAGTGACAAGACGGCAGACAGAGTAGAAAAATTAGAAAATCAGATTGATCAGTATGAAGATGCGCTTGGTACCTATCTTGTAAAATTAAGTGGGCGGGAGCTTTCGATAAAAGACAGCCGGGTTTTATCCGTACTGCTTCACTGTATCGGTGACTTTGAGCGGATTTCTGATCATGCCGTAAATATCAGAGATGCCGCAGTGGAAATGCATAAGAAGGACCTGAAATTTTCTGAAAAAGCAAAACAGGAACTTCGTGTATTTTCTAATGCAATCCGAGATATTTTAGACAGGGCAGTGATGGCGTTTGAGACAGGCGATGTGGAACTGGCAAAAGAAGTAGAACCATTAGAACAGGTTGTAGATGCCTTAAATAAAGAAGAAAAGCAAAGACATATCAACAGGCTTCGCACCGGAACATGTACGATTGAACTTGGATTTATTTTGTCGGATATTTCCACAAACTTTGAACGTGCCGCTGACCATTGTTCCAATATTGCAGTATGCCTGTTACAGGTTGACGAGGGTGGGTTTGACACCCATGAATATATTGATATACTAAAAGAAGAAAACAGCGAAGAATTTCAACATGAATATATGGAGCTTAGTGAAAGGTATGCTTTACCGGAAAGTAAACATACTGGCAAGAAAGAAAAGATAGCAAAGACAGAAAAGATGGAGGCAAGAAAAGATAGTGGAAAATAATTATGGAGGAAAATAAGAATGGCAAATATTTATATAGTAGAAGATGATACAAACATTCAGGAAATAGAAGCAATCGCATTAAAAAACAGCGGTCATAACGTGGAACAGTTTGAAGATGCCAAACATTTTTATAAAAAAATAGAAGAAAAACTCCCTGATCTGGCAATCCTTGATATTATGCTGCCGGATGAAAATGGATATGAAATTGTAAAAAAGCTTCGTAAAAATCCAGCAACAAAAAAGCTGCCGGTTATTATGGTAACTGCAAAGACATCGGAAATTGATATGGTAAAGGGATTAGATATCGGAGCAGACGATTACATAAAAAAACCATTTTCCATTATTGAATTTATTACAAGAATAAAGGCCGTTCTTCGCCGTACTGTAGAACAGCCGGATGACAAATATATGACGATTGGAGAAATCTTCCTTGATAATGAGCGTCATATGGTTTATGTAGACAATAAAGGAATTGAGCTTACTTATAAAGAATATGAACTTTTAAAACTGCTCATGCGTAATGCGGGAATCGTTTTGTCAAGAGAAATGATTATGGAACGTGTATGGGATACAGAATTTGAAGGGGAATCCCGAACCGTTGATATGCATATCAAGACTCTTCGTAAAAAGCTGGGCGATAGCAGTAAACATATCAAGACAGTGCGTAATGTGGGATATGTAATGGAATAAAAAAGAAACAGGGGAAGTATCATGAGAAGAAAGATTAATGTACAACTGGTAAGTATTTCGCTCATTGCGATTGTTGCTACTATGCTGGTCATGCTGTTTGTATTTTATGATTTATTTCAGACACAGGTGCAGGATGACTTAAGAGCCAATGCCATTGTATTGAAAAATACAGGAATTTTTCATTCTGGAAATGAAAATGCATTACATATGGATTACAGGAAACTTCGAGTTACGTGGATCTCTGCAACAGGAACAGTCCTTTATGATAATGATGCAGATGTAGGAACAATGGATAACCATATGAGCCGTCCCGAAGTGAAGCATGCATTTAAAGACGGAGATGGAAATGCTGTCCGGAAATCTGCAACGATGGATACAAATACTTTTTATTATGCTATAAAGTTAAATGATGGTTCGATACTTCGAGTAGCCAGAGAAGCAAGCAATATATGGAGCGTATGCGGAAAGATACTTCCCATCGTAGCGGCTACGATTCTTATTATGATGATTTTATGTATTATTCTGGCACACATTATGACGAAAAACATTATAAAACCAATCGAGCAGATGGCAGTAGATTTAGACGATTTTTCTGTTATTCCAGCTTATAAGGAATTAGAGCCATTTGCGGCAACGATTCGGGCACAACATACGGATATTTTAAAAAGTGCCAGAATGCGGCAGGACTTTACAGCAAATGTGTCCCATGAATTAAAAACGCCACTTACCGCGATATCCGGTTATGCGGAACTTATGGAAAATGGCATGGTTCCTCCAGAAGAAATTGGAACTTTCTGCCAGAAAATCGAAAAAAGCGCCCGCCGTCTCCTTTCACTCATCAATGATATTATCCGTCTTTCTGAATTAGATAGTGCGAACACTCAGCTCATTGTAGAAAAGTTTGACCTTTTTGAAGAGGTAGCACTCTGTGTAGAAAATATGCAGATTTATGCAGAAAAAAATGATGTGACTATTACATATGAAGGTGGTCCGCAGGAAATCACTGCAAATCGGGAGATGATAAACGAGCTGATCAATAATCTTTGTGCCAATGCCATTCGCTATAATAAAAAGAATGGAACAGTAAAGGTCAGAGTAGACAGTGAACAAGGTCATCCATATTTGAGAGTAGAAGATACTGGAATCGGTATCCCAAAAGAACATCAGAAAAGAATCTTTGAACGCTTTTACCGCGTAGATAAAAGCCGTTCAAAACAGACGGGAGGAACCGGTTTAGGGCTTGCTATCGTAAAACATATCGTTGCCCTTCATGATGCAAAACTCGATCTTCAAAGCGAAGTTGGAAAAGGGACTACAATTACAGTGACCTTTTAAACTGACTATATTAAACCGATAGGAAAAGCGAATAAAAAGCAAAATAAACTTCAAAAAGAAACAAAGTGACCATATTGACTATATCTAAATTGGATATTTCAATATGGTCATTTTTGCTGTACTATACGGGCAGATGCAAATGAAAAAGGCAATATTTTATCGGGAAAATGAAAGGAGTTTATCATGAATAATAATGCAGAAAAACAATATGAATTAAATAAAGAACTTGCTCAGATGTTAAAAGGTGGTGTCATCATGGATGTTACTACTCCAGAGCAGGCAAAGATTGCAGAAGAAGCTGGTGCATGTGCAGTTATGGCATTAGAGAGAATTCCAGCGGATATTCGTGCAGCCGGCGGGGTATCAAGAATGAGTGATCCAAAGATGATCCGCGGCATTCAGGAAGCAGTTTCTATTCCAGTTATGGCAAAGTGCCGTATCGGACATTTTGCAGAGGCACAGATTCTTGAAGCAATCGAGATTGATTATATTGATGAGAGTGAAGTTCTTTCTCCGGCAGATGATGTTTATCATATTGATAAGAAACAGTTTAAAGTGCCATTTGTATGTGGAGCAAAAGATTTAGGAGAAGCACTCAGAAGAATCAATGAAGGCGCTTCTATGATCCGTACAAAAGGAGAACCTGGAACTGGTGATGTTGTACAGGCAGTACGTCATATGCGTATGATGAATCGCGAGATCGCCCGCATTACTTCTATGAGACAGGATGAACTTTTTGAAGTAGCAAAAGAGTTAAGAGTTCCTTATGAATTAGTGTTAAAAGTACACGATACAGGAAGACTCCCAGTCGTTAACTTTGCAGCCGGTGGAGTTGCAACTCCGGCAGATGCAGCATTGATGATGCAGCTTGGTGCAGAGGGAGTATTCGTTGGTTCTGGTATTTTTAAATCCGGTAATCCAAAGAAGAGAGCAGATGCGATTGTAAAAGCGGTTACAAATTATAAAGATGCTAAAATGCTTGCAGAGCTTTCTGCTGATTTAGGAGAAGCGATGGTCGGCATTAACGAGAGTGAGATTCAATTATTAATGGCAGAGAGAGGAAAATAAAGAGAGGAAAACAAAAATGAAAGTTGCGGTACTTGCGGTCCAGGGGGCCTTTATAGAACATGAAAAAGCATTAGAAAGACTTGGTGTGGAGACAGTAGAGCTTAGAAAGGCAGAAGATTTAGAACAGGATTTTGATGGTCTTGTTCTGCCGGGCGGAGAAAGTACCGTACAGAGCAGACTTTTAAAAGAACTTTCTATGTTTGAACCTTTAAAGAAAAAAATAGAAGAAGGTCTTCCGGTTTTGGCTACCTGTGCCGGTCTTATTTTACTGGCGCAGAATATTTCAAACCATGAGAATCGCTGCTTTGCTACGTTGCCGGTTACTGTAAAGAGAAATGCATACGGAAGGCAGCTTGGAAGCTTCTATTATGAGGGAGAGATTAAAGGAATCGGAACATTTCCTATGGAATTTATCCGCGCTCCGTATATTGAATCTGTCGAAAAAAATGTGGAAATCCTTGCACAAGTAGAGGAAAAAATTGTGGGAGTTGCTTACAAAAATCAGTTAGCATTCTCATTTCATCCGGAATTAACTGGAAATGACAGAATTCATGATAAATTTTTAGAACTAATTAGAGTAAGTAATAACTAACCTTTACCCTAAGATACAGTTGCTAGCTGAAAAAGCCTATGTTACAATAGATGAGAATTAGATACACAGCATATAGGTTCCGAAGGGATGAAAAGAGAATTCGGTGAGAGTCCGGAGCGAATCCGTCACTGTAAGGGGAGTTTGTACAATAAGCCACTGAGATATTATATTTTGGGAAGGATGTACCGATGGAGAACCAAGCCAGGAGAACTGCTTATATGCTTAGTCGACTCATCTTACGGAATTTTAAGAGAGCTGTACATCTCGCACATAAATCGACTATATGATTTGCGATGGAATTGGGATTCCAATCTATTTCAAATTTATTAGGTGATTTATGATTGAAAATTTAGAATACGATAGATGAAGAGACTTATAGTGAGTATAGGTCTCTTTTTCTTTGTTTGAATATACGGAATACTCTTTATGGATGGGAATCATTTTGAGATACAGTATTGTTAAAGGAGGTTATGTAGAAGTTTATGGGATTTCAGTTAGGCAATCTTTATGTAGAAAAGGGTGAAAAGGTATGTGGATTTTTAAAGCTGCCATTTACAGAGGATGAATTACCCGTAACATTAATCTATGGACAGGAAGAGGGACATACGGTTTTAGTAGACGGAGGAATTCACAATGCAGAATATGTAGGAATTGAGTGTGTCACAGGACTGGCAGCAAAGCTTCAGCCTGAAGACATTAAAGGAATTCTTATCCTGCTTCATATTGTCAATGTAAATGGATTTAAAGCAAGGACGGTCAGTGTTTCTGCGGAAGATGGAAAGAATCTCAACCGGGTATTTCCGGGGGATGCGAATGGAACGTATACGGATAAGCTGGCATATTTTATAGAAAAAGAGATTTTTTCAAAAATAGATTATTATATCGATGTACATAATGGAGATTGGTTTGAGGATTTAACACCATTTATTTATTGTGTCGGTAACGCTCCGGAGGAGACCGTAGCGGAAGCAGAAAGAATGGCACAGGCAGCAGATATGCCATTTTATGTGAAGTCACAAAGTGGAAAAGGCGGAGCATATAATTATGCCGGAACGTTGGGAATTCCATCGGTACTGATCGAGCGTGGATGTAATGGTATGTGGTCAGAAGAGGAAGTAGCAGCCTCACAGAAAGATGTAAAGAATATTCTTCGCCGTATCGGTATGTTAAAGACAAGACCAACGTTAGCAGAAATGCAGATGCGTGTACCAAAACATATGAATCATGCACATTATGTTGATTCGGAAAAGGCTGGCTGCTGGTTCCCGAAAAAGAAAGCAGGCCAGATTGTGAAAGCCGGTGAGCTTTTAGGAGAATTAAAAGATTATTTTGGAAATGTCATCGAAGAATTTCGTTTAAAAGAAGACGCAATCATTCTGTACCAGACAATTTCTTACTCTGTTCCGGAGAATTCACCATTAATTGCATATGGACATTATGATATCTGTATTGATGATATGGGAAATATGCACCAGCATACACATGATGAACTTCATAAACATCGTAAAGAACATTATGACGATCATGCCGGAATTCATTCTCGTGAGATGTGGGAGGATATGATTTGAAAAATAACAGCCATACTTTAACCAAAGGCAGTGTAGGGAAGGGCATACTTTTATTTGCTCTTCCCCTTTTGGGTTCGAGTCTTATTCAGCAGCTTTATAGTACAGTAGACCTTATTTTTGTTGGACAGCTTCTTGGGACGAAAGCATCGGCAGCGATTGGAGCCAGTGGACTGATTGTAACCTGTATGATTGGATTTTTTAACGGAATGGCTGTAGGGACGAATGTCTTTGCGGCAAGACATTATGGAGCAAGACGCTTTGAACAATTAAAGAAATTGATGCAGACAATCTTTTGGACGGGAATAATCGGAGGCTTCTTATTAACAGTGATCGGTCTGGTCTTATCTCCGGTATTTTTAACCTGGATGGGTACGCCGGAGAGTATTTTTCCACTAGCGGTGCGATACCTCCGTATTTATATGGCTAGTATGATATCTGTGGTCAGTTATAATCTTTTAAGCGGTGTACTAAGAGCACTTGGAGATTCCAGAACACCGATGCTATATCAGTTTTTTGGCGGGATTATCAATGTCTTTGCGGATTTTATATTTTTATATGTTTTCCATATGGGAGTAGAAGGAACAGCGTTTGCAACGTTATTTTCCCAGACATTTGCGGCTATCGGAGTCATGATCCATTTATATCGATTAAAAGAACTGTATGCACTGCGGATTCGTTTTTCAGATTGCAGCCTGAAAGAATTTACGGATATACTAAAAGTAGGTGTGCCGGCTGGGGTGCAGTCAATTATTATCACCTTGTCCAATATTATCATACAGTCACAGATTAATACATTAGGTGTTACTTCAGTAGCATCGTTTACAGTCTATTTCAGAGTGGAGTTAATTATCTACCTGCCAATTGTCGCACTTGGACAGGCGGTTGTTTCCTTTATTGGACAAAACTACGGAGCCGGCAACTGGGAAAGAATCAAAAAGGGTAACAGACTTTGTATTTTTGGAGGATCTCTTATTACATTTGCTGCCTGTATACTGCTTATCATAGCGATGCCGGTGATTTTAAATGTATTTACAAAAGATGCTGCAGTAGCAGCGCAGACATTAGAAATCGTAAAAGTAACCTTTCCATTTTACTTTTTTTACACCATTCTTGAGTGTTTCAGCAGTAATTTAAGAGGCTTTGGAAAGGCCTTTCTGCCAATGATCGTAACGGTGATCAGTTTCTGCGGCTTTCGAATTATTGCATTATTTGCGCTTATGGCAAAGAATCCTTCCCCGGATAAAGTAGCATTATCTTATCCGATATCCTGGGGGATTGCAGCAGCAGCGATGGCGATGCTCTATGTAAGGAACAATAGAAATAGAAGCAGAAAAATATAGTGCGATCCGATCAGGTACAATACCGAAATGTTTTGTCTGTAAGTATTCTGGCAAAAATCAATCCAAGCGGCAGAGCCAGAATGATTAAAATTGCAGAAGCAAACCAGGTTGCGGAAGTAGCAAGGGACATAATACCAAGGTTGTAGAATCCTCTGTAAAGATAAAGCCCCGGAACCATAATAACGATTGAAGGAACTGTGACAGAGATTCTTGGATACCCAGCTTTATTTTTTATCAAAGAGGCAAGAAGACCTGCGGTCAAAGCGCCGATAAACGCGGCAGCGGCAGGAGGAAAGTTTATCAGATCAACAAGTTCAAGACGCAGCGTATTTGCAATAGCACCGATTAATGCGGCGGTTACTGCCAGCGGAACAGGACTGTTGAACATAATGGAGAAACCAAAGACACCGCAAAAACTTGCAAGAAGCCGGAACAAGATCCAATCAGATAATGGTAATGAGATTTTTAGAAAGTCAACCGGCTGAAGATGGAGAATCAAAGCCATAATCCAGGCAGACATTGTTGCAACTAAAATAATGATCAGAGCATAACCGAGTCGTTCAATACCGGAACGCATATCCAGTTTTGCAAGGTCGATACCGCTGGTGATAAAAGGAAATCCCGGAATGATAAATAACATGGCACAGATATATCCGGCTTCATGCCGCACAGAAAGATGGAGAAAGACTTCCCCAAGCTTTAAAAGTCCGGCATAGGAAAGGCAGGCGAGGGAAACGGATAAGACAATTCCCAGAAACAAGGTATAATGGTGCTTGGTAAGTTTACATCTTAAAAAGTTTCCGAGACCAGCTCCGACAAAAGCACAAAACATTTCAATCGGTCCGCCGCCAAGCAAAAAGGTAAATCCTCCGCAGGCAAGAGCGGCAGCGATACCAAGGGCAATCGGTGAATAAAGTCCATGAATCTCTTCAATATTATCAAGAAGATTATGTAACTGCTCACCGGACATATCTTTTCCTTCTGTTTCAAAATCCTGAATAAAATGCTCCAGACGATTCAGTTTTGAAGTGTTTACACCAGTATTGGTCAGACAGAGTGACTGCGTAAAGCCGTCCTGACCATCAAAACAGGTGTATTCAATAGACATCAGACCGATATCTGCGGTACAGGTCACGCCCATCACTTCAGCGAGAGTATTCATAGAACTGCGCACACGCCACGCACCAGTTCCGCAGGATAAAAGCATAATGCCAGCACGGCCGATAATTGAGGCTTTTTCCGTAAGGCTTGCTTGTACAATAGGGAGATTTTGCCCCTCTTTATCGGTATATTCATGCCAGAGCACATCCATATGATTTTTTCTTATCATAGTTTCACTCATTTTAACATTCCTTCTTACTAGTTTATAGAAACAGCTATTGTTTAATTTTTCCTGTATTTTTATAGAAATAGCTGATATTCTCACAGTTCCAGACTTTCCATTCCCGCCTTTTTCATCATTTTTTCACGGCAGGCTAAAACAAGCCCATCGATTTCGCTTAAATGATGAAGCATTTTCTTTTCAAATTCCCGAATAGGGAGAAGAATACCAATCTCGTCAAAGGTCTGTTCCTTTTTTAATCCGGTTTCCTGACCATAATAAACGATGGCATGAGGTGCTTCTTTTTGAATATTATGGAACGTATCCCACACAACCGCATAAGCCTGTGCTTCGGTAAGACCTATCTTTTTCGTATCGGGAAGTGCATAAAGAATCATAATGCCACGCCGTTTATTTTCTCTTTTTTCCGTAATTTCCATATCAGTGTCATTAACATAAGAACGGACAATGTCATAACCATCTGCGAGATATAATTTTGAACGGGGAGCACAAATATGATTTTTATACGTTTCCTTAAACTTGCTATACTCTCTGCCAGAAACTATTTTTTGTGCTTCTGGAAGAAGTTCACCTTCTGGATTTGTTAAAAGTACAGGGTTCTTCCCTGCTTTTCCGTGAAATCGTTTCGGAATAAGATACGCCTCTCTTAAAAGGTCAAACATGCTCTTTCCACAAAGCTTTAATAAAAGAGCACTGATATCCCCATTTTGATAGGCATAAAATAAGACTTTAGAAAAATGTTTTGGATTATCCGCTTCTAATAAATGATTATCGTCCATTACATCATAGAAAATATCCATTAATTTTTTGCAGGAATCAGGGGAAGCAAGAATCTGTGAAAAGATGGCTTCAACTTCTTCCTCTCTTGGTAAA
>ERZ857693.2992-NODE-2992-length-15178-cov-5.316472_pt1 | contig 15178 bp, 13 predicted proteins | sample MGYA00519765_ERZ857693 | MGnify/ENA primary metagenome ERZ857693 (study PRJEB31778, sample SAMEA3449354) | human gut metagenome | biome: human gut; feature: human-associated habitat; material: faeces | place: United Kingdom | collected 2010/2012 ... | reverse complement strand
TTACATCTGCACCATCTGGATAACTGTCCGGATATTTATGGAAGGTATAAAGAAGAATCCTGCCATCCTGATCGTAAACGGCATATGGCTGTCCCTCCTCCAGACTTACTACAGGAAGGATTTCATCCTTATCAATGATCATTGCATCTTCAACCGCATCGTCGAAGAGGGTCTGCTGATCTGTCTCACTTTCTGCTGAAAGATCTGTTTCTTCTGCCTGAACGCTTACCGTTGTTTTACCTGACAGTGTAATTGCTGAAATCAGAATACTGTTCACGATCATTATTTTCCATAATTTGTTTTTCATATATTATCTTTCCTTTCTATTTCATAAGACAACCTGCTCCCACCACTTAAATCACAGCTTTTGAAGCAGGGGAGTTATCTGCCTCCGTTAACTGTTATATTTCTCTACATCCAGTAGATTTTCTGATTTTGCCACTATAAGGGATACCGCCACATCTCCGGCTGAATTTACAGCAGTCCTGAACATTCCCAGCAGGGAATCAATTCCCATTACCAGACTCAGTGCCTCAGCCGGAACGCCAATCTGCGTCAGAAGCACAGACAGACAAACCAGTCCTGCTCCTGGTATTCCCGGTGCACCGATGGAAAGAACTATGATTGAAAATACCATTGAAAATAATTCCGAACCACCCATATCAACTCCAAAAACTTTAGCCAGGAATAATCCTGCCACTGCCATATATATGCAGGAACCATCCATATTTACCGTCGCTCCTAACGGTATGGAAAATGAAGATATCCTGGAAGAGATTCCCAGTCGATGGCATGATTTTATATTAAATGGCATTGCCGCATTGGAGGATGCCAGACTGAAACTTGCCATCATTGCAGATGCATGCTTTTTTAACAGGATGATCGGATTTAATCTGGCTATCATAAATACCAGCACACAATAAGCCAATAACATCACTGCCAGTGCCAGCACAAATGTTCCGAAGAAGCTCATAATGGCCAGCAGTGTCTCTGTTCCTGTAAGCATGATAAGAGAGGTCATGGAGCACAATACTGCCAGTGGTATGAATTTTACGATCAGCGTGGTAATTTTCAGAAAAAGTATGTTGAAGCTCTCAAAAAGTGTCTTCAGTCCTTTTGAATAATCGCCGATCATTCCAACTGCTGCACCGCAAATAATTGCTATAAAAATGATCTGCAGCATATCCGCTTCCAAAAATGGTTTTACAATATTAGACGGCACAATATTTACAACGGTATCTAATAATGAAATATTTGTATTGCCGGCAGTCTCAATCGTCTTCGATGCCGCATCTGTTACATACTGTGAGAGTGATGCATCTCCCGGCTGTATCAGTTCAAACACACCGATGCCAATGGTCACTGCCAGAAGTGTGGTAAGCAGATACATTCCCATCACTTTCAGACCGATTTTCCCCAGATCCCGAATACTGTCAAATTGTGACAGACAGGTAACTATGGAAAAGAATACTACCGGTCCGACAATCATCTTTAACGCATTTAAAAACATTACCTTTACGGGTGTCAGTAAGTACTCATTTAACATATTCTGAGCCGATACTGGTAACGATAATTTAAAAATAATTCCCAGAATTACAGCAAGCAGCATTGCTCCTAAGGTTAAATATAACTGCATTCTCTCTGACCGTTTTACGACCAGACGTATGGTGTTTTGGTGCAGTCTGTTTTTATATTGAAATATATCTGACTGAGAACGAATGATCAGATTTCGAATGGCTGCTTCTGCATCTCCACTCACTCCCTCAAAATCCATATCACCGATGAGTACGCTCTCTTCAGACACATTAAAAGCTTCACCCCGTGCACTTATATTTAAAGAAATATTACCGAACAGCTTCTTAAACATGATCTCTATCTTTTCCTGCTCTTCTGTATGACTCATCATACACACAAGACTTTCTTCTGCCATAAGCATGGTCATGGTGGCTTCTCTTCTGTTCAGATTATATTTTTTTAACTCTTCTTCTACATATTGTAATGCTTTCTGAAGCTCCTGTCTGTCATTATGTATAATCATTCATTTTCTCCCATATCTTACAATCTTTTTTCCATCCATAATCTGTTTTGCTGATTCACATACTCGTACTTCATTTCATCCATGTTCTTCTTGACCAGGTAAATGCCCAAACCGCCGATCTTTCTTTCTTCTGAAGATAAAGTAATATCAGGATCTTCTGTATCCAGCGGATTATAGGGGATGCCATTGTCGGTAAATGTCAGAAAGACTGCTTTCGGTGTATTCCCGGACTCCACTCTGACTGTTACGGCTCCAACAGAATCTTTGTATGCATAATGACAAATATTTCCAAATATTTCATCGATGACAATATTGATCTGTATCCTGGACTTCATGGGGCAGGCTATTTGATCCAGAAAATCATCCACAAACGCTGTCACTGTATTCATATTTTCTATCATAGCATCTACTGTTATTTCTTTCACAGGTTACCCCTCCATTTTTTTGGTATACTCCAGACACAACATGGTGATATCATCAGACTGATTATTGTCGCCTGCAAACGCATCTATATCTGCCTTCACGAGTTCCAGGGTCTTCTCAGGACTACATGTCTGACATTGCTGATTCAGGATATGATGCAGTCTGTCCATTCCATATAGCTGGTTGTCTTTATTCATCGCCTCTGTGACTCCATCTGTATACTGAAACACTTTATCTCCTATATCCAGCTGGATCATCTGTTCTTTATATCTGATATTTTCCATACCCGCCAGAACAAATCCCGGACGGATCTTATATGCTTCATATCCTTTGCCTTTGCGATAGATAAAGGGTTTCTCATGTCCTGCATTCACATATCGGAACTCGCCCGTCGCAAGATCCAGAACGCCTTCAAATGCGGTAATGAACATTCCGTTATCGTTTGATTCACACAAAATATTGTTTACTTCTGTAAAAACCTCTCCCAGATCACGTCCTGGCTTGGTATGATCTTTTATCAGAGTTTTGCCGATCACCATAAATAAAGCTGCCGGGACACCTTTTCCTGAAACATCTGCCATTACAATGGCAATATGTCTTTTATCCACCATAAAAAAATCGTAGAAATCGCCGCCGACTTCTTTTGCCGGTGTCATAGTTGCATAGATATCCAACTCATTTCTGTCTGGAAACGCCGGAAAAATGCATGGCAGCATAGAAGACTGAATATGGGTCGCAACATTAAGCTCCGTGCCGATGCGTTCTTTTTCTGCTGTGACAGCAGTCAGGTTCTCAATATAAGTTTCCAGTTTTTTCAACATGACATTAAAGGAGTTTCCGAGATCTTCAATTTCATCTCTCGTACTGATGACTATTTCCTGTTTTTTAAAATCTCCGGATTGTATGATTTCTGTAGTAAATCTGGAAAGTTTTTCTACCGGGTTTAATACCATCCATTTCACTAACATCATATACAACAGTAATGCAATACATATTATAGAGCATGAAATTCCAAGCATCGTATATAAAAAGGAATTTAAATGATCTCGAACCTTCTGCATGTCCAGAATATATTGTATTTCAGCGATTGCCTCGCCTTTTTCATCTAGGATCGGAGAAACAGCCGTATAATTGTATCCATAGCTGTTATCTGTCACAAGCGGCTTATCCGTACCTTTATTTTCGGCATACAGATCCCATACATCATAATATTTCTGCAGATCGATCTCATCATATGCCGCTTCTGTGTATAATACATTCGTTCCATAAGCCAGTTTATTCGCAGGGTCATCCCCCAGTTCCTGTACACAGGTGTCAATATAAAAGGTTACACTGTCTTCATCCGGGATCACCAGTGACAGATATGTGATGTCCCCATCCTTCTTTAACGTGTTCAACATAGCTTCCACACGTCTGTATTCCTCGCTGTTTTCACCGCCAGGGCCAAGAATCCTGCGTACATCCGTTATATCCAGCATAGCTGCCACGCTTTTGCTCCCACTGATGACTCTCTGAGCATACATCTCTTCCAGATACTCTTTTGAAGAAAGATAGCTGAACAGAGAAATCGTAACCGTTAGGGCAACCCCCAACACTCCCAGGGACAATACGAATTTCGGCAGTAATTTTAATTTCATTGTTCTACATTCCTCTCTGACCTTTTGAAATACTTTCTCCTCTACAGGTGTATATTTTAACTCCCATGGAAATTACCGCTTCATCGCCTGTCATCTGCTCATGAAGTTTGTCAAAGTTTTGATTCACCCATTCCCAGTCATGCTGATATTTTTTACTTTCTTTTCCAAGCAGCAATAAATCTTCCGGCAGAAAAGAGCAGTAGGTTTCAAAAATCTGTTCTTTCTTTTCTTTCTCTTTCCCCGAAGAACATACTTTTGAGCATTCGCATTTTATATCTGCATATCCACTGTCTGATAACAGCTGAGGCAGGTGTGCTCCTATTGTCCTTTTTCCGGCGTATGGATCATTTAAAAGTAATTCGAGAAATTTTTGAAACAGACCTTTTGTATCAGGAACCATTGAACTTTCCATATCATCTGCTTCTATCACAATAAGCTTTCCGTCCTCTGCCAGAAACGGTCTCAGTTTTTTCAAAATATCCTCTGGTCTTTCCGTATGCATCAGCACAAACGAACAATGAATAATATCAAATGCATTTATCTTTTCCTGCTGCATGATTCGCCGGAGATTTTCTGTAAAATCTGCATCTATAACATCACAGGTATAAAAAGAAAATACGTTGTCTTTTAATTCTATTTGTGCCTGTTCGATGAGCGGATTTAAACAATCTATCCCTATGATCTTCTTGAAATTTTCACTCAGAAAACGCATTTTTGTTTTCCATCCATTGTTGCATCCCACATCCAGGAGTGTCAGTCCACTTCTTCCATTCATTACTTTCTGATATACCGGCTGTTCATATTCTGAGAGCAGTTTACCCTGTACGGCCAGTCTGTCCATCTCTGCCTGTCCTAAAAAAAGACCGTTATATGGTTGAATCAGAATCTCTCTTTGTGCAATACGATACGGTGTTCTTTCTCTGATAACCTTTCTGCATTCCTGAAATGTCTGATCTAATTTTTCTTTTAGCTCCAGTACACCCTGGTATACATTTTCATCCGACCGATCCACTATCATAACAAGGGAATCTTCATTTACATTTAACTGGCGGATTGCCTGATGTTTTTTGAATTCCATCTTGCTGTATTCATTATCAATCATTTCTGCATCATACAGAAACTGTAAATTTCTGTCCGCTGCAATGTCAAGTTCATCTGCAAGGCGAATCAGGGCTGCCAGATAGGGCAGATGAATCTTATTTCCGTTTGGAAGGCAGATTTCCTCCGGATATTCTTTTGTATCCCACAGATCTGTTTTTCTGTGTCCCCGTGCAACCTGTACGATCGCAAAAAGATGTTCCTGTGACGGTATATCAAAAATCTCTGTGTACTTTTTGATATACTCGCCACTGAATTCCTGATGGAAATCCCTGATAATATCCGGAATATTCTCCTGATCATGGGTGTCAAAATAATCTCCGAAGTCAATTTTTTTTCGAAAATTCTCATAATCAGACATGGTGATCCCCATTCCGCTGTCATGAAGATAGGCTCCCATCAAAAGCACATAGATTTCATCCGCATTCATCTGATCAATATTTTTGCCTATAAGACGATTACAAAAATCAATGATATTTATCGAATGCAGTGCTGTGTGATCTGTATAAGTGGGAAAAATATTCTGATATTTTACCAGCATCCGCTCTACACAAACCACACTGTCTGCAACTCTTTTATGTAACTGTGGATTTTCTCTTTTCAATTTCTGTTCACACAAATAATTCGTATCCATCATTTTTCTCCCTCATCTCACACATTTCGGTCAGAAAAATTTCTGTTTCTACTCAATGGTCAGAATATCAGAAAATCCCGTAACCTCAAATACTTCGGCTACGATTTCATTTACGTTCTTTACAACCATACTTCCCTGCTTATTCATGATTTTCTGTGCTGCAAGCAAAATACGAAGACCAGCTGAAGATATATATTCCAGTTTCTCAAAATCGAATACCAGCTCTGTAACGCCCTCGATGGACTGCTTCAGTTCTGCCTCCAGCATAGGCGAAGTTGTGGTATCCAGTCTCCCTTCCAGTAAAAGTTCTAATTTTGCTGCTTCCAGTTTTTTATTAATTGTCATTTCTATTCCTCCATTCCCTTAATCTGCACAATTTTAAAAAAATTAATGAAACTGTTTTTCTAGTAATTATACTTTATTATTGGTTTTAGACAACAGATTTGGCACAAACTAACTGTTTTTGGCACGAAATGTCAAAAAACAGTGTCTGGTCACTGCCATCGTTATCTGTCATATTCACTACATTTCGGTCTTTTCTTTTTCCGTTTACTTTCCACTCCTAATCATGTATCATAGATATAATGTATTTGTATTAATACTGGAAATTTTATCTGGAGGAAGCAAAAAAATTCTATGAGTCGCACAAATGATCTTGGACGGGATGAGATACCCCGTCTGGTAGTAAGGCTGGCCATTCCAACTATGCTGGCACAGCTGGTAAATGTTTTATATTCCATTGTAGACCGCATGTATATCGGTACCGGTGTGGGCGATCTGGCACTGGCAGGTGTCGGTATCTGCTCACCGATCGTTACTCTGCTGGCGTCCTTTGGTTCCATGGTCGGTCAGGGCGGGGCACCTGTTATGGCTATGAAAATGGGAAGCGGCAAAAAAAAAGAAGCCCGTCAGGTCTTAAATAACGGCTTCCTGATGCTGCTGATCTTGTCCGCAGTCCTCACCAGTCTGTTTCTGCTCAGCAAAAATTCTCTGCTTATGTGGTTCGGAGCCAGTGAAACAACCTTTTCCTACGCCAATACCTATGTCACAATTTATACCGCCGGTACTTTCTTTGCATTAATCTCCGGCGGCATGAACAGTTTTCTGATCGCCCAGGGATTTTCCGGTCTTGGTATGGCTACGGTGGTGATTGGAGCAGTCCTGAATATCCTTCTCGATCCGCTTTTTATCTTCGTTTTCCATATGGGCGTTGCCGGTGCAGCCATTGCAACAGTCATCTCTCAGATTGTCTCCTGTCTGTTTGTCCTTGGCTGTCTGTTCAGCAAACGGATGCCTGTGCGTCTTGGATGGGGAGATTTTCACCTGCATGTCATGAAACGGATTGTCACTTTCGGTTTCTCTCCGTTCCTCATTCTCGCTAGCGACAGCATTCTGCTCATCGTCCTGAACACCGTGCTGCAGCGTTACGGCGGCCCCGGTGAAGGTGATACGCTGGTCACCTGCGCAACCATTGTGCAGAGTTATCTTCTGCTCATCACCATGCCTATGGGCGGCATCACCCTGGGAAGCCAGCCGGTAGTCAGCTTCAATTATGGAAAAGGTGATGCACAGAGAATCAAAAAAGCGATTCTGTACATCACCGGATTGTGTGTTTCCTTCTGTATTCTGATGACTGTCGTGACCTGGACAATATCTCCGGTCTATGTACGGCTCTTCACAGAAGATCCTGAGATTTTGCACCGTTCCGTCATCTATATTAAGCGGTTCACCTTTATGATCATCCCGCTGGCCGTACAATATCCACTGGTAGATGAGACTACTGCTCTCGGCAAAGTGAAACTGGCACTCTTCTGCTCTGCCTTTCGGAAGTTTATTTTCCTTGCCGGACTGATCTTCCTGCCTGCACTGTTCACTGCAGATGCTGCATTCTTCTCAGAACCGGTGGCCGATGTAGTATCCGCCACTATGACCAGCTGCCTTTTCTTCCATTTCTTTCCGAAGATCCTCAAAGAACGGGAGCACGTTACCATTTAATCAGAATCAGAACTATTTCTTTTTCATAAACATGATATTCTGTGTGTGGCATAGGAATGTCACGGTGACAGGAGAACGAAAAAAGAGTATATATCATTTTTTAGATGTACTGCTTTTCTTACTGCCCTATAGTTTCTGCCAATATCGACAGCAGCTTGTCAACCTGGATTGGCTTTGCGATATGACCATTCATCCCGGCTGTAATAGCCTCTCTCTTATCCTCCTCAAATGCGTTTGCAGTCATTGCAACAATTGGAATATTCGCCTTTTCTTCGTCAGCGAACTGACGGATCAGCTTTGTTGCCTGATATCCATCCATATTCGGCATCTGAATATCCATAAGAATCAAATCATAAGTTCCTGCCGGCATCTGATTGATCTGATCCACACACTGTACGCCATCCGCAGCCCGGTCAATCAGCAGCCCTTCATTCTCTAAAATGGTTGTTGTGATCTCTGCATTCAGATCATTATCCTCTGCAAGTAAAATTCGCTTCCCTTTTAACACTTTTTTCGATACGACTTGTTTTGGACTTGATTTTTTCTCATAGTAGCTGTCCTCTGCAAGTCTGTGCTGAAGAATCACAGTGAAACTACTTCCCTTTCCAAGTTCACTGTTCACTTCGATCGTTCCGCCCATCATATCAACCAGCCGTTTCACGATAGACATGCCAAGTCCTGTCCCACCGATTTTTCCAATTGTCGTGCTGCGTTCACGACTGAATGAATCAAACATGATCGGGATATAATCTTTGCTCATACCAATCCCTGTGTCAGTCACTTCTGTTTTTATCTTTACATACCCCTCTTTATCTCCCGGAAGCTCCTGTGCTTTAATCGTCACAGTCCCACCATCTGGCGTATATTTAAGTGCATTGCTTACAAGATTGATCAAAATCTCTCTGACTTTTGTCCCATCACACACAACACTCTTATGTGTCACGTACATTTCGCTCCTGAGCTGTATATTCTTTTCTTTTGCAGCAGATGCGAACACTCCATCAATTTCTTCCAGTATATCATCCATTCTTTCAACATTCTCATCAATTTCCATCTTACCACTCTCAATGCGGGCCATATCAAGAACATTGTTGATAATGGACAACAAAAGCTTTCCTGACTGCTCTATTTTTTTCTGATAGTCAAGCAGCTTTAACTCTGTCATATCTTCCTTCATCAATTGATTATATCCCAGAATAACATTCATTGGTGTACGAATATCATGAGACATATTGTTAAGGAAATTGGTCTTTGCAAGACTGGCATCCTCTGCTTTTTTCAAAGCAATTTCCAGCTTGTCATTAAGCTTTTGTGTATCATTTGCCGCAAGCTTTGCGACAGCTTCTGCCTTCCTTGCCTTTCGTAAAAGCATGAGGATAATGCCGATGATGCCAAGCGCAAAGAATCCTGTAGTGGCCAGAAAAGTAAGCAGATTGTCTTTTACAAAATCATAAAATGTCACCTTATCTGGCGTACTGTCATAGATAGCAAGTGTGCTTGTAAGCATGTCAGACGGCATGGTCTTCAGGGTTTTATTCAGTATTGATAAGAGAGGGGATTCTCCACCTCTTACTGCAAAGCATGCCTCCATTGTTTTGGTAAGTGGAATACTTTTGAAATCTTAATGGTTATCATATTTCAACGCCAGACTGTTTCCCATGAGGAAACAGTCTGCTTTTTCATGAACGACCATATCTGTCGCATCAGCAAGGGAATCGTAATCTACCAGCTTCCATTGAGGATAACTGAAAATAATATGCTGTTTTAAGGCTTCCTTATCCTTTGGCACAGCTACGGTATATGCCTCATTCTCATTAAAAGATTTTTCATCAGTTACCGCCATCAGACTGTAAGTCCAGGCTGTATTTGTAAGTGCATAGCCTTTCTCTTCTGCAAAATCAGGATTTCTGCTGGCATAAAAAATCATGTCAATTTTATGATTCTGTAATGCCTGAAGCATTTTGTCATAATCATCATATGCCTGCATATCAAATTCCAGTGTCTGGTTTTTCAGACAGTCTTTGGCATAAGAGATATATTCTGTCAGCGTACCGCCAAGTTTTCCGGTCTCTTCGTCCATGGAAAATACCGCCGGAGCATTGTTCAGAAATCCTATCCTAATGCTACCATGTTCTTCCAGCCATGACTTTTCTTCGCCTGTAAGAATCTGGCTGTAATCAAGAGAAAAATACTTCTTATACAGATCTGCTTTAAAAAAAGGACTATCCTGATCCAGCTGCCGCATAGCACGGTCCAGCTCCGTCTTGATATCACTGCGCTCTTTGTTTATTACAAAATATATGCCTGATTTACCGACAGTGGTAATGGATGATATTCCCTGTTCAGACCAGATGGATTCTTCCAGAGATACAAAACAGTCGATCTCATGATTCGCTAATTTCTTTTCGACATCGTCATTGTTATACACATTTACATGTTCCGTATGTATGCCATTCTTATTTTCCCATTCCGTCAGCATGATCTCAGGTTCTGTATCCATAAGCACGCCTACACGTTTTTCATCCAGAGACTTGAAATCAGATGTCGTAATATCCATATTTGACAAATCTGCATAAAGGATATATTTTTCCTCACCCATCGGTTCCTCTGAAAAAAGCATCTTTTGTGCACGTTCATCGGTGTAGGAGATATCGCCCATGATATCAATCTCACCGTTTTCAAGCATATCAAAAGAGTTGGACCAGTCACATTTCACATACTCAAATTTCCATCCGGTATAGCCTGCCAGAGTCTGCAAAAGTTCGTAACCATATCCTCGTCTGAGACCGTTTTCATCGACATAGTCGAAGGTATCCTCAAATGAGCCGACACGGATGATCTTCTGCTGCGTTGCTTCATTTTGTCCCACCGTCTGTGACTGCTTTTCATCATTATTCGTCTCAGCAGCCCGGCAATGTACGGACAATATCATCCACATTCCCAGAGCCACAAATATAGCTGCACATAATACGGCCAGCTTTTTCTTACTTTTGTACATTCTTCTTTTCTCCAAAACTTACCAGGTTTTACCCGGCACTGATTTTTCATTTACCGTCTCCTCTTTGGATTCATCATTTTCTTCTTTTGTTTTATTTCTTCTGCTCGTGTAGTTTTTATATCAATCGGTTTCGAAATAAAACTTATGCAAAAAACTGTTTTTATTATACCCTAATGTTCCACTGTCCACAAGAAAAACAGCACCACTTTAGCGCCTGAAAAACAAAAAAGAACAGGCAACTGGCACATGAAGGGGATTGTCCTTAAAAATATGCACGATTTACTATTCTCAGCTTCCACTTCACTGTGCTATACTGGGAAAGTATGTTTATCGTTACTTTAAAGGAAAGGAATACTATCACTATGAATTCACTTAAACCATTCTTGCTTACATCACTTAAGAATTATAACCGCTCTCAGTTTTTCAAAGATGTAACGGCAGGAATCATTGTGGCAATTATTGCATTGCCGCTTTCTATTGCACTGGCCCTTGCCTCTGGAGTTGGTCCGGAAGCGGGTATTTTCACAGCCATCGTTGCAGGATTTATCATTTCTGCACTTGGCGGAAGCTGCGTACAGATTGCCGGACCGACAGCTGCATTCGCAACGATCGTCGCCGGTATTGTAGCAAAAGACGGTATGGATGGTCTTGTGATCGCAACGATCCTTGCCGGTATCTTTCTTATCTTTATGGGCCTGTGTCATTTCGGAAGTCTGATCAGATTCATCCCCTGCACGATCACAACGGGATTCACATCCGGAATCGCTGTCACGATTGTGATCGGACAACTTAAAGATTTTTTCGGCCTTACTTACCCTGAAGGTTTAAAACCAATTGAAACGACAGAGAAAATGAACGCTGTGATCCAGAATTTCTCTACCATAAATATGGATGCTGTGATCGTCGGTGCAGTCAGTCTCGCAATCCTTATCATTGCTCCATATATTTTTAAAAAGATCCCTGGTTCTTTACTTGCAGTTATTGCTGGAATCCTAATGGTTCAATGTCTGCCGTTAAAAGTTTCTACAATCGGAAATCTCTACACGATCAGCAATGCACTGCCATCTTTCCATTTTCCATCTGTTTCATTTAAAGCTGTTCAAACTGCACTGCCAAATGCATTCACGATTGCAGTTCTTGCCGCGATTGAGTCTTTGCTCTCCTGTGTTGTCGCAGACGGAATGATCAACAGCAAGCACCGTTCGGACATGGAACTTGTAGCACAGGGTGCAGGAAATATTGCCTCCGCTCTCTTCGGTGGAATTCCTGCCACGGGTGCAATTGCCAGAACTGCTGCCAACATAAAAAATGGCGGACGTACCCCTATCGCCGGAATCGTTCATTCTATTACGCTGCTCATTGTACTGGTTGTACTGATGCCATATGCAGGAATGATCCCAATGCCGACAATTGCAGCAATCCTTTTCAACGTTGCCTACAATATGTGTCAGTGGCGTACTTTTGTAAAATTATTAAAAACCGCTCCAAAGAGTGATATTATCGTGCTCCTTACTTCTTTCATCCTGACAGTCATCTTTGACCTTGTTGTGGCAATCGAGATCGGTATGATTCTTGCATGTCTCCTCTTTATCAAGCGTATGAGTGAAGAGACACATGTGGACGGCTGGACTTATGTAGACGATGATACCCCAGACGTAGACGAGCATCTCAGACAGCTGCCTTTACAGATCCGTGTCTATGAGATCTCAGGACCTCTGTTTTTCGGAGCCGCAAATGTGATCGAGCACATTGTAGTAAAAGATTTTACAACATGTCTGGTTCTTCGCATGCGTAGTGTTACAGCATTAGACAGTACCGCCATGAATGCACTGATCGACCTGACAGAAGTCTGTGAGGCAAGAGGAATCACAGTAGTATTCTCTCATGTCAACGAACAGCCGATGAAGGTCATGGACAAAGCAGGATTTACCAAACGCGTTGGAAAGGAAAACTTCCAGCCAAATATCAGTGCCGCCTTAAAACGTGCGGAAGAGGTTATTGCAAAATAATACCCTCTCTTATATAAAGTAAACAAATGAACTGCACACGCTGAAAAAAGGGCGTGTGAAAAAACGAAAGTTTTTTCATGCGTCCTTTTGCTTATGGTTATAATAATAGTTATATTACATAAAAGTTTGATGATCCATAAGATACATAAAGCGGAGATTGACTTTGCACTGATCCTCTAGCTCACGTAACGATATATAGCCATTCGCCATAAATCCAAACAAAACTGTCTTCAGCATACTGACCGGGTCATATCTAAATCTTCCTGTATAATGTTGCGGAATATTTTTCAGATATTTCTCCAGTTCGATTTCTCCCATAAATCTGTCAAATGTCAGCACTGGATCACAGATGTCCAGATAATCTTGAATTAGCATTGGCAAAACTGCCTGTTTTGGGTTAGAATAGATTATGTTATTAATTTCCATCACAAGTTAATTATAACAGAAAGAAGAACCTTGAGATTTATAATAAACCCTTGGTTCTTCTTTTTTCGGGATTATGCTTTTTTCACAGTCCCTGCTAATGTAAATTATTTCCACTTTTTAGAATACCAGCGATAATCATATCCGATTCCCCGGACATCTATTACCTGTTCGTTAATCATGATTTTATATTCACTGATCCATTTTACAGGAATTTCCTCGCCATTATACGTTCCCTCTATTTTTTGCCAGTAAATTTTATGACTGTTCCAATCCGATATGAGCTCACTTTTATCAGGAAGTGCTACTACTTTAATTGCATCACAATGAATATAGTAATTATTTTCATCCCTATTTGGATACCATACTGATACAATCACTTCATATTCTCCATTTGAAGATTTTATAGACTCTACAGGCTTCATTTCCCCTATATTATCCAAGTCAATATACCAGAAATTATGATATATGATTGACATTACTATCCAAAAAGACACAATTATCAATATAAAATTTTTTTTACTTTTTAAGTTGTGCTGCATGTCCATGAACTCCCGTACTTGATAGCATTTACATTTTTCGCCGATATCGATATTCCTATATAGTCTTGCGCATATCCTTTATTATTAGGAGCATATTTGAGATCTTTTATTTGCGTTCTTACTTCTTTAGTATAGTTCTTTTCAAACCACTTTCGGTTATTATTTTCTGTATATTTCTTATCACTCAACGTTGTATATATTTTATCAACATCTTTCAAATACGGAACATCACTCATTGTTGCATTTCTTAGATATTCTAGTCACAGTGTTGCCTATTGATATTAGATGCTCATTATAATATTTTTTTAAGCTAGTTTTGGCACGGACAGAGATTGGACAGATTTCTCCATTTTCCATATAACTTGTTAGTTTTTGAAAATTAACTTCTTTGATATTATCTGTATTTACAATATAAGAACGGTGACACCTATAAAAACGATAATCTAATTGTACTTCAACACTTTTTAAGTGTCCGGTAAATTCAACTACTCGCTTTTTGGCATGCAGTATTATTTTATGGTTGTTTTCTGAAGTTTCAAAAAATAACACTTCATCATAGTCTACAGCAATCAATCTGTCATTTTGAGTAATAAGAATACTTTTTTGTTGTTTTTTATTAACAGTCAAAATTTTTTTGTTGATATCCATTAAGCATTCATGTATTCTTTTTCTAATATTTTCTGAGGAATCTTTGATTATAAAATCCAGTGCTTCTACTTTATATTGAAATGTTAAAATGCTCATTTCGGAATGGCTTGTGATAAATATAATAAAACATCTAGGTTGAATTTTTCTTAGTTCTTGTGCCAAAATCAATCCAGTCATTTCTGATTGCAAACAAATGTCAAGAAAAAATACCCCTGTGTTTTCTGATTTTTTTGCTTGTTCTAAAATTTTTCCAGAAGTTGTTGATGCACAAGCGAGTTGCATATCTAGTTGTTCAATCAAAATTGTATTTGACACATATTTAGAAATAGCTCTAATTGTATTTTGTTATCTTCACAAACATAAACATCTAACATATATAACCTTTTTCAACTGTTTATTTAATTATTGTACATGATTATTAAGAAAAACAAAAGAATGAAAGTTGCGAATGTAATAATTGAATGATCTGAGTATATTATAATATCAAACTACTTTCCTGTAAACAGTGAATTTTCTGATTTTTTGCCTGTGCTGTGGATGCTCAGACACAGCTTGCAAATTTCAGAGGTTTCTTGTCTATTTACTTTACATTTATAAATAATATGTTACAATGAAAACAAACTTGTAAACATTCAATACAGTATAATTATCTCTCGGAATCTTGAGTGATCATGCCATCAAAACTCTGGCATTGAACTTTGACAAGTAAATATTATTCTTGAACGTAAAAATG
>ERZ857693.2975-NODE-2975-length-15252-cov-2.803580_pt1 | contig 15252 bp, 7 predicted proteins | sample MGYA00519765_ERZ857693 | MGnify/ENA primary metagenome ERZ857693 (study PRJEB31778, sample SAMEA3449354) | human gut metagenome | biome: human gut; feature: human-associated habitat; material: faeces | place: United Kingdom | collected 2010/2012 ... | reverse complement strand
GAGGTCCGTACACCAGATATGCCAGCTCCACATGATGCGGCCCTGCTGGTCCTTGACCGCGATGAGGGCGTTGCCCTTGCCGGCCGAGGTGTTGAACGAGACGATGCCGTCGCTGAGTACCAGTTCCGAGATCAGTCCGTCGGTCGTCTCCCACAGCAGTTCGGCCGAGGCGGGGGCGATTGTCGCCGGTGCCGTGAGCGGATTGCCGAGGTAGTCGGTGAAGCCGCCGCCGGGGATAATGCCTTCGCCGCCGTTGCCCATTACGGTCGCATCGAAACTGCACCGCGCCTCCTTGTCGACGATGTAGCAGTTGGCCGTTCCCTGTGCGCTGAGGTTGAGCGCCGGGAGTTCGTGGGTGATCTTGACTTCTCCTTCCGCGGGAGTCTCGCTGTCGGTCGCCGTGAACTGATCGAGCGGAAGCGAAACGGAAATCGCGCTCCCTTCCGGACTGGATTGGGCGGGCCGTTTGTTGAAAAGAAACGTGTAGCGGTCCGTGCTGACCAGATAATACATGTTGGCGGCCTGCGTCAGGTCGCAGGGAGCGAGGCCGATGGTAAATTCGATTTTATCGGCCAGCGACGGGGCTTCGTTGAACGTGTAGGTGATGCTGTTGGACGATCCTCGGAGCTGAGCGTCGGGATCGGTCAGGTCGAAGTCGCATGCACCCGCGAAATTTACGCCTTCGGCCGTAATCTTGACGGAATTGACCTTCTCGGAAGCGTATTTCCCTTCGGAGGTGAAGTCGAACGAGAGCTGCGCCGTGGCGGCCTTTTTGCGGAAAACGAACTGCGATTCGCTGGCCGCTTTGACCTTTTCGCACCGGGCGGTCATGATGTTGTTGGCGCCTGCGGTCCGGGCGTTCTGCATGGTGCTGATGACGACCGGAGCCGTAAAGCCGTTCATGGCGCTTACGGCAGGATAGACGGCGTAAAGGGGCGTTTGTTCGAAATCGAGCGAACCGTTGAATTTTCCGGTTGCGGTGCCGATGCCGGTTGCGACGTCGAATGTGCCGGCGTGCAGGCCGTCGGTGACGGTAATGGCGTCGTCGACGAGCCAGACGGTCGCTCCGGTTTCAGCGGCGCCGGTTCGCGTCGTCGAACTTTTATCCGTGACGCCTGCCTCCGGAATGATCGCCGTAAGCCCCGAAAGCCGGTTGCCGAATCCTGTCGTCGGGGGAACCTGCTGCGTTTGCTCCGGGTCGTCCGAACAGCCGAGGAGTGCCGTGCAGACGGTGAGCGTTAGAAGTTTTCTGATGGTCATGGTTGCGGTTTTTAGGTGTGTCGGTCGTTATTTGTAGATCGGTCCGTAGGTCGCGCAGGCGCGATAGTCGGAACCTTCCGGGTCGGAGCCGAAGGCGCCCCATGCCGAGGGGCGGAAGAGCCGGTCGGCGTCGAGGTTGTGCATGGCTACCGGAATGCGGAGCATCGCGGCCAGCGTGACGAGGTCGGCGCCGACGTGTCCGAAACTGATGGCGCCGTGGTTGGCTCCCCAGTTGTTCATCACCGAATAGACGTCGCGGAAAGCGCCGTGGCCTGTCAGGCGGGGGGCGAACCATGTCGTCGGCCACGTGCGGTCGGTGCGCTTGTTGATGATCTCGAAAATCTCGTTATCGACGTTTACGGCCCAACCTTCGGCGATCTGCAATACGGGGCCGAGTCCTTTCACGAGATTCAGGCGACACATGGTCATCGGCATTTCGCCGCGGGTGAGGAAGTGCGACGAGAATCCGCCGCCGCGCATGTATTCGCGTCCTGCCGGGTACCATGTCGTGGCTTGGAGACATGCTTCCGCTTCTTTGTCGGATATCTCCCAGAACGGCTTCATTGCGGGATTGCCCGCCGCATCGGACTGCTGTCCCGTGGCGTCGAGCGTGCAGGAACCCGAATTGATGAGGTGGATGATGCCCCCTGCGGCGCGGCCCGTGAGCCGGCGGCCCGTGACGCGCTCGACGGCTTCGGGGGACCAGAACGTGCGTACGTCGGCGAAGAGCTGCGCCCGGTTGGTCAGCAGGTGCAGCAGGAGCATCGAAGCGCCGTTGAGCGTGTCGTTTTCCGTGGCGAAGGTGACTGCTTCGCGGATGCCGTTCCAGTCGAACGACGAGTTGAGGATCGCTTCCGGGAAGTCGCCGTCGGGTCGGAAGTCGGTCCACTGGCGCTGCCCTTGGAAGCCCCCGGCAATGGCGTTGTGGCCCATGGCCTCCTCTTCGAAGCCCATTTCGGCCAGTTTCGGATTGCCGTGCATCAGGTCACGGAAGATGAGTGTCATCTTTACGACATATTCCCAGACGGCGTCTTTTTGTTCGCGTGAATAGACCAGATGCGCGGGGTTGCAGTCGCTGCCTTCGTTGGGCTTGCAGTATTTTTCGACCCACTCCATGGCGCGGGCGAACTCCTCCTTGTCGTAGATGCCCAGTTCGATGCGGCGTTCGATCTCCGAGCAGTCTACCGCTTCATTGCGCATGCCGAGGTACTCCTGAAAGAAATCGGGGTCGGGCATAGAGCCTGCGATACCCATCGACACCGAACCGATCGAGAGATAGGATTTGCCCCGCATCTGCATGACGGCGACAGCGGCGCGGCCGAAACGCAGGAGTTTTTCGCGTACGTCGGCGGGAATCGTATCATCGCCCATATCCTGTACGTCGCGGCCATAGATGCCGAAGGCGGGCAATCCCTTCTGGTTGTGCCCGGCCAGTGCCGAAGCCAGATAAACGGCGCCCGGACGTTCCGTGCCGTTGAAACCCCAGATGGCTTTGGGGATGAGCGGGTCCATGTCGATGGTTTCGGCGCCGTAGCACCAGCAGGGGGTGACCGAAAGGACGGCGCCTACATTGCTGTCGCGGAATTTGTCGGTGCAGGCCGCGGCTTCGGCGACCCCGCCGATCGTGGTGTCGGCGATGACGCATTCGACGGGCGAGCCGTCCGAATAACGGAGTTCTTCGCTGTAGAGACGCGCTACGCGCTGTGCCATGCCCATGGTCATTGCTTCGAGCGATTCGCGGATTCCGCCGCGGCGGCCGTCGATGATCGGACGGATGCCGATTTTAGGGTGTGAAGTGGTCATATTCTGTGTTTTTCAGATTGTTTGTTCGTGTCGGCTATTCGGCTTCTCGGCGGCGGTTCAGGGTCGTGAGCAGGAAGCCGGTGAGGAAAATGACCGTCGTGCCGAAGACGATCGTCAGGTAGGTGTGCAGCGGACTGTGGAAACGGTAGAAGGGCGAACCTTCGTTGATCAGCGGCGAGAGACTCATCCACGCGATGGTCAGCAGTCCGAGGATCACGGCGACGACTGCGTGGACCCGGAGCACGGTCTTGCAGACGACGCCCAGCAGGAACAGTCCGAGCATGCCGCCGCTGAAGATCGACGCCAGCTTCCACCAGGCGTCCAGCACGCCGTCGATCCGCATCATCATCAGTCCCATGACGATGCCCAAGGCTCCCACGACGAACGACGTGGCGTAGAGCACCCGCATGCTCTTCTTTTCGGAGAACTCCTTTTTCGAGAGCCGTTTGGCGAAGTCCGTCAGCACGATCGTCGCCGAGGAGTTGATGCTCGTGGCGATGGTGGACATGCCGGCCGAGAAGAGCGAGGCGATCACGAGGCCCGTGAGGCCCGTAGGCAGTCCGTGGACGATGAACCACGGGAAGACCTGGTCCGAGGGCGTGCCGGCGGGCAGCAGTTCGGGACGTGCCGTGTAGTAGGAGAAGAGCGCCGTGCCGATGTAGACGAAGACGAGCGACACGGGGATGTAGAGCAGTCCGCCGAAAAGGGTCGATTTCACGGCGTCGGCCGTCGATTTGGTCGTCATATAGCGCTGCACGTAGTTCTGGTCGATGCCGTAGTTCTGCATATTGACGAAAAGGCCGTAGATCAGCACTACCCAGAAGGTCGGTTCGGTCAGCGACAGCGAGAAACTGCCGAGGCTGAATTTGCCGTGTGCTGCGGCGATTTCGAACAGCTGTCCGGGGTCTTCGGGCATGGTGAAGGTAAGGATCGCGGCGCAGGCGAGGGCACCCACGATCAGGATGATGCCCTGTATGGCGTCGGTCCAGACCACGGCGGCGATACCGCCCAGCAGCGTGTAGATCAGGGTGGCGATTCCCGTGCAGATGATGATGGTCTGGATGTCCCAGCCGAACATCGTGTTGAGGGGCAGGGCCAGCAGCAGCAGGATCGAGCCGATGCGCGCCAGCTGCGTCAGCAGGTAGCAGACCGCCACGTAGCAGCGCGCCCAGTAGCCGAAACGCATTTCGAGGTAGTGGTAGGCCGAGACGCTGTTTACGCTGCGGTAGAGGGGAATGAATACCTTGGCGGCCAGCCATGTGGCGATAGGAATCGAGAGACTGAATACAAAGGGATTCCAGTTGCCTTTGTAGGCGTCGCCGGGCAGGCCGAGAAAACTGATGCTGCTGACGAACGTGGCGAAAATCGACATGCCCACGACCCATGTCGGCAGCGATCCTTCGGCGGCGGTGAATGCGGCCGCGCCTTTGCGGCTGCGGAAGTAGAAGCTGCAGCCGAAGAGGGCGACGCCGCCGACGAAGACGAAAAATACGAGGTAATCGAGTAAGGTTATCTCCATGAGGGTTGGTTGTTATGGGTTATACGTTGCAGTTGGCGCCCAGCGCTTCGAGTGCCTGACGAATCCGGGCGCGCTCCTCGGTGCGGAATTTCCGGTAGGGGTACGAGAGGTAGTCGTCGCAGACGCCCAGCAGCGAAAGTGCGCATTTGACGCCTTTCAGGTAACTCGATCCGTATTTTCCGACGGTATAGACCGATGTGCTGATCTGCATGATGCGGCGCTGGATTTCGCGGACGCGGGTGATGTCGTGGGCGCATGCGGCGTCGTACATGGCAACGTAGAGTTCGGGAAAGATGTTTGCGCCGCCGTTCACGCCGCCGTCGGCGCCGAGCAGGACGCATTCGCCCGTCAGTTCTTCGGGCCCGACATAAAGTGAAAAGTCGGGATTGTCCCCCAAGTGGTAGAGGAGTGTCTGGAAGTAGGTCATGTTGGCCGAGCTGTCCTTGAGGCCGATGATGTTCGGGTGGTCGGCCAGCGTCTTGACGGTCGCGGGTTCGAGGAACACCTTCACGTGCGACGGCATGTTGTAGAGGTAGAGCGGTAGAGGCAGGGCGTCGGCCAGCGCCGTGTAGTATTCGATCAGCTCCTGCTGCGAGGGGGCGAAATAGTAGGGCGGGGCGGCCACGACGCCGACGGCGCCGCATTTGGCGGCATGTTCCGCGAGCCGGATGCTTTCGATGAAGGCGGTGTCGGTGACGCCGACCAGCACGGGTACGCGTCCTGCGACCTGACGGCATACCAGTTCGACGAATTCATAACGCAGCCGGTAGGTCAGGCTCTGGGCTTCGCCCGTCGTGCCGAGCAGGAAAATGGCGTGGGCTCCGCCGGCGACGAGGTGTTCTGTAAGGCGTACGGCGCCTTCGCGGTCGAGTTCGTCGTCGCCCTTGAGCGGGGTAATCATCGGGGGAATGATGCCCTGAAGTTTGGTGGGGTGCATGGTGAAGGGGTTTAGCGATTTTTAGTTGATTCGTATATTTTATTGTAAATCGTTTTAGCCAATCGGCAAAAAGAGGGGTCATTCCTCGATAAGTTGCGAAATTTCCGTTTCCCGGCCGGGTATGCCGCTCTCGACGATTTCGGGCGTCAGTACGATGCGGATGCTGTTGATCGGCTGGTCTTTCTGTTCGATATTCTTGATCAGCAGGTCGAGGGCTTCCGTGCCGAACTGTTCGATCGGCTGCCGCACGTAGGCGACGGCCGTTTTGTAGATGTCGAAGGCTTCGTTGCTGTCGAAACAGGCCATGGCGAAGTCCTGCGGAACGCGCCAGCCGTTGCGGAAAATGGCTGTCAGTCCGTTGGCGGCCAATGTGTTGGTGGCGAATACGAACGCTTCGACATTGCGCATCTTCGCATCGCGGACGATCTCGTCGATTTTGCCGAGTTTGTCGTGACGCAGGTGATGGATGTTGATCCGGTCGCTCAGGCCGGCTTCCGTCATGCAGAAGCGGTAGCCCTCTTCGCGCTCCCTGATGTTGGACAGGTTCATCGAATAGGAGATCATTTCGATCCGCGTGAAACCCTGACGGATCAGCGCCTGAGTGGTTTCGACGCCGGCGCGCCGGTTGTTGAGTACGACGCTGCTCAGTTCGGTGTCCGGCACTTCGCGGTCGAGCAGTACGACGGGGATATTCTGCAGGGCGACATTGCGGATAATTTCATCGGCACCTTCGCAGGGGACGATGATCAGTCCGTCGATGCCCTTGTTGCGGAAAACCTCGATCAGGTTTTCGAGTTTCTGCGGATTTTCGTCCGTACTGCCGAACAATACGGTATACTTATGTTTATATGCGCGGTCTTCGATGCAGCGGGCGATGTCGGCGAAAAACTTGTTGGAGATGTCCGATACGATTACCCCGATGGTGTTCGTCTTGCCGCTGCGAAGCGTGCGTGCCGCATTGTTGGGCTGGTAGTTAAGCTTTTCGGCGACCTCCAGAATCCGTTGCGCCGTCTCTTTGTTGACGCGGTAGGTCTCCTTGCCGTCGGCTTTGTTGTTCATGACGAATGACACCAGTGCGATCGAAACGCCCGCTTCGGTGGCTATGTCCTTTATGGTTACTTTGCGTGTCCGCATATTTTTTGCGATTTTTTGTGATATCCCGGAAATTCTCTTACCTTTGCAAAGGTAATTAAAACGTTTTAACAAACAAATTTTTTGCGATTTTTTTATGCTGCGACGTGATATGCAAACTCAGACCAAGTATGTAATAGGAGTCGATTTCGGCAGCGATTCGGTGCGCTGCCTGATTGTCGGCACGGCCGACGGGGCGGAAATCGCATCGGCGGTGGCGGCGTATCCCCGCTGGAAAGAGCGGCTTTACTGCGATCCCTCCCTGAATCGCTACCGTCAGCATCCGCTGGACTATATCGAATCTTTGGAGCAGTGCGTGCGCAGTGCGTTGGAAAAGTGCGGCAAAGAGGTGGCGGACAATATCTGCGGCATCTCTTTCGACACGACCGCTTCGACGCCGGCGCTGACCGACGAGCGGGGCGTTCCGCTGGCCCTGCTGCCCGAATACGCCGAAAATCCCGATGCGATGTTCGTGCTTTGGAAAGACCATACGGCATTGGCCGAAGCGGATGAGATAAACGATCTGGCGAAACGCTGGGAGGTCGATTATACCCGTTACAGCGGTGGCGCCTACTCCTGCGAATGGGTGTGGGCGAAGATGCTGCACTGCCTGCGCAGCGATCCCGCATTGCGTGCGAAAACCTGTTCGTGGGTCGAGCACTGCGATTGGATATGTGCACTGCTGACGGGCGACACGAAGCCCGAAACCATCGCCCGAAGCCGTTGTGCGGCGGGGCACAAGGCGATGTGGCATGAGTCGTGGGGCGGTCTCCCGTCGCCCGAATTCCTCTCGGCGGTCGATCCGCTGCTGGATATTTTCCGCGGGCACCTCTATACCCGGACCGTTACCGGTGACGAATGTATCGGCGGGTTATGCCCCGAATGGGCCGCACGGCTGGGACTGAGGTCGGGGATTGCAGTCGGCGTGGGGGCCATTGACTGTCATGTGGGCGCTGTCGGGGCGGGAATCGTTCCCGGAACCTTGGTAAAGGTGATGGGGACTTCGACTTGCGACATCGTGGTCGGCGCCTACGGCGAAGTCGGGGACCGTGTCGTACGGGGCATTTGCGGTCAGGTCGACGGCTCGGTACTGCCCGGATATGTCGGATTCGAAGCCGGACAGGCAGCTTTCGGCGACATCTATGCTTGGTTTCGGCGGATCATGGCGTGGCCCTTGAGCCGGATCGCGCAGGGGGACGAAACTCTTGAGGAGCGGATACTCGGCGAGCTGACGGCCGAGGCCGAATCGCTGCCGCTGACGACCGGAGATCCGGTCGCGCTCGACTGGCACAACGGACGCCGGACACCGGATGCGGACCCCCGCGTGCACGGAGCGATCGACGGCCTGACGCTGGCGACCTCCGCTCCGGCTGTCTTCAAGGCGTTGGTCGAAGCGACGGCTTTCGGTTCCCGCGCCATCAACGAGCGGATGCTCGAAGAGGGGGTGCCGATCGACAACATCATCGCTATCGGAGGCATCGCGCGCAAATCTTCTTTCGTGATGCGCACGATGGCCGACGTGATGGGCATGCCGATCCGGGTGCTGGACAGCGATCAGGCCTGTGCGCTGGGGGTGGCGATGTTCGCGGCCGTTGCGGCGGGCATTCATGGGTCGGTTGCCGAAGCGCAGCAGGCTATGCGCCCCGGTTTTTCGGCCGAATATCGCCCCGATATGGAACGGCATGCAATTTATGATTATCTTTATGCGCGTTATCTGGAACTCGGAGCAGCGCGTTGAATGATAAAGAGGCTTTTCCTGCTGGCGGCCCTCACGGGCGTGTGGAGCGTGTCGGCGCAGAACGGCACGCTGCACCTGCGTCTGGTCGATCGCGTTACGCGGGAACCGGTCGTCGGGGCCGAACTGCGCTCGCAGGCCGATACCGCCCGGACTCCTTTTTATGCGGCTTCCGACATCGACGGGGTGGCGCTGTTGCAGCGTGTGCCGGCCGGGGCGTGGCGGCTGCGCGTGACTTCGCTCGGATACGAGGCTTTGGAGCGCGAGCTGCGGACTTCGGGCGGGAAAACCGATCTCGGAACGCTGGAGATGTCGCCCGGCGCCGAAGCGATCGAGAGCGTGGTACTGGAGGTGCCGGCACTGAGGTCGTCGATTCGCGGCGATACGCTGAGCTACCGGGCCTCGGCCTACAAAGTCACGTTCGGAGCCGACGCCGGGGCGCTGATCGGCAAGATGCCGGGGCTGGAGGTGGCCGACGGCGTTATCGAAGCGCAGGGCCGGACCGTGCAGCGGGTGTTCGTGGACGGCCGCGAGTTTTTCGGCAACGACGTGATGTCGGCAGTCCGCAACATTCCGGCCGATATGGTCGAAAGCATCGACGTCTACAATTCGCAGGGCGACCAGTCGGAATTTACGGGCGTGGACATCGGCGACGGCTATACGGCCATCAATATCGTGACGCAGCCCGACAAGCGGCGCGGCGCTTTCGGTCGCCTGTTCGCCGGGTACGGAATCCCCGACAAATATATCGGCGGCGGCAATGTCAATATCTTCGACCGGGCGCGGCGGCTGTCGGTCATCGCGCTGGTGAACAATGTCAATATGCAGAATTTCTCGTCCGAGGATATTCTGGGGACGACGGAGCAGGGGCAGGCCAACGCCCGCAGCGGCAGCGGCAACTTCATGGTGCGGCCGCTCGACGGCGTCTCGACGGTGCAGGCCGTGGGGGCGAACTACAGCGACGAGTGGGGCGAAAAGGCCAAGATTACGGCCAGCTATTTCTTCAACCGGGCCGGCAACCGCAACGAAAGCCTGACGGACCGGCAGACCTTCACCTCTTCGGAAAAGCTGGTGCTGTACGACGGCGCGACCGATGCGCGGATCGAAAATGTCAACCACCGCTTCAATTCGCGTTTCGACTACAAATTCAACAACCGCCATTCGCTGATGATGCGCACGGCGTTCAGCGTGCAGGATTACCTGCTCGACAACGAGACCTTCAGCCGTACCGACAACAAATTCGCGGACGACGACATCCGCTTCGTAAACCGCCGCCGCAACTTCGCGCACAACGACAATTTCGGGTACAACGTCTCCAACAACCTGATTTACCGTTACCGGTTGCCGGGCAGCAAGCTGCGCAGCCTGACTTTCGGCGTCGGCGGCCGATACAGCGGCGGGGAGCAGTTCAGCCTGCCGCGGCAGTATACCTTCCGCGATCCGGACAACACCGGGGCCGATACGGCTGCTTACGACGCCCGCAATATTTCGCGTACGCACCGCGAACAGCCCGGCTATTACGTCAGCGGAAGCGCGACCTACACCCATGCGTTCGGCCGGCGTTCGCGCATGAGCGCCGATTACCGCGTGACTTACGCCGCCAACCGGGTGAACCGCCGAACGGTGCTTTTCGACAATAAAACCGGGATGTTCGGCCCGGAACCCGATCCGCGCCAGTCTACGGATTACGATTACGACTACCTGACCCAGCGTGCGGGGCTTTCCTACCAGTATCTTTTTAAGAAGACCAAGGTCGCGGCGTCGGTCTATTACCAGCATGTCGATTTCGGGGGCGACTACACGCTGCCCGTGCCGGACAGGACTTCGGCGTCGTTCGACAACATAACCTACAACGTGGTGGGCAACATCCACTTCGATCGCAGCAACCTGCTCAAGATCGATGCGTCGTCGCGCACGCGGAATCCCCGTGCCGCCGATCTCCAGAGCATCGTCAATACCACCAACCGGCAGCATGTCTTTGCCGGAAATCCGGGGTTGAAGCCCGTCTATACGCATGATCTTTCGGCGCAGTATATCCGTTCGAACGCCGCCAAGGGCCGCACCTTCACGCTTGCCGTGCGGTTTTCGGCCAGCCCCAATACAATTGCCGATTCGCTGGTGATCGACTCGCCGCATTTCGTCATCGTCATCGACGGCGACGGCACGGAGCTGGGGGAGGGCAACCAGTTCGTGCGGCCGGTCAATCTGCCGGGATACTGGAACCTGCGCACGACGCTCAGCTACGGTTTCCCGGTGCGGTGGCTGCGCAGCAACCTCAACGTCAGGGCCGGAGTTACGACCGGGCGTATTCCGAGCGTCATCAACGGAACGCGCAACCGCCTGAACGGGGATTCGTACGACGCCGGGCTGACGCTGGGGAGCAACATCTCGGAGAGCGTCGATTTCAAAATCGGCTATACGGGCTGTTACAACGTGAGCCGCAACAGTTCGCAGATACGGACCGTGGACAACGTCTATGTCAGCCAATACCTCACGGCCGACCTGAACTTCGTGGTGCGGCAGCGGATCGTGCTGCGCGGCAGCGCCGACTACAACTATTACAAGGGAATCACCGACACGTTCCGCGAGGAGCGGCTGATCTGCAACCTGCAGGTCGGATGCAAACTCTTCCGCAGGCGGCTGGGCGAGGTGACCGTCGGCGTCAATGATCTCTTCGACCAGAACGGCACGACTTTCCGCCGCACGGTGACGGGCACCTACATCCGCAACGTCTCGAACCTCGGTCTGGGCCGCTATTTCCTCGCCCAGTTCTCGTACAACCTGCGCCTGTTCCTGCGTCAGGGAGCCGCCGTGACCCGCATCTTGCAGCAGGGGGTGGAATAAACACGCCGATCAGAGTTTTTCGACCGAAAAACCGGATGCCGGAGTCGTATTTCCGGATTTTATCGCTATATTTGTTCATACATTTAAATAAAGTAAGGACAAATGAGGCAGAATCATCTCTCTCCGGCCCTCCTCTGCGGAGTTGCGGCCGCCGTTCCCGCGGCATGCGCCGCGCAGCAGGGGGCGGGCGGCAGGGAATCCGGGCGGCCCAATATCGTCTATATCATGACCGACGACCATGCTTATCAGACCGTCGGCGCCTACGGGCATCCGATTTCGCGGCTGGCTCCGACGCCCAATATCGACCGGCTGGCGCGCGAAGGGATGCTTTTCCGCGAGGCGTTCGTCGAAAACTCGATCTCGGCGCCTTCGCGGGCGACCCTGCTGACCGGCGTGTACAGCCATCGTCACGGGCAGACCACGCTCAGCTACGGCATTATGGATACGACGCTGGTGCATTTCCCCGAACTGCTCCGGGCCGAGGGCTACCTGACGGCGATCTTCGGCAAATGGCACCTGAGCGTCGAACCCAAGGGCTTCGATCATTACGACCTGCTGTGGGATCAGGGGGAGTATTACAATCCGGTGATGCGCACGCCCGAAACCGGCGGCAGGTACGTCCGTCAGGAGGGATACGCCACCGACATCATTACCGACCACGCTTTGGCGTGGCTCGACGCGCGCCGGGACGACGACGCGCCTTTCTGCCTGATGATCCACCACAAGGCCCCGCACCGGAACTGGATGGCCGACCTGAAGTACCTCGATCTGTACGAGGATGTCGAGTTCCCGGAGCCGGAAACCCTTTTCGACGATTACGCCACGCGCGGCGACCAGATGCGCCAGCAGCAGCTGACGATCGACCGCCACATGGGATATGCCTTCGATTTCAAGGTGGAGGAGCTGAAGGACGAGCCGACTCTGCAATACATTCACGACAGCTGGGATATCGCCATGAGCACGCTGACGCCCGAACAGCGCCGCGTGTGGGACGACTCCTACGGTCGTAAGAACCGGGACTTTCTGGCCGACCGTCCCGAAGGGAAGGAGCTGCTGCGCTGGAAGTACCAGCGTTACATACACGATTACTGCCGCACGATCCGTTCGGTGGACGACCAGATCGGCCGGGTGCTCGACTATCTGGAGGAAAACGGCCTGATGGACAACACGCTGATCGTCTACACCTCCGATCAGGGATTCCTGCTGGGCGAACACGGTCTCTACGACAAGCGTTTCATGTACGAGGAGTCGTTCCGCACGCCGTTGGTGATGCGTCTGCCGGGCGGTGCCCGCGGCGACATCGTCGAAATGGTGCAGAATATCGACTATGCGCCGACATTCCTCGAACTGGCCGGAGTCGCCGTGCCCGACGACATACAGGGTGTTTCGCTGCTGCCGTTGCTGCGGGGCGAACATCCTGCTGGCTGGCGGCGCTCGTTGTACTACCATTTCTACGAATATCCGGCCGAACACATGGTCAAGCGCCATTACGGCGTGCGTAACGACCGCTGGAAGCTGATCCACTTCTACAATGACATCGACCAATGGGAGCTTTACGACCTGCAGGAAGATCCGCACGAACTGCGGAACCTTTACGGCCTGCCGGAATATGCTGCGCCCCGGCGGGAAATGACGGATGAGCTGGTGCGCCTGCAGACTCAGTACGGCGATACGCTGGCTCTGCGCAGGAACGGACGTGTAACGGCCGCAAACGGCAATTGATCGTGACCGGGCGCATGACACTTGTTCGCATTTATGCTGCGTTGGCTGTGGGAATGTGGCTCATGGCCTGCACCGGGCCTGCGCCGGATGAACGGCCCGTGCTGATTCCCGCTCCGCAGAAAACGATATGGGGCGACGGGACCTACCGGCTCCCTGAACGGTTGCAGTTGGGCATCGCCGATACGGTTCTCATCGCCGCGGCCGGCTACGTGAACGAGGTGCTGGCGCCTTATGGCACTGTCGCCGTAGATCGGTGCGACCGGGGAGATATCGTGTTGGAACTCGATTCGGCCGCCTTGCCGCCTGAAGGGTACCGCCTGTCGGTGACGCACGCCGGCGTACGGATCGGGGGCGGTTCCTACCGGGGCGTCGTCAATGGCATCGCCACGCTGCGGCAGCTGTTGCCAGCGAAAGCCGGAAGCGGAGCGAAGATTCCTTATGCGGAGATCGCCGATCGGCCGGCGTTCGGATGGCGCGGCGTGATGCTCGACGTGAGCCGGCACTTTTTCGACAAAGAGGAGATTTTTACGCTGCTGGACCAGATGGCCCGGCTCAAGCTCAACAAATTTCATTGGCATCTGACCGACGATCAGGGCTGGCGGATTGAGATTCCGTGTTATCCCGAACTCACGCAAGAGGGGGCATGGCGGCTTTTCAATCGGCAGGACACGTTGTGCATGGGCCGCGCGGCGCGGGAACAAAACGACGATTTCCTGCTTCCCGTCCGGCGGCTGCGGACCGATGGCGCCGACACGCTTTACGGGGGATATTATACACGGAAGGATATCCGCGAGGTGGTGGCCTATGCCGCGGTTCGGGGTATCGACGTGATTCCCGAAATCGACATGCCCGGCCATTGCTTGCAGGCCATCGACAGCTATCCGTGGCTGGCCTGTTTCGGACGCGGTTCGTGGGGGCAATCCTTCTCTTCGCCGCTGTGCGTGGGCAAGGACCGGACACTGGCGTTCTGCGAAAGTGTCTGGGAAGAGCTTTTCGAACTTTTCCCCTATGAATATGTTCACATGGGTGGCGACGAGGTCGATAAGAGCAACTGGAAACGTTGTCCCGACTGTCAGACCCGTATGCGTGCCGAAGGGCTGCCTGACGAAGCGGCTCTTCAGGCGTGGTTCATGCACCGTATGCAGCGCTTTTGCGAAGCCCGCGGACGCCGCATGATCGGCTGGGACGAGATACTGGAAGGCGGAGCCGTTCCCGGTGCTACGGTCATGTGGTGGCGGCCGTGGGAACCGCAGTCCGTGAGTGCGGCCACCCGGCAGGGCTGTGAGGTCGTCCTCTGTCCGCAGTCGTGGTTCTATTTCTCGCTGGAAGAGGACGCAAACTCGCTCGCGCGCATCTGTCGCTTCGATATGCTGCCGGACTCGCTGTCCGATGCGCAGAAAAGACAGATCAAAGGTGTGCAGGGCAACCTCTGGACCGAAAAAATCCCCACGTGGTCCCGTGCGGAATATATGTTTTACCCGCGCCTGCTCGTTTTGGCCGAGAAAGGGTGGACCGAACCGGGCAAGTTTGACGAGGACGCTTTCATGTCGCGGCTGCTGGACTATTGCCGACGGCTGGATGACGAGGGTGTCAACTATCGGATTCCGTCGCTGACGAATTATCATGCTGTCAGCGTCTTCACCGATTCGGTCCGGACTGCCGTCGTCTGTCCGCTGCCCGGTGCCGTTTTGCGCTATACACTTGACGGCTCGGTGCCGACCGTAAACTCGCCGCGTTACGACGCCCCGCTGCTTATCCGCGACGATTGTACGCTGCACATCCGGCCCTACCATGCCGACGGCCGTACGGGCGACTGGATAACCGTTCGCTATGAGAAGCAGGATTATGCGCGGCCTTTGGAGCCGCGGGACACTGAACCCGGTTTGTGCGTCGATTGGTACTTCCGCCGTTTTCCCGGTTGCGACGCGATCGGCGTTCCGGAGACTCTTTACGCTGCCGGCGGCCGTTGTGTCGTCGATTCGGTCTGTTTCCCTCGTGCGGCTGCCGGCCGCCGGGCCGTCGGGATGATTTTCCGGGGGTATATCGACATTCCGGCAACCGGGATCTACACCTTTGCGCTCGCTTCCGACGACGGCGCCATCCTGCGTATCGGCGGCAGGGTGGTGGTTGATAACGACGGAGAACATCCTCTGCTCGAAAAGAGCGGACAGGCTGCGTTGTCTGCGGGCCTGCATCCGCTCGAACTGCGCTATTTCGATTACAACGGCGGCGAGATTCGTCTTGTCCTGCTCGGCGACGACGGTGCCGGGGAGAGCCATCCGGTCTCCGACGCGCCGCGCT
>ERZ857693.2969-NODE-2969-length-15290-cov-4.972038_pt1 | contig 15290 bp, 10 predicted proteins | sample MGYA00519765_ERZ857693 | MGnify/ENA primary metagenome ERZ857693 (study PRJEB31778, sample SAMEA3449354) | human gut metagenome | biome: human gut; feature: human-associated habitat; material: faeces | place: United Kingdom | collected 2010/2012 ... | reverse complement strand
TGATCCCCGCCGTTGTGGCGCAGGTGGTCAACCTGTTGTACAACATCGTGGACCGCATCTACATCGGCCACATCTCGGGGATCGGCGCAGCGGCTCTGACCGGCGTGGGCCTGTTTACCCCCATCCTGATGCTCCTGAACGCCTTTGCCATGCTCATCGGCTCCGGCGGCGCGCCCCGCACCGCCATCGCCATGGGCCAGGGCGACAAGAAGCAGGCAGAAAAGATCGTCAGCAACAGCTTTACCATGCTGCTGCTCTTCTCGGTCGTCCTGACCATCGTCTTTTACGCCGCCGCACCCACCCTGCTGCGGCTGTTTGGTGCCAGTGACACCACCCTGCCCTACGCTCTGGCTTACAGCCGCATCTACATTCTGGGCACCATCTGCGTGCTGATCGTGCTTGGCATGAACACCTTCATCACTGCGCAGGGCTTTGCCAAGATCAGTATGCTGACCACCGTTATCGGCGCGGTCATCAACATCGTGCTGGACCCCATCCTCATCTTTGGGCTGGGCATGGGCGTAAAGGGTGCTGCCATTGCCACCGTGCTGAGCCAGGCAGTGGGTGCCATCTGGGTCATCCGCTTCCTCACCGGCCCCAAGACCATCCTCAAGATCCGCAAAGAGGACATGAAGCTGGAAGGGAAGATCATCATGCCCGTGCTGGCACTGGGCATTTCCACCTTCGTCATGCTCTCCACCGAGAGCCTGCTGTCCATCAGCTTCAGCTCCAGCCTGGCCCGCTACGGCGGTGACGTGGCCGTGGGTGCCATGACCGTGATCACCAGCGCCTCCCAGCTGTGCACCATGCCCATCTCGGGCATCTGCCAGGGCGGCCAGCCGGTGATGAGCTTCAACTTCGGCGCAGGCAAGAAAGACCGCGTCAAGCAGGCATTCCGCTTCCAGCTGACCCTCTGCCTGAGCTACACCACCATCTTCTGGCTGCTGATGATGCTGGTTCCCGGTGCAGTGGCTGGCATCTTCACCTCGGATGCCTCCCTGATCGATTACACCACCTGGGCCATGCGCATCTACATGGCGGGCATCTTCTCCACCGGTGTCCAGATCGCCTGCCAGCAAAGCTTTATGGCGCTGGGTCAGGCCAAGGTCAGCCTGCTGCTGGCCTGCCTGCGCAAGCTCATCCTGCTCATCCCTCTCATCTTCATCCTGCCCCATGTGGTCGCGAACCCCGTGTTCGGCGTGTTCCTTGCCGAGCCCGTCAGTGACATCATCGCCGCTGCCGTGACCGCCACCACCTTCTTCCTCCAGTTCAATAAGATCCTGGACAAGGGCGCTGGCAAGGTCTGATGCCTTGTCCGCCTGAAAATAATCATCCGTATCACCACAACCATCTGATCAAAAAAGGAGTATCCTCGTGGAAAAGAATGTTCTGAACACCGACCTGTCCGGCAAGGTTGCCGTGGTCACCGGTGCCAGCGGCACCCTTTGTTCCATTTTCGCCAAGGCTCTGGCCCGGGCAGGAGCCAAAGTGGCTCTGCTGGGCCGCAACATGGAGAAGCTGAAGGAGCTGGCCAATGCGATCGAGGCAGAAGGCGGCGTGGCCAAGGGCTACACCTGCAACGTTATGAACAAGGCCAACTGCCTGCAGGTGGCAGAGGAGGTGATGGCGGATCTGGGTCCCTGCGACATTCTGGTGAACGGTGCCGGCGGCAACAACCCCCGGGCCAACACCGACAAGGAATTCTTCGAGATGGCGGATCTGGACGATGACACCGTGACCTTCTTTGATCTGGACGAGAGCGGCGTGGAGATGGTGTTCAACCTGAACTTTATCGGCACCCTGCTGCCCACGCAGGCCTTTGCCCGGCAGATGGTGGGCCGCCCCGGCTGCAACATCATGAACATCTCCAGCATGAACGCCTACCTGCCCCTGACCAAGATCCCGGCCTACTCCGGCTCCAAGGCTGCCGTCACCAACTTCACCCAGTGGCTGGCAGTGCACTTCAGCAAGGTGGGCATCCGGGTCAACGCCATTGCCCCGGGCTTCTTTGCCAGCGAGCAGAACGCACGGCTCCTCTACAACGAAGACGGCACCCCCACCGCCCGCACCGAAAAGATCCTGGCCGCCACCCCCATGGGCCGCTTCGGCGACAGCGAAAAGGATCTGGTGGGTGCCCTGCTGTTCCTGCTGAACAACGAGGCTGCCGGCTTTATCACCGGCATCTGCCTGCCCATTGACGGCGGCTTCTCCGCCTACTCTGGTGTCTGATGAGGGCCCCGGCCTGAGCTGCAGACCCTGAGAGAAACAATAAGAGCCCTGGGGCTGCAATTTTCTGCAGCCCCAGGGCTCTTTCTCGTTTTTACAGACCTGCCAGCAGGATGGCCAGCACGGCTTTCTGCACATGGAGACGGTTCTCGGCCTCGTCAAAGATCTCGTCGGCGTGCTCCTCAAAGACAGCGGTGGAGATCTCCTCGCCCCGGTGCGCAGGCAGGCAGTGGAGGAGCATGGCATCGGGCTTTGCGCCCTCCATCAGTCTGCCTGTCACCTGAAAGCCCGCGAAGTCCCGCAGGCGGCGCTCACTTTCGGGGGTACCGGGGGCCGTGTTCCATGCGGCGGTCACCACCACATCGGCATCCTTCACACCCTCGGCGGGGTCGGTGAGCAGGTGAAACTTTTCGCCATACTTGTGGGCGAACATCAGCACGTCGGCGGCAGGGCGGTAGCCCTCGGGGCAGACACAGGTCACACGCATCCCTGCCAGCAGGCCGCCTACGATGAGGCTGTTTGCCATGCTGCAGCCATCCCCGATGAAGCAGAGCTTCTGGCCCTCCAGCGTGCCCCGGCGCTCCCGGATGGTCATCAGGTCGGCCAGCACCTGGCAGGGATGGGCATAGTCAGTCAGGCCGTTGATCACGGGCACACCGGCCAGCTCGGCAAACTCTTCCAGATCGCACTGACGGTAGGTGCGCCAGACCACGCAGTCGTAGTAGCGGCCCAGCACCCGGGCGGTGTCCTTGAGGGGCTCGCCCCGGCCGGACTGCAGCTCGGTGGCGGCGTTCATGTAATTGCCCAGACCGCCCAGCTGGTAGACACCCACCTCAAAGCTGGTGCGGGTGCGGGTGGAATTTTTGGAGAACATCAGCGCCACGCTCCTGCCCTTGAGCAGCGCCGGGGTCGTCCCGGCCTTCTGCTCTGCCTTGAGCTCCTCCGCCACATCAAGGATGTGGTGGAGCTCAGCGGGGGAGAGGTCGCTCATTTTCAGCAGATGTTTCATGCCTGCTCCTTTGGAGCCTTCTGCTCCATCTCGGTCAGCACCTCGTTCAGGATGCCCAGAGCCTTTTCCACATCGTGGGCGGTCAGGGTCAGCGGGGGCAGCAGGCGCAGGCGGCTCTTGGCCGTGAGCACCAGCAGGCCCTTTTCGCGGCAGGCGGCCAGCACGTCCGCGGCCTGGATGCCGCCAAAGAACTCGATGCCCACCATCAGGCCAATGCCGGAAAGGTTCTTGACCATGGGCAGCTTGGCCAGACCAGCACGCAGCTGGACGGCCCGCTCGCTGACATTGGCCAGGAAGCTCTGATCCATCCGATCCACCACCACATTGGCACCGGCGCAGACCACCGGGTTGCCGCCAAAGGTGGAACCGTGGCTGCCGGGGCCCATGCCCTCGGCGGTCTTTTCGTTCAGCAGAACGGCACCGATGGGCAGGCCGCCGCCCAGGCCCTTGGCCAGCGTGACGATATCGGGCTTGAGGTTGTAGTGCTCACAGCACAGGAAGGTGCCGGTGCGGCCCACGCCGGTCTGCACCTCGTCCACGATGAGGACAAGGTCCTTTTCATCACAGAGGGCGCGCACAGCCTGCACATACTCAGGGTCCAGCGCCATCACGCCGCCCTCGCCCTGGATCAGCTCCAGCATAATGGCGCAGGTATGGCGGTCCACCAGTTCCCGGAGGCCTTCGATGTCACCGGCGGTGGTATAGACAAAGCCCTCGTTGAAGGGGCCAAAGTAGTTGTGGAACACCTCCTGACCAGTGGCGGTCAGGGTGGCAATGGTGCGGCCATGGAAGCTGTTGACCAGCGTGATCACAACATCGCGGCCCTTGCCGTAGTGGTCAAAGCTGTACTTGCGGGCGGCCTTGATGGCACCCTCGTTGGCCTCGGCACCGGAATTTCCAAAGAACACCTTGCTCATTCCGGTGCGCTTGCACAGCTTTTTGGCCAGCTTGCCGCAGGGGGCAGTGTAATAGAGGTTGGAGGTGTGCTGCAGCTTGTGGGCCTGCTCGGAGACAGCCTCGGCCCAGGTCAGGTCGCAGTAGCCCAGGCTGTTCACGCCGATGCCGCTGGTGAAATCCAGATACTTCTGGCCCTCGGGGCCCTCTGCATACAGGCCGTGGCCCTTTTCCAGTGCAATGGGGTTGCGGTTATAGGTGTGCAGAACATATTCGTTGTCCCGCTTGATGACTTTTTCGGAATCCATAGATATACCCTCCTTGGTTAGCGTCCTCGCCCTCTCAGTCTCGCATTCGCTCGCCAGCCCAGGTTGTGGCTCCCAGCAGCTGCTTCGTGCAATTGCACTCGCACCTTGCTGGCCACTGCCCCAACAACTCCTCCCTCAATCCGCCACTGGCGGTGGTCGTCGTCGTTGCCCCCAAAGGGGGAGCCAATAAAAATTTTCATCCTCTGCAACATTCCGCCCCGCTCATTCGTATCCCACTTGAACTCCGTCTGAAATTTGATCTCCAAAACGTCAAAAAACTGAGGTATCACCCGGATTTCACAAAAGATTTTCAAGATTTGCTAAAGAATCTCCGGGCAAGCCTTGCAAGCCCCGGAACCGGGTGTATAATAGGGGTATCGACTTTGAGCCGCTCTGAGAAAAAGAGCAGCCGCGCAATGCGTGGGAAAACACAGAAACGGTAGGAAGAAATGGAAAAATTCAGCGTCAAAAAACCGTTCACCGTTCTGGTTGCAGTCATCATGGTCATCATGCTGGGCCTTGTGTCCGTGCAGAATATGCAGACCAACCTGCTGCCAAACGTGAACACACCGTACCTGATGGTGGTCACGGTCTATCCCGGTGCCAGCCCGGAGCGTGTGGAGAACGAGGTCTCCGACGTGATGGAGAGTGCGCTGGGCACCATCTCGGGCGTGAAAAATGTCACCGCCACCTCGGCAGAAAACTACAGTCTGCTGCTGATGGAGTTTGAGGATGATACGGACATGAACAGTGCCGTGGTCAAGGTGTCCAACAAGGTGGATCAGACCACCGCCAGCCTGCCAAGCACCTGCATGACCCCCTCCATCATTGAATATACCCTGAACATGAACGCCTTTATGACCGTGGCCGTCAGCCGCGAGGGCAGCGATTCCTATGAGCTGGCCGATTTCGTCAACGACACCATGGTCCCCTATATCGAGCGTCAGGGCGGCGTTTCCAATATTTCCGCCAATGGCCTGGTCACCCGGATGGTGCAGGTGCAGCTCGATCAGGAAAAGATCGATGCCATCAACGAAAAGCTGCTGGAGGTCATTGACGTGCAGCTGGCCGATGCAAAGGCCCAGCTGGATGATGCCGAGGCCCAGATCGAGGCAGGCAGAAAGGAGTACGAGACCCAGCTGGCCAATTACGACAAGCTGGTCAGCGATACCATCAACAGCCAGTACTCCGGCGAGCTGCAGGATTCCTTCATGCTGGTCAAGAAGCAGGCACAGGCCCTTCTGGAGAGCGTCAACCAGCTCATTGCCGTGGTCAACGAGCCGGAGATCCAGCAGGCCCTGATCGATGTGCGGGACGGCCTGCAGCGGGTCGTGGACAAGTTCAACGAGACCGGAATGCAGGATATCGATTCTCTGATCGAGATCGTTGCGGAGCTGCGCGATATCACCGATAAGGTGACCACCGCTTTGCAGGAGCTGCAGCAGCGCCTGAACGCGCAGGGCGACACCGCCGGCACAACGGCCGGGGAGCTGGCCGATGACCTGCAGGTGCAGCAGAGCCTGAACAACATCTATAGCACGCTGGAGAGCACCATCAAGGCCATGGACGACGTGCCCGGCCTGATGGACCAGTTTACCCAGATCGTGGGCAGCTATTCCCAGCAGCAGCTGCAGGCCTATATCAAGTTCACCGAGGCCCGCGAGATGCTGAACGATTACGAGAAGCAGCTGGAAGATGCCAAGCAGCAGTATGAGGATGCCAAACAGATGGCCATGGAGAACTCCGACGTGGCCAAGATGCTGGATATCGACACGCTGGCACAGTTGATCTATGCCCAGAACTTCTCCATGCCCGCCGGTTATGTCAAGGATTCCAGCAACAAGTCCTGGCTGCTGAAGGTCGGCGAGGAGTACGACAGCATCGAGGATATCTCCGGTGCCCTGCTGCTCCATGTGGACGGCTTTGGCGATGTCCGCCTGTCTGACGTGGCCGATGTGCAGATCATTGACAACGCGGAGGACAGCTTTACCCGCCTGAACGGCGAGCGCTCCGTGGTGCTGAAGATCTTCAAGAGCAATTCTTCCAGCGCCGGTGAAGTTTCCGGCAACTGCAAGGCTGCCTTCAAGGAGCTGGAACAGAAATACGATGGCCTGCATGTGGTCGTGCTGTCCAACCAGGGCAACTACATCAGCATCATCGTCAGCAGCATCCTGAGCAGTATGCTCATCGGTGCGGCCCTTGCCATCATCGTGCTGGCCATCTTCCTCAAGGATATCAAGCCCACGCTGGTGGTCGGCATCAGTATCCCGCTGTCGGTGCTGTTTGCCGTGGTGCTCATGTACTTCACCGGCCTGGATATGAATATTATGACGCTGGCGGGCCTGTCCCTCGGCATTGGTATGCTGGTGGATAACTCCATCGTCGTCATCGAGAACATCTACCGTCTGCGCAGCCGCGGCGTGCCCGCTGCCCGCGCGGCGGTCCAGGGCACCAAGCAGGTGGGCATGGCCATCATGGCTTCCACCCTCACCTCTGTCTGCGTGTTCCTGCCCGTCATCTTCACCTCCGGTGTCATCAAGAGCCTGCTGCAGCCCATGTCCATGTGCATTGGCTACTGTCTGGCTGCTTCCCTCATCGTGGCCCTGACGGTTGCCCCGGCGGCCTCCTCTACCCTGCTGAAAAACTCCAAGCCCAAAGAGCTCAAGTGGTTCGACAAGGTGCAGGAAAAGTACGTCAAGAGCCTGGAATGGTGCTTCCAGCACCGCTGGGCACCGTTGGGCGCGGCAGTGGTGCTGCTGGTGTTCTGCGGCTGGCGCGTGATGTCCATGGGCGTTGAGATGCTGCCCACCATCACCAGCAATGAGGCCATCGTCACCCTCTCCACCGAGAAGGATATGACCAAGGAAGAATCCTATGCCGTGGCTGAGAAAGTCATTGATGCCCTGCTGGCTGTGGACAACGTGGAAGAGGTGGGCGTTACCACCGACAGCCGCGTGGCCGGAATGGATGTCGGCCAGCTGGGCCTGCCCCAGACCATCACCGACCTGCTGAACGCCGCCAACAGCTACGGCACCTACCAGATCAACGTGATGCTGGACGAGAGCCTCTCCTCCCGGCAGATCGAACAGGCCCGTGAGGCGCTGGAGGAAGCTGTGAACGGCGTGGAGAACTGCACCGCCACCGTTGAGATCAGCGGAATGCAGGAGCTGACCAGCCAGCTGGATATGGGCCTGACCGTTCAGGTCTCCGGCAACGACATTGATACCATGACTGCCCTCTCCGAGAAGGTGGTGGATATGATCAACGAGATGGACGGCTTCACCAATGCCACCAACGGTCTGGGCAGCGGCGATGCCACCATCAACCTGCAGATCGACCGGGATAAGGTCCGCTCCTACGGTCTGACCGTGGCGCAGGTCTACCAGCAGATCGCCGCCAAGCTGACCACCACCACCACGGCCCAGACCCCCGTTGCCATCGATGGCTCCACCATGAACGTCCAGATCAGCAACAATCTGGACCCCATGACCAAGGAAAACATGATGGATATGACCTTTACGACCTCCGTTATGGCCGCCGATGGCACCACCGAGACCGGCACCTGCACGCTGGGCGATATGGCCACCTGGGTCACCGGCTCCACCCCGGACTCCATCACCAGCAAGAACCAGACCCGCTATATCAGCGTGACGGCGGACGCGGTGGAGGGCACCAATACCACCACCGAGACCCGCGCGCTGGAAAAGAAGCTGAACGAGTTTGCCGCATCCGATGAAATGCCCGAGGGCTGCAGCTTCTATATGGGTGGCGGCTCTGAGATCAACGGCATGGTGGTGGATCAGATGGGCCAGTGGATGTTCCTGGCGCTGCCCTTCGTCTACCTTGTTATGGTGGCCCAGTTCCAGAGCCTGCTCTCCCCCTTCATCGTTCTGTTCACCATTCCGCTGGCCTTTACCGGCGGCCTGCTGGGCCTGCTGCTCACCGGCCAGCAGCTGACCATGATCTCCCTGATGGGCTTCATCGTCCTGATGGGCACGGTCGTCAACAACGGCATCGTGTTCGTGGATTACGCCAACCAGCTGCGCATCGGCGGCATGGAGCGCCGCGCGGCCCTGATCGCCACCGGCAAAACACGAATGCGCCCCATCCTGATGACCACCCTGACCACCGTTCTGGCTATGCTCCAGCTGGTGTTCAGCGGCGATATGGCCAGCCAGCTGATGAGCGGCATGGCCATCGTCATCATCTTCGGCCTGACCTATGCCACCCTGATGACCCTGTACGTTGTGCCCCTGATGTACGACATCCTCTTCAAGAAGCCGCCGCTGAACGTGGATATCGGCGATGAGAACCTTGACGACATCCCCGATGATGCCGCCGAGTATATCGCCCAGAACACCGCTCAGCCGGAGTAAGAAAATTTCCCCAAAGCACCCTTCACAGCCATGTGAGGGGTGCTTTTTTGATACTTGCAGTATAGATAAAATGATGATAAAATATAAACGTAGAAAAGTACTCTTTTTCTGAAACGAAAGGATGGCGGAAATGCGGTTCGTACAGTTGGATGAGAAGAATGAAGAACGCATGAATGCTATCCGTAAATTCACCCTGATGGATGACACCTTTATGACACAGGTGTTTTCAGGAGATAAAGAGAGCACACAGGAGCTGCTTCGCATCATCCTGAAACGAAAGGACCTGACCGTCGCAAGGTCTGCAACACAGCTTACGATCGGCAATCTGTTTGGCCGTTCTGTACGGCTGGACATTTATGCAACGGATGATGCAGGCAGTATGATATCGAAGTACAGCAGGAAGATAAGGGAGCCGCTCCGGAACGGGCGCGGCTGAACAGTGCGATGTTTGATTCTCGCCTGACGACTTCTGGCGAAAAATATTCTGACCTGCCTGAGACATATATCATATTTATTACGGCAAATGATGTTTTGGGAGATGGTCTGCCGGTTTACAATATTGAACGGACGATTCAGGAAACCGGGAAGCTGTTCCACGACCGTGCACATATCGTATATGTGAACGGCGCATATCGGGGAACGGATGAGATCGGCGCGCTGATGCAGGATTTCCGCTGTGATGACTATCGGGATATCCGGAACCCCAAAATAAGGGCAAGAGTAAAATACTTTAAAGAAGAAACGGAAGGAGTGGCAGCTATGTGCAAGACAATGCAGGTGATCGTTGATCGGGAACGAGAAGATGCCGAGGTGGCAAAGGGAAAGCGCATTGCGCTCAATCTCTGGAAGAACGGAGAGCATGATCTGGATAAGATCGCCCAGACCACCGAACTTTCGTTAGAACAGGTGCGGGAGGCAATTACCGAACCGTGTTCTGCATAAGAAAACTTCCCCGAAGCACCCTTCACAGCCAAGTGAGGGGTGCTTTTTGTCAATCTGCTAAAAATTTTGCCGCAGCTTTGGCGCAGTCTCCAAAAATTGGGGGATTCAATAAAAAATATTGACAGGGGGGGAGGGGGAGATGTAAAATGAGGTCACAATGCAGAAGGTGTAGGGGTATGCTTTCTGTGTGGTAAAATATCATTTTACATTGGAGGTTCTACAAATGAAAATGCTCAAGAAAATGGCCGCCCTTCTGCTGGTCGGCGTAATGGCTCTGGCACTGCTCACCGCTTGCGGCGATGAGGCTCCCAGCAAGTCTTTTGCACAGCAGGTTGAAGAAACTGCTTTTGAAGCAATGAAGCAGTCTACCGGTATTCAGGTAAATGATGCGGATCTGAAGAAACTGGCAGAAAGCAAAATCGATCAGATCAATATGGAAGATGGCACCTTTAATTTCAAAAATGCTCTGGATATGCAGGCGCTCGTGGAGGAAATGAAATCAAGAATCTGAATGATCCGAAGGCTAAAGTTAATGTTAAAGCAGCGATGCCGTTCCCTGAGAGTGTTGTGACCACGGATAAACCCTATAAAGTACTGGAAGTCACCCCGGAGAATATTGGCGATGTGGCAAAAATTGTTGCCAAAATGGGCAAGCTCAACAGTATTGAGAATGACGGGCTGAAAGTCAATAAACTGGGTATTGTAGCAAAGACTGTGAATGGAAAAACCTACGTTGCAGTTGCTATGGATGTGACCACAAGTGTTGAGGAAATTCCTGAGCATGCTGGGCGTTGGCTAAAAGGTAAATGAAGTAAATACTCGGAAATTTTCCCCGGAGCGCCTACCCCTGGCCCTCCGGGGCTTTTTTCTGCCTATGGGGCAGAATTTACAAAAAAACTCTCGAAATATTGGATAGAATCACTTAAAAAATGCCAACACAGAAGGGGAAAATTGTGATATAATCAAAACAATAAAGGATAAAACAGAGAGTGTGCTGTCCCCAAAAAATACAAAAGGAGGCGAGCCCTATGGCACAGTTTCTCTCCAAGCCCTTTGGCATGACTCCAAACGGCGAAAAGATCAATGAATACATCATCTCGAACCCCGGCGGGCTGGCGGTCAGTGTGCTGAACTACGGCTGTATCATCAAGAATATCTGGGTGCCCACCAAGCGCGGGCCGGTGGATGTGGTGCTGGGCCACGACACCTACGCCGATTACGTCAAGGACTTTGAATCGTCCGGCAGTACCTGCTGCGGCGCGTTCGTGGGCCGGTACGCCAACCGCATCGAGAATGCCGTGTTCAACGTGGGCGGCAAGACCTATCAGCTGGAAGCCAACAACGGCAAAAACCACCTGCACGGCACCTTTCCACGCAAGCTGTATGAGGTAAAGGCCTTTGGCGATACCCTGCTTCTGGAGGCCGAAAGCCCCGATGGAGAGGATGGTTTCCCGGGAAATCTGAAGATCTCGGTGCGGTATATCCTCACCGAGGACAACGCCCTGCGGATGGATTACCGTGTCTCCTCTGATGCCGACACTATCATCAACCTGACCAACCACACCTACTTCAATCTGGATGGTGGCGGCGATGTGCTGGGCCAGAAGCTGCGCATCTATGCGTCCCGCTATCTGGAGGGCAACAACGAGACCTGCCCCACCGGCAATATCCTGCCCGTGGCGGGCACGCCGATGGATTTCCGGGCGGGCAAGCCCATTGGCCGGGACATCGACACCGGCTTTTCCCAGACCACCATGGTGGGCGGCGGCTATGACCACTGCTTTGTCATCGACAGGGGCCGCGGGGCCAGCCAGAGCCTGTGCGCCTGGGCTTCCAGCGATAAGACCGGCATCAGCATGAAGGTCTATACCACCCAGCCCGGCGTGCAGCTCTACACCGGCAATTTCCTGCAGGACTGCCCTGCCCCCGGCAAGGGCGGCGTGCCGATGCAGAAATACGGCGGCTTTGCGCTGGAGACCCAGCATTTCCCCTGCAGCCCCTCCCACCCGGAGTTCCCCTCCACCGCCCTGCGGGCCGGGAAAGTGTTCCGTGCCAACACCACCCTGCGGTTCTTCACCGGCAAACAGTGCGGGAAGCTGTAAAATGCAGCCCTCTCATTCAAAGCCTGACAGCTTTGCCCGGGAGGGCCTTTTTCTCTGATTTGCACAAAGCGTTCCATCACTCCATGTACAAAACACAAAAAACGCTTGTAAATCAATGCACGGGAAAATAAATGGAAACAAAAATCCATCCTTATAAAATTCCCGTTACTTGATTCTGAGGCCAAAACGTTGTATCCTTGTGGCAGAAGGCGGGCCTGCCCCGCGCAAGCAACTTTGGTGACGAGAAGAGAGGTACTTTTATGGCAATTTTGGTTTCCGGCGGTGCCGGTTATATCGGCAGCCACACCTGTATCGAACTGCTGAACGCTGGCTTTGACATCGTGGTGGCAGATAACTATTACAACGCTTCCCCCGTGGTGCTGGATCGGGTCAAGCAGATCACCGGCAAGGACTTCCGGTTCTATCAGGCCGATATGACAAAGCACGAGGACGTGGAGAAGATCTTCACCGAGTGCCCCGATATCGATGCCGTCATCCAGTTTGCCGCCTATAAGGCTGTGGGTGAGAGCGTTTCCAAGCCCATCGAGTACTACTACAACAACCTCAACTGCACGCTGGTCATTCTGGACGTGATGCGCCGCCACAACTGCCGCAACTTCGTGTTCAGCTCTTCCGCCACTGTCTACGGTGACCCCGCCAGCGTGCCCATCACCGAGGACTTCCCCGTGGGTGCCACCACCAACCCCTACGGCACCACCAAGGCCTTTACCGAGCGCATCCTGACCGATGTCTGCAAGGCTGATCCCACTCTGAATGTGGCCCTGCTCCGTTACTTCAACCCCATCGGTGCCCACAAGTCCGGCCTGATCGGCGAGGACCCCAACGGCATCCCCAACAACCTGATGCCCTACATCGCCAAGGTGGCCGTGGGCAAGCTGGAAAAGGTGCACGTCTTTGGCAACGACTACCCCACCCCCGACGGCACCGGCGTGCGCGATTACATCCATGTGGTTGACCTGGCCCGGGGCCATGTCTGCGCCATCAAGAAGCTGCAGACCAACTGCGGCCTGTTCATCTGCAATCTGGGCACCGGCCACGGCTACAGCGTGCTGGATGTCATCCATGCCTTTGAGAAGGCCTGCGGCAAGAAGCTCCCCTATGTGATCGATCCCCGCCGCCCCGGCGATATCGCCGAGTGCTATGCCGACCCCACCAAGGCCAAGAATGAGCTGGGCTGGGTGGCTGAGTACGGCATCGAGGAGATGTGTGCCGACAGCTGGAACTGGCAGAAGAACAACCCCGATGGCTATCACACCGTGAAGTAAACAAAACTGTTCTCAAAACGCACCTTTGAACGTGAAAATTCAGGGGTGCGTTTTCTTTTGCCCGGAAACCTGCCGGAACAGGAGAAAGATTTCTACAAAAAACAGCGGGGACAGGCGAGAATTTTTTGCCGCTTCCTGCCTTGACAATGCCTTTGAGTTAGCATATATTAAGACTGTTCACATACACTAACATTTTGTCGAAGGAAAGGCATCTGCCATGACATTAAAGGAACTGAAGATCGGCGAAAGTGCCGTGATCGATACAGTGGGCGGAACGGGAGAGCTCCGCCAGCATTTTCTGGATATGGGGCTGATCCCCGGCGAGAAGGTCACGCTGGTGAAATTCGCGCCCATGGGGGACCCCATGGAGCTGCAGATCCACGGCTATGAGCTGACCCTGCGGCTGGACGATGCGGCACGGATCGAGATCACCCCGGCGGAAGCACCCGCAGCAGCTCCGGCACGGAAGGCCGGCCGGATGGTGGAGCACCCGGGCCTGGGCGAGGGCGGCCGCTACCACACCAAAAAGGGCGAACACCCGCTGCCGGATGGAACGGTGCTGACATTTGCGCTGGCCGGAAATCAGAACTGCGGCAAAACGACCCTGTTCAACCAGCTCACCGGCTCCAACCAGCATGTGGGCAACTTTCCGGGCGTGACGGTGGACCGCAAGAGCGGTGCCATCCGGGAGTACCCCGATACCGAAGTCACCGACCTGCCCGGCATCTACTCCATGTCGCCCTATTCCAGCGAGGAGATCGTGACCCGGCAGTTCATCATCGGCGAAAAGCCCACGGGCATCATCAACATCGTGGATGCCACCAACATCGAGCGCAACCTGTACTTAACGATGCAGCTGATGGAGCTGGACACCCCCATGGTGCTGGCACTGAATATGATGGATGAGGTGCGCGGCAACGGCGGCACCATCAACATCAACGAGATGGAAGCGATGCTGGGCATCCCGGTGGTCCCCATTTCCGCCGCCAAGAACGAGGGCGTGGATGAGCTGGTGGATCACGCCATCCATGTGGCAAAGTATCAGGAGCGCCCCGGGCGCATGGATTTCTGCAGCGAGGATGACCACGGCGGCGCGGTGCACCGCTGCATCCACGGCATTTTGCACCTCATTGAGGATCACGCCAAGGCGGCGGGCATTCCGGTGCGTTTTGCCGCCACCAAGCTGGTGGAGGGTGACCCCCGCATTGAGGAAGCCTTGAAGCTGGACCCCAACGAAAAAGAAATGATCGAACATATCATCGTGCAGATGGAGCAGGAGCGCGGGCTGGACCGCGCCGCCGCCATTGCGGATATGCGGTTCTCCTTTATTCAGGAGCTGGTGGCGCAGACGGTGGTCAAGCCCCACGAAAGCAAGGAGCAGCTGCGCTCCAACCGCATCGACAAGTTCCTTACCGGCAAGTACACCGCCATCCCGGCCTTTATCGCCATCATGGGTCTGGTGTTCTTCCTCACCTTCAACGTCATCGGCCTGTTCTTCCAGAACCTGATGGAAGCCGGCATCGACGCCCTGACCGGTGCGGTGGACACCCTGCTGACCAACTGGAACATCAACGAAGCGATTCAATCCCTGATCATTGACGGTGTTTTTACCGGCGTGGGCAGCGTGCTGAGCTTTTTGCCCATCATCGTGGTGCTGTTCTTCTTCCTCTCCATGCTGGAGGATACCGGTTACATGGCCCGCGTGGCCTTTGTGATGGACAAACTGCTGCGCCGCATCGGCCTGTCCGGCCGCAGCATCGTGCCCATGCTCATCGGCTTTGGCTGCACGGTGCCCGGCGTCATGGCCAGCCGTACCCTGCCCTCGGAGCGGGACCGCAAGATGACCATCCTGCTCACCCCGTTCATGAGCTGCTCGGCAAAGCTGCCCATCTACAGCCTGTTTGCGGCAGCGTTCTTCCCGGATTATGCGGGCCTTGTCATGGTGCTGCTGTACTTTGGCGGCATCGTGGTGGGCGTGCTGGCGGCGCTGCTGCTCAAGAGCACCGTGTTCCAGGGCGAGGCGGTGCCCTTTGTGATGGAGCTGCCCAACTACCGTCTGCCCGGCCTGAAAAACGTGGCCCAGCTGCTGTGGGAAAAGGCCCGCGACTTCCTGCAGAAGGCCTTTACGGTCATCTTTGCGGCCACCA
>ERZ857693.2961-NODE-2961-length-15358-cov-6.004705_pt1 | contig 15358 bp, 13 predicted proteins | sample MGYA00519765_ERZ857693 | MGnify/ENA primary metagenome ERZ857693 (study PRJEB31778, sample SAMEA3449354) | human gut metagenome | biome: human gut; feature: human-associated habitat; material: faeces | place: United Kingdom | collected 2010/2012 ... | reverse complement strand
CCCCGTACATATGAATGTGCACCGGGAATCATCTGCGAACAGGACGTTGCAGTAAAGATGAGAGATGGCGTTACAATCTATGTAGATATTTACAGACCGAAAGATAAAACCAATATTCCGGTAATTATTTCATGGAGTTTTTATGGTAAACGCCCTGGCGATGGAATGAGTGAATGGCAGATTATGGGAGTTGCACCTGGTACGGTATCCAAGCTTACAAAGTTTGAATCTACAGATCCTCTTTACTGGTGCTACAAAGACTATGCAATTGCTAATGTAGATCCTCGTGGTGTAGGACATTCCGAAGGGGATGTCAACTGTTTTGGAACGCAGGATGCAAGGGATGGATATGATTTCATCGAATGGGTTGCACAGCAGCCTTGGTGTAACGGAAAAGTTGGGATGGGAGGCAATTCGGCTGTTGCAATGTCACAGTGGCGTATTGCGGCTGAATGTCCGCCACATCTTGCATGTATTGCACCATGGGAGGGAACATCAGATATTTATCGGGAAAGTATATTTGAGGGCGGAATTCCTGCAATTTCATTTAATGAATTTATTGTAAGCTCTATTACTAGCGAAAATAAAGTTGATGACATGGTTAACATGGCTCGTAAATCACCGCTTATGAATGCTTACTGGGAAGATAAAATTCCTGATTTCTCAAAGATTAGAATTCCTGTTTATTGTACAGCTTGCTGGAATCATTTCCACCTTCGCGGGGCTTTTCAGGGATTCCGTAAGATTAAATCCAAGAAAAAATGGATGCGTGCTCACAGAGAATTTGAGTGGCCGGATGGATATAACAGAGAGAATCTTGCAGAACTGGAACTGTTCTTCGAGCGTTATCTGAAGGACATTCATAACTGTTGGGAATCCACGCCACGTGTTCGTCTGGAAGTTATGGATGCGCATGAATTCCTCTATGCGAAAAACAGACCAGAAAGATCATTCCCTATCAAGCGTACAGAGTATAAGAAACTTTACCTTGATGCAGCGAATGCCAGACTCTCTTTTGAACCGGTTGCGGCGACTTCATCAGTAAGCTATGACGGAAATACAGGTATTGCGAATTTCGATATTAAATTTGAAGAAGATACGGAAATCACCGGATACATGAAACTGCATATGTGGGTAGAAGCAGATGGTCATGATGATATGGATATGTTCGTAAATATTCAGAAACTGGATACTAAAGGAGAATGGCTTCCAGTTGATGTTCTGGGTGAACCGCATCCGGGAACATGGGGCAAAATGAGAGTTTCTCATCGTTCCCTTGATGAAGATCTGTCTACAGATTTCCAGCCTATTCAGAGCCATTTAAAAGAAGAAAAGTTAAGCCCCGGAGAAATCGTTCCGGTAGATATTGAAATTGTTCCGATTAGTCGTTTCTGGCATAAAGGTCAGTCTCTACGGATTCAAATTGCAGGATGCTACATCAGGGAAGGATGGTTTGAACCGCTCACATGGGATACAGACAATCATGGCAATCATATTATTCACACTGGCGGAGAATATAAGAGCTATCTGCAGATTCCTGTTATTCCACCAAAATATCAGGACGGAGATATCAAATACGGCACACAAGATTAATGAATGCAAGGGGGCGGCAGACTTCAAGTAACTGACGCCCTTTTAGAGAAAAGAGGTCAGATGTGATATTTGGAATAGGAACAGATATATTTTTAATGTCTCGTATAGCAAAGCAGGCTATTTCCGATGGGGATCCATTTATTATGAGATCATATACTGAAAAGGAACGGAAAGAGTCAAAAAATCATAATAATCTGGAAATATACTATGCAACACGTTTTTCAGCAAAAGAAGCTGTTTACAAATCTATCAGTAAAATCGGATTAGAATTCAGACCGGAAGAGATTGAAATATTATGCGATTTAGATGGGTGTCCACGTGTTTTTCTTTATGGTAAAACAGAACAAGCATTATCCCAGAAAACAAGCAAGAAATACGCGGTCTTTATTTCTATTTCATATGATACAGAGTATTGTTCTACTTTTGCTGTAGCCGAAATATTTTAGATGAAAGGAAGGAGCAACATTATGAATATTATGGAAAAAATTTATCAGCGCGCAAAAGCGGTTCCTCAGAAAGTTGCATTCCCGGAAGCAACCGAAGAAAAAATCCTACTTGCTGCAAGAGAATGTGCAGATAAAGGAATCTGCATTCCGGTACTTGTTGGTGTGCCGGAAGATATTATAGGAGCTGCTAAAGGATATAATATTTCTTTAGATGGTATTACAGTCGTGGATGCTTATGAAGAAGAAGGCCTTGCACAGTTAATTACTGAGTATACTGAAAAATATCCGCTTAACAGTGCAAAAACAATGAAACGCAAATCAAAAGATCCTATGTATACGACGCTTATGATGCAGGCAATTGGAAGGGTTGATGTTACATTTGCAGGAATGATTCATTCAACGGAGGATGTAATAATGGCTGGTCAGCTTGTTGTAGGACTTCAGGAGGGTGTGAGTACAGTGTCCAGCGTTGGAATTTTTAACATTCCAGAATATGAGGGAAGCGAAGGGTCACTTCTCGGATTCGGTGATAGTGCTGTTTGTACAAATCCAGATGCAGATGAGCTGGCGAGTATAGCAATAGCAGCCTGTGATACAGTTCATTCTCTTGTTGAATGGGAACCAAGATGTGCAATGCTTTCTTATTCAACATGTGGGAGCGGTGAAGGTCCACTTGTCGACAAAGTTGTGGAAGCGGTAAAAACCGCCAACGAAAGACGCCCTGACCTTGCGATAGATGGTGAATTTCAGTTTGATTCAGCCATCAATCCTAAGATTGCAGCTAAAAAAGTGAAAAGAGAAAGCAAAGTTGCCGGAAAAGCCAATATCGTTATCTGGCCAGACCTTAATGTCGGTAACATAGGGGTAAAGCTTGTACAGCAGTTTGCACACGCTGATGCATATGGGCCGATGCTTCAGGGATTTGCAAAGATTGTTTGTGATTGTTCGAGAAGTGCACCGGTTTCTGAAATTGTAGGCAATATTGCAATGAGCTGTGTAAGAGCACAAGGAGTGAACTAATATGAAAAAATATAAAATATTTGCAATTAATCCAGGTTCAACCTCAACAAAGATTGGTTTGTTTGAAGGAGAGACTTGCTTGTTTTCTGAAAATGTATCCCATGAAGCAGAAGCCCTGGCTCGGTATAAAACAATCAGCGAGCAGCTTCCATACAGAAAAGATACTATAAATCATTTGTTAGAAATAAATCAGATTTCTCTTGCAGATGTGGATGCGTATGTTGGACGTGGTGGTGGACTAATGGCTGTTGAAGGTGGTGTTTATAAGATTGGAGAAACATTGCTCGATCATGCAAGAAGAGGCGCAAATGGTGTACAGCACCCTGCTAATCTTGGAAGTTTACTTGCAAATGAATTTGCCACTGTATATGGAAAGCCCGCGTTTGTTGTTAATCCACCAGATACAGATGAACTCTGTGAACTTGCAAGAATGACAGGAATCAAAGGTGTCTACAGAAATGTACATCTTCATGCTCTCAATTTGAAAGAGACTGCAATTCGTCATTCTGAAAATAATGGCAGGAAATATGATGAATGCAATTATGTGGTTTGTCATATTGGCGGAGGGATATCCATTTCTGCACATGAAAAAGGTAAAATGATTGATGGCACTGACATTGTTGGTGGAGAGGGTCCAATGGCTCCAACAAGGTGTGGTTCTGTTCCAGTTGCAGAATTATTGAGATATATGAAGGATAAAACAATCAAGGATGTTAAGCCTTTGTGTACCAAAACAGGTGGTTTTGTAAGCTTGCTTGGAACATCAGATGCCAGAAGCGTATCTGATCGTGCGATGGATGGTGACAAGACTGCTAAAAGAGCATGGGATGCTATGATTTATCAGATTATTAAGTATATTGGTGCTATGAGTACAGTTCTACACGGAAAGGTAGACGGCATTCTTCTGGGTGGAGGAATGGTTTACAATAAGGAACTGGTAAAGCAAATCTCAGAAGCCTGTTCCTTTATAGCACCTGTATATGCATATCCAGGTGAATTTGAATTGGAAGCTATGAATGCAGGTGCAGCCCGTGTTCTCTCCGGTGAAGAAACAGCAAGAGAATATACAGGTGTTCCTCGGTGGAATGGATTTGAGGTGTAAGGATTATGAATCTGACGAAAAAAAGATGGATTATTCTGGTAGCATCCTGCTTAATTAACCTGTGTATCGGTTCGTTATATGCATGGAGTGTATTTGCTACGCCTATGGCAGAATATCTGACAATGATTACAGGAAATAAAGTGAAAGGGCTTGCAATTATTTTCACAATTGCAAATTCTGTGGGACCAGTCACAATGATATCAGGAGGTGCGATTAATGATAAACTAGGACCCAAATGGGTAATCTTTATTGGCGGACTTCTTTTTGGAGGAGGAATGATATTATCGGGATTTGCAACAAGTATTGGAATGCTTACCATGACGTACGGGCTTGGCGTAGGACTTGGTGTGGGTATGGTGTATGGCTGTACCGTATCAAATTCTGTAAAGTTTTTTCCAGACAGGAAAGGATTCATTGGGGGAATTGCAACAGCCTCTTATGGTATAAGCTCTGTGTTAGTTCCAATTATTGCAAATGCTCTTATTGATCATTTTAATGTTACAACAGCCTTTAAACTGCTTGGTGGCATAATGCTTGTTATAATTTGTATTTCTGCATTTTTTATTAGTGCATGTCCGAAAGATTTCAAGCCGGATGGATGGAATCCGCCCACGCCAGTATCTGGTGGAAAGGCAGCGATTGATAAAAACTGGAAAGCAATGTTGAAAGATTCGATTTTCTATGTAATGATTCTTATGCTTTGTTGTGGTGCATTTTCAGGACTTATGATTACGTCTCAGGCATCTCCTTTAGCGCAACAAATGATTGGAATGACTGCTGCAGAAGCAGCTGTTGTCGTGTCGATTTTAGCGTTATTGAACACTTCCGGAAGAATTCTGGCAGGAGTCATTTCCGATAAAATAGGGGCTATCAACGCAATATCGATTGTATTTGTTTTGTCTATCATAGGATTAAGTTTGCTTTATTTATCCGGGGACAAAAATGAAGTGCTGTTCTATTTGGGTATTTCAATTGTAGGGCTTTGTTTTGGTTCAATTATGGGGATCTACCCTGGCTTTACTGCTGAACAGTTTGGTGTGCAAAACAATAGTGTGAACTACGGTATCATGTTTATAGGTTTCGCTATAGCGGGCTACTTTGGTCCAACAATCATGAGTAATATATACACCTCAACACACAGTTATAAACCTGCGTTTATTGTTGCAATCTGTCTTGCACTAATTGGTTTCTTCCTCTCTTTTGGTTATAAAAAGATTCACAACGCCAAATACGTTTTCAAATCAGGCTGTTACATCAAGCAATAGGAAATTTAATGGTGCCTGGCACCAATGGTAGCAATGCCATGATTCTGGTCAGCGAAGCTGACATATTCCTATCAGAATCACTGCGCATCCTCGCGGAGCGTTTATCTCAGTCGGAGATTGGACTCCCACTGAGACAAATTTGCTATTACTCATCACCTGAAGAGGTGGGAGTCTTCTCGACTGAGATAACTTGTTTTATTTTATATCTTGATTATACTCACAAAAAATGAGAAAATCATTAAAAAGCATATTTAAAAATGACAGATGATCAAGTTAAGAAAGGAGTATAAATCTATGAGGATGTTAATTGTTGAAGATGAAAAAGATTTATGTAATATTTTAAAAAAACGGTTGCAAAAAGACTACACTATCGATATTTGTATGGATGGCGAAGTTGCTAAAGATTATCTGAACACCTATACTTATGATATTATTTTACTTGATATTATGCTCCCTAAAATAGATGGAATCACTCTTTTAAAATGGTTGCGAAACCAAAAAAAGACTACACCTGTTCTTTTACTGACTGCAAAAAGTTCTATTGAAGAACGAGTAAATGGATTAGATTCCGGTGCAGACGATTATTTAATCAAACCGTTTGCTTTTGAAGAACTACAGGCCAGACTTCGAGTTTTGCTTCGAAGAAATATAGCAGCAGATCCAAGCGACATTCTTATTTATGAAGACCTTGTAATGGATACGAAAAAGAAAAAAGTCAGCCGTAATGGTAAGGAAATTTCCCTTACTACAAAAGAATATAAATTACTGCAATATATGATGCGCAATCCCGGACATGTACTTTCACGTGATCAGCTTGAACAACGAGGCTGGGACAGTACTTTTGAGGGAGGTTCTAATATTATTGATGTCTATATCCGTTATCTCAGAAAAAAAATTGACTCCGATTATGAAAAAAAATTAATTCACACTGTATATGGTAAAGGATATTGTTTAGGAGAATAAATATGAAAACTTCAAAACTATCAATAAAATTCCGAATCACCTTTTGGTATACTCTTGTGTTTTCTCTTATTTTGGCTCTCGTATTTTTTTATATTTATTTTCTTTCTAAAAGCTACAGTGTCCATGATCTTCAGGAAGAACTAAAAGATGAATCCGCTGATATGCTGGAAAGTTTATATGATAAGTCTAGCAGGAATGATATTTTATATAATGCAGATTGGACAAAATTCTATGACGATAATGTTTCTATCAGTTTATATGATAAAAACAGTTTTTTTATAAATGGTGTTTCGCCAGAAGATTTTCCTGATAAAGTTCCATTTATCAAGAATAAGATACGACAGATAAAATCTGATAAAAACATCTGGTTAGTATATGACTATTGTTATGAAGAATCTCCGGAAGATTCCATATGGATTCGAAGCATCGCTTCTTATGGACATTGGTCAAGAATTCTTTATAATATGCTATGGATTTTTGCTGTTCTTTTCCCTATTACTGTTTTCATCTCCGCCTTTGTCGGCTACCATATATTAAAAAAAGCGTTACAACCAATTTATACGATCAGTGATATGGCAAAAGAGATATCTTTTTCCGTCAATCTTTCAAAACGTATTGAAACATCAAACACTCATGATGAATTTTCTTACTTGTCTGATGCATTTAATTCTATGATTGCTAAACTGGAAAAATCTTTTGAAAAAGAGAAACAATTCACATCCGATGCAGCTCATGAACTAAGAACACCAATTTCAGTAATACAAAGCCACTGTGAATATTGCCTTGATGAACTAAAGCTCACCGATAGTGTTCGGGAAGAAATTGAGATTATTTATAAAAAAACAACCTACATTGGTCAGCTAGTTTCTCAGCTTCTTACTATATCCCGCACAGATAAGCATAGTTTTAAGCCTCAAAAAGAAGAAGTAGACCTTACTCTTTTAATAGAATCTGTCATAGAAGAACTTCAACAAAAGGCAGCTTATAAAAATATTTCTCTTTTATTTGAATATATCCCCCAAAATGAATCATATATTATTCAAGGAGACACGATGCTCCTAATGCGTATGATTTATAATCTTATAGAAAATGCGATCAATTATGGTATCAATGGTGGATGTGTCTGGGTTAATCTTATAAAAAACCAAGAAAACACTGATATTATCATCAAAGATAATGGAATCGGTATCAAAAAAGAACATCTTGATAAAATATGGAATCGTTTTTATCGAGTTGATAAAAGCAGGAGTGCCGGGGAAGGTTTTGGACTTGGACTTTCTATGGTCCGTTTTATTGTAGATATTCACAATGGAAGTATCTCTGTAAAAAGTAAACCTGGATACGGAACTATATTTACTGTGTCGTTATAAAGCGATATTATTTAACTTAGAAGCTCCATGAGTAAATGAATAATTAATTCTTCATAAATGCAAAAATGAGAGCAGCCACGATCGCTGCTCTCTTTGGAGAAGGTATTCTTGTTACACTAAATGCAACAAAACTTATAATGTATTGGGGGGGGTTACGAGTATTATAATAGCATTTCCTACCATGAAAGTGTGCATAAACATGAAGAAATTTCAAAATATTTTTTATGCATTTTTCGCAATGAAATACCCCTATTTGCCAATATTAAACTCAATCTTTTGTTCATATATAACAACTTCCTACAGTATTCAACGAAAAACACCAATTTTGTACTTGTAAAAATACTTTTTATGAAAAGAAAAACACAAAAAAAGATGACCAACGAACGGTCATCTTTTTGGAGAAGGTATTTTTGTTACTTATTGGGTGTAGCAAAACTATATAATGTATTGGGGGGGTTACGAGTATTATAATAGCATTGGGTCACCCGAAAGTGTGCATAAAGTTTTATTTAATTGAAAAAAATTTTTGTGCAGATTCATTCGAATTCTGACGCCTTTTGTCAATTTGTCGAAAAGACTATAAATTCTCTTCGCCTGCTTCGTTATTTTTAAACAATGCCTCAAATTCTTCTCTGCTTATACGTTCTTTTTCAAGAAGAAGACTTGCACAGGAATGAAGAACGTCCATATTTTCTGTGAGGATTCTCTTTGCATCTGTATAACAGTCATCCACAATCTTCTTTACTTCTTTATCAATAATACTTGCAACTTCCTCGCTAAAGCTTCTGGAATGTCCAAGATCACGTCCAAGAAATACTTCGTCTGTATTCTCTTCATAGTTGATAAAGCCCAGCTTTTCGGACATACCAAACTTCGTGATCATACTTCGTGCGGTATCGGTTACCTGCTTGATATCCTGAGAAGCTCCTGTAGTTACATCATCAAAAATTAATTCTTCGGCAATACGTCCACCCATACCTACTTTGATTTCCTGGATCATACGGCCTCTTGTTTCAAATACGTTATCATTCTCCGGTACCGGCATCGTGTAGCCCGCAGCCCCTACGCCGGTAGGGATGATTGATACCGTATAAACAGGTCCTACGTCTGGAAGAAGGTGGAAAAGAATCGCATGACCTGCCTCATGATAGGCTGTGATCTTACGCTCTAATTCCGGTACAAGGCGGCTCTTCTTCTCTGTTCCGATTCCTACTTTAATGAAAGACTTTCTAATATCCTCCATACGGATAAAGCGTGCATTATTTCTTGCTGCATGAATCGCTGCTTCATTCATAAGGTTCTCAAGGTCTGCTCCAGAAAATCCCGGTGTTGTGCGGGCAATCTGATGTAAATCTACATCTTCCGCAAGCGGTTTGCCCTTCACATGAACTTTAAGGATTTCTTCTCTTCCTTTTACATCTGGTCTGCCAACTGCTACTTTACGGTCAAAACGACCCGGTCTTAAAATAGCAGGGTCAAGAATATCTACGCGGTTTGTTGCTGCCATCACGATGATTCCTTCATTCACACCAAAACCATCCATCTCTACGAGAAGCTGGTTCAATGTCTGCTCTCTTTCATCATGACCACCGCCAAGACCAGTTCCTCTTCTTCTTGCGACTGCATCAATCTCATCAATAAAAACAATACATGGTGCGTTCTTCTTCGCATCTTCAAATAAATCTCTTACTCTAGAAGCTCCGACACCGACAAACATTTCTACAAAGTCAGAACCGGAAATACTGAAAAATGGTACTCCTGCCTCGCCGGAAACCGCTTTGGCAAGTAATGTTTTACCGGTTCCTGGAGGGCCTACTAAGATAACTCCTTTCGGAATTCTGGCTCCCACTTCAATATACTTTTGCGGACTCTTTAAGAAATCTACGATTTCTTTTAATTCTTCCTTTTCTTCCTGTAATCCGGCAACCTGATCAAAGCAGATATTCTGTGTTCCCGGATCCTGCATCTTTGCGCGGCTCTTTCCAAAATTCATCATCTTGTTTCCACCGCCGCCTCCTCCGGATGCACGACTCATCATAGCAAACATAAACATAAGAATCACACCGATAACAATCCAGGGAAGTATCATAGAAAGCCAGCCTGCATCAGATGACTTTACATCATCTACATGGCAGGTTACTTTATACTGCTGTGCCAGTTCAATGACTTTATTCACATCTGTCACATGCACTACCTTTTTCTCTCCATCACTTAGCTTTACGATTGCTGAACCGGTCGGTACCTGTGCATTCTGCACTACCTCCACTGATCTTACTTTATTCTTTGCAATATCGGACTCGAATCTCTCATAAGAGTACGAGCTGCTTCTGCCTCCTGACATAAGGCTCTTCTCGGCGAAATAATTGCCAAACATATATACCGCTAAGAATACCACCAGTAAAATGGCAGTATTTCTCATATTTTTATTCAACGTTTTCTCCTTTCTCTTCCCCGGTAACATTCTCTGCTCCCTCTGCTGTTTCTGGAGCATCTTCTGCTGCATCCGGCTCTACAACTCCAATAAATGGAAGATTTCTATATTTCTGCGCATAATCAAGCCCGTATCCTACAACGAACTCATCTGGGATATCAAATCCAAGATAATCAATCTGAACTTCTACTTCACGACGGTCCGGCTTATTTAAAAGAGCACACAGACGAATACTTGCCGGATTTCTCTGTTTTAATACAGGAATAAGATAATGAAGTGTTCTTCCAGAATCAATGATATCCTCCACGATAATTACTTCTTTATTCTCCATCGTATCATCAAGGTCCTTCTTAATACGTACGATTCCTGAACTTTCTGTTGCATTACCATAACTAGATACCTGCATAAAGTCAAGAGAAACTGGTACAGTGATTCTCTTTGCCAGTTCGCATGCAAAAAATACACCGCCCTTTAAAATACAGATCAAATGCACTTCTTTACCTGCATAATCTTTACTGATCTGTTCTCCGATTTCTTTAATCTTCGCATCCACTGTCTCTTCTGGAATTAAAACATTAATTTTATCTGCCATCTTTGTGTCCTCCATTTTAAAATTCTTTACTTTCTTATCTTTTTTGCACCGATACTTTAAGCACTCGCTTTGTATCGCTGCTTACCTTGTAAAACTCACTGATCCGTCCTCCCAGGATCCACATGATATGGGATCCATCTGCCAGCAAAACCTGCTTTTCTCTATCGGCAGAAGGAACTTTCGCATCAATAAAATAACGTGCCAGAGATTTATGGTGGCCTTCTTTATCCATAATAAAATAATCGCCGCTCTCTCTGGTTCTTAAACAGGGTTTATATTTCATTTTATCATAATCGAAGTATTTCACACAATCCCTTTTTGCAACTTTACCGCCATTCCATGGTAAAATAGAAAATTCTACTTCTAAGGAATCTTCGAGCGGATTTTCTAAGGAATTTTCTAATGGTTGCTCTGCCGATTTCACAGATTTCGATTTCTTTGTCAGAACCAACCCTTCTCCTGTCTTTCTTGCGAGAACATTATAAGGACAATCCTGCTGTTTTCCTTCCTGATTCCCCATGAGCGTAAGAAGTTGCTCAATATGTACAAGTGAAATATCTTTTTGATATCCACATGTTTCAAAAAGCATTCGCCGCAAGATTTCCTTTTGTTCAAACAAATCCATCTCATAAAATACCTGTTCTTCCAGAAACAATTCGCCATTTTCCCTGTGAACTACCTTTTCCTTATATAATGCATCCATTTTGGGCGTAATATACGCCAATAATTCCTGCATCTGCATTCCAAGTTCACTGACATGTACCGTTGCTTTCTTATTGATATGTTCCATTTCCGGTAAAATGCGGTGCCTGATGTAATTCCGGCTATATTCCTCACATTTATTTGTACTGTCATCCACATAATCCTGCTTTAATTCTTTTAAAACATCTATGATTTCTTCTCTGGACAGACATAAAAACGGTCGAATAATCTCTCCGTTTACAGGTAAGATCCCCGCCATTCCCTGCACGCCCGTCCCACGTATCATCCGGAAAAGAATCGTTTCCGCCACATCATTTTGGTGATGGGCTACTGCTATCTTACTACACTGATGCTGCCTGGCATAGTTTGTAAAACACTCATATCGGGCAAGTCTTCCCGCCTCTTCCTCTGAACACTTTTTCTCACGACTTTCTTTTTTTATGTCACGATATTCTACATGCAGAGGAATGTTCCACTGCCGGCAAAATTCCCGGACAAACTCTTCATCTCTTTTTGCCTCATCTCCCCGAAGCATGTGATTTACATGTACTGCGTACAAATTTAGAGCAAGAGATTCCCTTTTTGCAAGGAAATATCTCGCCAGACAGACAGAATCTGCCCCACCGGAAATACCAAGTAAAATATGGTCTCCTCTTTCTATCAGCTTCCATTTTTTCAAAAAGCGGTCCACGCGCTCCCATTGTTTATTCCACATTTCTGTGTCCTTTCTCCCAGATTGATGCGACCAGTACTGTGCGGTCATCATCATAACCATCCTCAAGCACTGGAACAGCCTCTATCAGTTGATCTGCAAAGACCTGTGCGTTATCTGTCTTTATTTTTTCAATCAGGCTTTCCATGCGAAATGGAATTTCAGGCATACTTTCAAACTCCAACATTCCATCTGACACCATGATGACCATATCCCCATCATATAGCTTTTTATATTTCAAGTCAAACTGCTGGTTGATTCGGCAGCCCGGGGGAAGTGCCGCCGGCACGATACGTTCTACTGAATTTCGATGCCGGATAAATGTAGCCATCCCTCCCGCTTTTAAAAGTTTCAGTATTCCTGTTTTTAACGAAATTACAGCCACATCAATGGTAGAAAATGCTTTCCTGTCCTGAAAAAGCAAGGCGTCCTGTATCATTTCCAGCGCAAATTCTTCGGAAAGACCAGCCTCTAACAAGTCCTCTAATGTCTCGATCAGTCTCCGGCTATCCTCATATGCCTTTTTCCCTGTTCCCATTCCATCTGAAAGAAGCATCACTGCCCTCTTTCGTCCAAAATTCGTAAACGAAAACGTATCTCCGCATACATTCTCACCCTTTTTATTACAACACTTCTGTCCAAAAAGAACATGGAAGCCATTTTCTTCTATAAAAGAAAGACGATTTTCTCCCGGATGAAGCCAGCTTCCTTCCATCCCTTTATAAAAGGCTTTTTCATAATATTTCTCAAGACATTCTTTTACAAGTAGACTCTTCTTCGTTCCCAAAATCGGGCATACGAGTACCGTAAGCTGTAACAGCCCACTTCCATCCACATATTCCCGTCCTCTTATAAAGCGAAGTCCATTCCTGAAAAAAAGATTCTTTAGAGCAATCTTCTTTCTCCCCTGTATTTCTTCTCCCTTTTTCATATGGCCTCTGCATTCTTTTATAAACAGACGCTGCTCATCTAATTGCCTGCACATCACCTGCTTCAACTCATCATATCGCTGTTCCCAATAAATATTTTGATAAATGAGGCGGTACAGCCAGGAGATTTCCTCCATAAATGGCTGAAAAAACACACAGGCTCTGCGAAACTTTGCTGAAGCCATACGTCCATCTACACCGGAACACTGGTAAGCCTGTTCTAATATAGATGCGATCTCTCCGATCGTCTCCTTTTGCTTTACTCCATAACATTCTCTATATTTGGGACATTTTCTGCATACATCCTGTGTAAGGGACTGACATAAAAAGTCCATATCATCTTTCGAAACATCCTTTTTTTCTTCTTTCATCAGACCAATAATTCCAGAAAGTCCTTCTTCAAAAAGGAGCAGGCGCTGTATGGCATCCTGCTCGGTATAATTTCTATTATGCATAATGCTCCCCTCCACATACAACCTAGGAAACATTATAATAAATCCCACCAGATAATAATGTCGAAAACAGCATTCTGCTTTATTAAAAAACAAAGAATGTGCCTTGGCACATCCTCGCGGAGCGTTTTTTACTTTACAGGAAAGCAATTTCCTGTAAAGTAAAAAAAGACCCATCCGGGTCTTAATCGTAGTAGCGGGAACTGGATTTGAACCAGCGACACCGCGGGTATGAACCGCGTGCTCTAGCCAACTGAGCTATCCCGCCGCACTCAACAGGCAATATCATACCATGTTTTTTCAAATGTGTCAAGCAATTCTTATGAATTATTTTAAATATTTTCTATGGAGTATCTGTTTCAGAACCTGCAGATTCTGTTGTCTGTGTCTCTTCTTTGCTGTTCTCCCCACTGCTTTCTTTACTACTCTCTTCACTGGTATCTTCTGATGAAATGCCGGTACTGGCTTCTTCACCTTCTTTTGCTTCCTGCAAAGAAATCTCACCTTCTTTGATCATTCCAAGACGTTCTCTGGCAATCCGCTCTTTAAACTCGTCCGTATCGATCCCCTTATTCTCCTTCTCAAATGTTTTATTCGTCTGTTCTATATTCTTGACATCCGTTTTTAATTCATCTATCGTTTTCTGATATTTGGCTGCTTTCTTCTCAACCTTCTGATATCCTATACCAAATGCTCCGAGAATAACAACTGTGCAGATTATAATGATCGCAGACTTCTTCGTAAAAAACTTCTTTTTAAATTGTCTGTTAAACTGTTTACTATTCTTTTGTTTTTTTCGTTTTTTTATTTTTTTCATTTTCTCTGCTTTTCCTTTATTATTTATGATTTCTTATTATTTTAATAGTTTTACGCATATTTTTCAATGTTTTACCCGTATTTTTCACAATTACTTTTCCGGGAAAACCAAAAATCCCTCTTGCAATTTTTATAATCCTGCAAAAAAATCCAACAAGATAAGAAAGAACTTTTCCAACCCATCTGCTCAATACAAAAAAATAAAGAAGCACACCACCTTCTACTCCAAAAAGGCAATAAAAACGTATCATTCCCTGGTTATATACCTGAAATAAAATAAACAGTCCGATTGCCGCCGTAAGGCAGAAAATGATGTCTTCCAAATGGACGATTCTATTTTTATGTACAAAAGTTTTTCGCAATATCCGGAAGAATTCATACCAGATTCCAAGAAGAACACCATATACCCCGCTAAGAGAAAAAAGCTGCAGTTGTCTTATGATTTCCTCTGCTATTTTCCTGTTTTCCATCTAATGGAATAACCTCCTTAGCAAGCCCCCTTTTTCCCCTGTCATTCCTCCTTCATCCGAATAAACCATGCTGTATACAAGTCCCTCTATTTCCACTTCTCCTTTTTCCACCGTCAGTTTTGTTACATGCAGTTCCTCTCCCTGAATCATAAGCATCCCCTGTTCTGTATCTAAAATGATTTCATTGGGGTCAAACGAAATCACTTCTTTTACTCCGCTTATAATTCCGCTGCTCCGGTTAAAAATCGAAATCTTATGACTCTTCAAAATTCTTTCTTCCATAAGTTTTATCCTCATTTTTATTCCTTTTATTATATGTACTACAAATAAAATATATAACCCTGGAAAAATTACAGGAAACACCTTGACAAACATCGCTAAAACCGTTATAACTATTGAAGTACATGCGCTTTTGCGCGATATTTCAACGAGTCAATTGTAAGAATATCAGGAGGAATTTATCATGAATAAAACAGAATTAGTAGCAGCAATTGC
>ERZ857693.2938-NODE-2938-length-15459-cov-3.010127_pt1 | contig 15459 bp, 10 predicted proteins | sample MGYA00519765_ERZ857693 | MGnify/ENA primary metagenome ERZ857693 (study PRJEB31778, sample SAMEA3449354) | human gut metagenome | biome: human gut; feature: human-associated habitat; material: faeces | place: United Kingdom | collected 2010/2012 ... | reverse complement strand
TGCTGTTCACGGTGGTTCCGCTGATCATCGTGGCCGGACCGTCGTACGGGCCGTAGACGCTCAAAATGCGCGTCCAGATGTGGGCCACGCCCAGCCTCTGGCACTCGACGCGGCTCATCTGGCCGGCGCACAGCTTGGCCATGCCGTAGCCGTTCTCCGGGAAGCAGGGGGTCTGCGCGGTCAGCACGCCCTCCACGCGGCCATACTCGGCCTGGCTGCCAGCCCCGATAAAGACCTGGCAGCCCAGCTGCGCCGCGGCGCGGCAGGCCGCAATGGTGTAGCGGATGTTCTCGATCTGCGCCGGCATGTCGTTGCGGCCCGGGCCGATCGTATGCGCCCACGCAAAGTGGAAGAACGCATCGGCCTTTTCCGGGATCAGCTCCGGCAGCGCGGCCAACTCCGCCGCATCACAGGGCACCACATGCAGCCGCGCGTCCTGCGGCAGCAGCGCCGCCCGCACACTGCCCGGGTGGGTGACCGCGTAGACCGTCACGCCCTCCGCCAGCAGCTTTGCACACAGCGCCATCCCGATTGCCCCCGTAGGACCGGTGATGATGGCGGTTCGGATTTGTCTTTGAATGCTTGCCATTTTTGAATCACGCACTCCCTTAAACTTCCGGCATCAGCGGGATGAACATCTGCTTTTCCAGCTCCTCACGCGGCAGGAAGGGGGCCAGGTCCTCCAACGGGGGGCTGACCAGCGTGCCGTCGGGCAGGCGCTTGGTGCTGCTCTTGGGCTCCCAGACCTGTTTCGTGTCGGTGAAAATCTCGCAGAAAGCCGGGCCGTCCAGTGCCAGCATCGTGTCCACGGCCTGCTTCATCTCGGCGTTGCTGTGGGCGCTGTAGTAGGGGTAGCCAAACGCCTTTGCGAGCTTTTCAAACTTCGGGAAGGACAGGTCTCCGCTCTCGGGGCCGATGCCGACCTTACAGTGCTCCTTAAACAGGTTGTTCTGCGTCAGGCGGATAGAGTGGTAACCGTTGTTGTTGATGAGGAAGATTTTGATAGGCAGCTTGTTCGTCAGGATGGTCTGCAGTTCCTGCAGGTTCATCATGATGGAGCCGTCGCCCTCGAGGCAGATCGTCTGGCGGCGTCCGCCGCCGATGCAGGTGCCAATGGCTGCGGGCAGACCGTAGCCCATGCTGGCAATGGCGCTGTTGTTTGCCATCCGGCTGCCCTTCTGGATGACATACGCCTGGTTACCGACGACACAGCACGCACCGTTGGAGACCGCGGTCAGGCTGTTCTCCGGCAGGCGACTGCTTAAATAGCGCACAAAGGCGTAGACGTTGGCAGTCTCGCCGTTTTCCTCCCACTGGCGGGGCAACACGGCGGGGTAGTCGCGTTTCCAGCGCTGGCAGGTGGCCAGCCACTCGCCGCCCGCGTTCACGGGGGCCGCGGCGACCTTATCCAGCTTGGTCAAAAAGTCCTTCGCGTCGGCCCAGACCGGCATTTCGACGTGCAGGGTCGGCTTTTTCAGCTCGGCCTGGTCAATGTCCACCATGATGACCTCTGCCGCGCGGGCCCAGGTCTTCCAGTTGTAGCCGACCTGTCGGATAGAAATACGCGTGCCTACGGCCAGAATCAGGTCAGCGTTCTGGATGGCCCAGTTGCCAGGGCGGTCGCCCATATTGCCGGCACGACCGCAGTAAAGCGGGTTTTCGTCCTCGATCAGGTCCACGGCGTTCCAGTAGGTCACAATGGGGATGTTCAGCTTTTCCGCCACGGCGCGGAACGCTGCGTACCCGCCGGAAAGCCGGATACCGTATCCGGCGTGGAACACCGGGCGCTTGGCGTTGCGGATCTTTTCCAGCACCATCTGCACGGTGGCATCGTCCACCGGGGGCGGCAGCCGGGCATCGTCCTGTGCCGGGTCATAGCCGGGCAGGCTGTCGGTTTCAATGTAGCCGCCCTGATAGTTGACCGGGATATCGATCCACACCGGGCCGGGGCGGCCGGTGGTTGCCAGGTGCCAGGCTTTTTCCAGCACATAGCGGATCTGGTTCGGGTCTTCCAGCATGGTGGCGTATTTGGTCATGGGAGCAACGGATTTGGTGATATCGTATTCCTGGTCGCCCACCGCGCGCAGGGGCAGGCCATCGGTAAACTGCGCGGCATAGCGGGCCGTGGTATCGTACCGAACCTGGCCGGAGATTACAAACATAGGGATAGAATCCAGCCAGCCGCCCACCACACCGGTCAGGGCGTTGGTGCCGCCGGGGCCGGTGGTAACGCACAGGGCGGCAATTTTGTTATCAATGCGGGCGTATGCTTCCGCCGCAATGGCACTTGCCTGCTCATGATGGTTATAGGTAACATGCAGCGCCGGGTGGTGGCCCAGTGCATCATTCAGATGCATGGCGCCGCCGCCCACCACGCTGAACACATCCGTAACGCCGTGCGCCGCAAGAAAATCGGCCACATAATCGGCCAGACGCTGTTTCATTGAGAGTGTCCTCCTTTTATTTAATCCGTTCAAGCTGCGGCTGAACCATTACAAAATACAAAGTTCTGGAATCCTGCGGGGCATCGACCCGCTTGCCGCTGTAGCTAATATCGATTGTACTTTCACCAAAAGGAACATCCACGGTATAGCGGATTTTCATGTTTTCCTGGCTGACCACAAAGGTCTGGCTACTGTCACCGAAGGTAATGGTAATGCTGGGGCGGTCAGAAATATCAAAGAAATAATCCCCCACTGTAAAGGTAAAGGTGTACCTTTCCGTATTCAGCTGCGGGTTTACCAGTTTGATCTCCGCACTTTTCTTGCACCAGTAAAACGGCAGCTCTTTGTTGGAGTTTTCAGGAGTATAATATTCTGTGTTATAAATGCCATCCCCCAGCTGCATGGTAATAGACGGCGCATTATACAGCACCCACACGCCATAGAAAACGGCAAGGGAAACTGCCAATGCCCCCAGTGAAGCGCCGAAAGTAACCAGCATGCTGCGTGCAGCTTTTTTATCTAGTTTTGATTGTTCAGGCTTTTTGGTTTTCAGCGCTGCCAACACACAATTTACTGCCTGTACAACGCCCCAGATGATAGCTGTCAGTATTGCCAACTGTACAATGGTGTTGCGAATATAAGAGTTACGCTCTTCAAAGATTGGAAGCGGCAGATTAAATACCATCAAAACCGCAAAAGGCAATATATTTTGACGTGTCATCACCTTTTCCTGTGCAAGAAAATACGCCAGCGGAATCAGCGCCATGCAGTAAATATAGTTGCCCTGGCTTTGGTACATCATAGCCACGGTAATCAGCAGCAACGCCTGCCATTCCTGGCGGCAGAGCAGAGCACACACAACCAGTACCGCCGCCACAGCAAAGGCTGCTGCAAAAAAAGATACCGTTGCATTGCTGGTTCCGGCAATCAGGTCCACCAGATGCGCCCCATGTGCGAACATGCTGTTGATGCCATTGCCTGCCCAAGGTGTTTTACTTTTACTTCCAAAAGAGAACAAAATCTTCAGCCAAAGCTGCAAGCCGTACACGCCCTCCTGGAAGGCAAACACCGGGAGCACCAACGCTGCAATGCCATAAAACACCGTGCGGATTGCTGCTTTGAAATCCCGGTTTCTTAAAAGCATAACACCTAAGAATGCGGGATAAATTTTAAGTCCGGCTGCTACTGCCAGTGCAACCAATGCCAGTTCCCGCACCCATGCGCGCTTTGAACGGTGATACATGACGAAAAAAAGCGAAAGCCCCGCCGCCAGCAAAATAATATTGCCGCGGTCTACCGCATTAAGCACACCAAAGCTGAACAAGGCAAAAAACGTACTGGCCCTGGCCCACTGGGCATTTTGCATCACGTCACGGAGCAAAACCGCCAGCAAAAGAACCGCCAGCACCACAAAAAAGACGTATAGCAAAAAGCACGACTGTGTTGTGCGTAAATCAGTTTCTGTGCCGCGCATGGCAACTGACGCCTCAAAGTCATAGGTCCAGTTATCAGATACCGAAGCAGGCACCAGTAAAAACAGGGCATAAAAGAACAAATTTGCCAAGGGCGGATACAGTGTGTCAAACACCGCATACGGCTGGCGTCCACGAACATATTCAATGCTATGGAAAAAATCCATGCCGGCATCCAGTGTATCATGGTATAAAAAGTACGAAAGAAAATCACCATGGGTAACATACAGCGTTACCATAACCACAATGGCACACACTGCGCTGAGTACACAGTACAACTTGGCCGTTTTTTTCCAGAACGGATTGCTCCCTCTTTCTTTTTTACCAAAAAGGTCTTTTCCCCGTTTCGTGTTATTCTCTTTCAGCACGCGCTGGCTGTTGCATTCATTCTGGCCATAATTCAGTCCCAGCTGCACCGATTTGTTATCTTCCGGCAACAGCTGATCTAATCCAATGCTGATACCAGATTTATTCTCGTTATTTGTTGTCATGTTGTCCATACACAGCCTTGCCCTATTTCTGTTCCCGGTTATGTATCAGATATTCCCTGGTTTCCCATATTTTTTACCGATATATTTTGCAGTCTTATTTTCAACAATAAAGCACCGCCAACCAACCTCGTTGAGTCGGATGATGGTTAGGGATCCCGATACCGCACTTTTCCGTGCCGGATAAGCTCCACATCGTTGACGGGAAACATTTTGTCGTTTATCTTTCCTTAAATGTCCACAACTTGTTGATGATAAAATTCAGCGGAATCGTGACCAGCAAATTTACAATCGGCGCAATCGTTTTGCTGACGCTGAAGAACGTAACCTCTATCCAAAGCAAAACATTAGAAAGGATCGACGTGCCGCCGTAGCTGACATATGTTTTTCCAAGGCGTTTCAGTTTACTGCGCCAATCGTTTGCATTCCCGGTAAACACAAACTTATCGTTCCAAAAAAAGGCATTGGCAATGCTCAGAATTGTTCCCAGAACGCTGCCTACCATATACAGGTCTGGGCTGATCCACAAAAAGATATAATACACCGCCATCGATACCGCCGTGTTGCTTACGCCAACAAGGCCAAACTTGATAAACTGTGCAAGCAGTGCAACAAATTCCTTTTTGCTTTTTGCTCCCAACAGCGCCAACAATTTCTGCATGGATCCCGTTCCTTTATTATTCTTTATAAGCAATCAAAAAGCAAAGCCTGTATTGATAATTTACCGCAGTGCAGCAGCCAGTTTTTTTCTTATCAGCACGGCTTTGCTTTTTCTTATTGATTCATCTTATCAGCGCATTTTACTGGTTCACCGCTTCAATAATGATCTTTGCCATATAGTCGATCATCTCATCGGTCATGCCGGGGTACACGCCGACCCAGAAGGTGTTGTTCATGATAAAGTCAGTGTTGGTCAGCTCCCCTGCCACGCGGTAGGCGTCGGTGCCGCGGATCTGGTCAAAGCAAGGGTGCTTGATCAGGTTGCCGCTGAACAACAGGCGGGTCTGGACATTGTGGTCCTCAATATAGCGGGTCACGGCGTTGCGGTCCAGGCCGGATTCCGGCTTGACCGAAATCAGGAAGCCAAACCAGGACGGGCGGCTGTTGGCGGCCGGTTCCGGCAGGATCAGCTTATCGGCGGCCGGTTCCAGGGCTGCGCGCAGGCGGTCCCAGTTATGGCGGCGGCGCTCGATAAAGCTGGGGAACTTTTTCAGCTGTTCGCAGCCGATGGCGGCCTGCATATCGGTCACTTTCAAGTTATAGCCAAAGTGGCTGTAAACGTACTTGTGGTCATAGCCTGCGGGCAGTTCGCCATACTGACCGTCAAAGCGGTGGCCGCAGAAGTTATCATGGCCGGACGGGCAGATGCAGTCGCGGCCCCAGTCGCGGTAGCTCTTGATCAGGCGGTTCAGCAGCGGGCTGTTTGTATACACGCAGCCGCCCTCGCCCATCGTCATGTGGTGCGGCGGGTAGAAGCTGGAGGTGCCGATATCGCCCCAGGTTCCGGTAAAGCGGGTTTCGCCGTTGATGGTGTACTGGGTGCCCAGGGCATCGCAGTTATCCTCCACCAGCCAGAGGTTATGGGCATCGCAGAAGGCTTTGACGGCGGACAGATCAAACGGGTTGCCCAGGGTATGGGCGATCATGACTGCCTTGGTCTTGGGGGAAAGCGCGGCTTCCAGCTTGGTCACATCAATGTTGTACTGCGGCACGGTCACATCCACAAACACCGGCACAGCGCCATACTGCAGCGCCGGGGTGACAGTGGTGGGGAACCCGCATGCCACAGTGATGACCTCATCGCCCTTTTTGATCTGGCGGTCGCCCAGTTCCGGGGCGGTGAGCGTCATAAAGGCAATCAGGTTGGCGGAGGAGCCGGAGTTGACCAGGTTGGCGAACTTTACGCCGATCCACTTGGCAAACTCTTTTTCAAATTCATCCGCAAAGCGGCCGGTGGTCAGCCAGAAATCTAGCGTTGCATCGGTCAGGGCGCACATTTCTTTTTCATCAAACACGCGGGATGCATAAGTAACGCGGTCGCCGGGCTTGAAATCCGCCTTTTTCTCCTTAAAGTCATGGTAATATTCTGCCACCAGCGCCTTGATCTGCTCGCGGGCTTCGGCCTCATTGCTCCAATTTGCCATCGTCTGCTCCCTTACTCACTCAAAAATTCCTTGATCTCTTTGTCCATCTCCGCCGGGATATCCCCGCCGGAAAGCCATACCTTGCTGAACGCAACGGTCTTTTGCATACATTCCGCCATATGCCAGCGCGGTTTCCAGCCAAAGGTAGATTTCAATTTGCTGCAATCCAGCTTCAAAAAGTTTGCTTCATGCGGGGCGTTTGTCTCAGCGCGGTTTTCCCATGCGGCGCCATCGCCCCACGCCTGGCAGAACAGGTCTACCAGGGTGCCGGTCGTCACACAGTCGCAGTCATCCGGGCCGACATTATAATAGCCGGCGTACCGGTTATCCTCATACTGGCGCTGGGCGATCAGCAGGTACGCCGCCAGCGGTTCCAGCACATGCTGGTATGGGCGGGTGGAATACGGGTTGCGCACACCGATGCTTTCCCCTTTTGCCATCGCGCGTACACAGTCCGGGATGATGCGGTCATTGGCAAAATCGCCGCCGCCAATCACATTACCTGCGCGGGCAGTGGAGATGGCCACGCTGCCATCCGCAAAAAAGCTGTTTTTATAGCTGTGGGTCACCAGCTCCGAGCAGCTTTTGCTGTTGGAGTAGGGGTCGAAGCCGTCCAACGGTTCGTTTTCGCGGTAGCCCCAGCACCATTCATTATTCTGGTACACCTTATCCGTTGTTACGTTCAGCACAGAGCGCGGCGGAGTTTGGGCGGTACGCACACATTCCAACAGGTTCACGGTGCCCATCACATTGGTTTCATAGGTATAGCGCGGGTCCTTGTAGCTGTCCCGCACAATGGGCTGGGCCGCCAGGTGCAGCACAATTTCCGGCTGGGCGGCATCAAAGGCCGCTTTCAGGCTGGCAAAATCGCGGATGTCGCCGATCACGCTGGTCATTTTGCCTTCCAGCCCTGCCAGAGAGAAGAGGTTGGGGGTTGTGGGCGGCTGCAAACTGTAGCCCGTTACCACTGCACCGGCACCCACCAGCATGCGGCAGAGCCAGCTGCCCTTAAAACCGGTATGCCCGGTTACAAACACGCGTTTGCCGCGATAAAATTCCAAGTTCATTGTTGGTTCCACACTTCCCAGGGCGCACAGCCGGACGCCCACATTTTTTCCAGCATACTTTTTTCGCGCTCGGTATCCATGCACTGCCAGAATCCGCGGTGCACATAGCTCATCAGCTGGCCTTTGGCTGCCAGCTCGCGCAGCGGGGCCTGCTCAAAAATGGTATCATCACCGCTGATGGTATCAAACACTTCCGGTTCCAGCACCATATAGCCCGCGTTGATGATAGCCCCATCGTTGACGCTCTTTTCACGGAACGCCTGAACCGAATTGTCCTGGCCGATATCCAGCACGCCTTTCTGCTGTTCCTGCACCACGGCGGTCAGGGTTGCCAGCTTGCCATGCTGCTTATGGAACTTGACCAGTTCGGCAATGTTCACATCGCAGACGCCATCACCATAGGTCATCATAAAGGTTTCGTTGCCGATATATTTCTGCACCCGCTTGATGCGGCCGCCCGTCATCGTGTTCAGGCCGGTATCCACCACCGTCACGCGCCACGGCTCGGCGTGCTGGTCATGCACGATCATCTCGTTGCCCTGGGTGAAGTCAAAGGTCACATCGCTGGTATGCAGGAAATAATCCGCAAACCACTCCTTGATCATATGCTGCTTGTACCCGGCGCAGATCACAAAATCATTGAAGCCATAGTAAGAATACTCTTTCATGATATGCCACAAAATGGGCATACCGCCGATTTCGATCATCGGTTTCGGCTTGAACTTACTTTCTTCCGAAATGCGCGTGCCATAGCCGCCGGCAAGAATTACAACTTTCATATTTTTCACTCCCGTAAGCCTGCAGCGGAACCCTGCTTGCAGTCCCGCAAAAACTGTCCGTCCCACCAGCATTTCAACCGCCGGACAGTTTGGTACACACCCAGCCTATTTTTTATTACTATGATAGTATATCATTTTCACGTATTCAGTGCAACCGTTCCAGGAAACTTATCACACCTAGTAGGCCTGCTTTTTATTCCGCATTTTGCTCTTTGTTATCACATTTTAACGCTGCTTTTGTTGCCGCTGTGCAAACAATATTCTTTACGTTTTTTCGTGCGTATTTTGTCCCCGCGGGGCGGCCCACTTTACATTAGTAGGCAAAACAGGTATAATAGTTTAGTTAATCTGTGATATTGCGCCATTTTGCCATATTGCGGGTGCAGGCGGTCTTATTTTATCCTTGCTGCCTGTGGATTTTTTGCGGCACGCCGCGCGTTGTGCGGTACCGCTCCTATTAGGTCTGGAGGTTGCGCTCATGGGGCTGCAAAGCCTGCAATACTGTGCATTTTTGGTGGTTGTGGCTGCCGTTTACCTGCATCTGCCGGTGCGCATGCAGCCGGTGTTTCTGCTGGGGGCTTCGTGGGTGTTTTATGCGCTGGCCATGCCGGCCATGCTGCCAGTCACCATTGCACTGGCGGTGTTCACCTACCTGTGCGGCCGCGGCCTTGCCTGGCGGGGCGGCGCATACAAAACCGCCTTTTTGCGCCTTGGCGTGATCGGTATGCTGGGCATTCTGGCCTTTTTTAAGTATAACGGCCTGTTGGGCGGGGTGCTGCACGGCTGGCGCGCGGTGGCCATGCCGCTGGGCATCAGCTTTACCAGTTTTGCCGCAATCGCCTACCTGATCGACGCCACCCGCGGCGACTGCGAGGTGGAAACCAGCTTTATCCGGCTGGCGCTGTTCCTCAACTTTTTTGCCACCGTCACCCAGGGGCCCATCTGCCGCGCCGGTGCGCTGCTGCCGCAGTTGAGCGCCGAGCACCGCTTTGATGCTGCCCGCACGGTGCGCGCTTTGCGGCTATATGCGCTGGGGCTGTTCAAATACATTGCCGTGGCGGATGTGCTGAACATGGTGGTGGATACGGTTTTCCCCCACTATGCGGATTACAGCGCCCCCATGCTGATTTTGACCGCGGTGATGTACACTTTTTATCTGTATTTCAGCTTTTCCGGCTATTCCGAGATTTCCCGTGCCACCGGCCTTGTGCTGGGGCTGGACCTGCCGGAAAACTTTAAGACCCCGTTTTACGCCACCAACTTTTCCGGCTTCTGGAGCCGCTGGCACATCTCGTTTTCTTCCTGGCTGCAGGATTATCTCTTTATGCCGCTGGCCTGGGCAGATCTTGGCCGCTTTGGCCGCCTGCCCACCGAGCTGTGCGTGTTCTGCGTGTTCTTTGCTTCCGGCTTCTGGCACGGCAGCACCGCGCCATTCATCATCTGGGGTCTGCTGCAGGCGGTTTACCGCGTGGGCGAAGAGCTGCTGCACCGCCGCTTTGGCAAACCCAAAAAGCGCGGCACCCCGGCCCGTGTGCTGTGGGGCAAGCGAGTTGTGGTGTTTGTTTTGTGGACCATCAGCATGGTGTTCTTCCGCGTGGGGTCCGGCAACCTTTCCGGCATGGCCGAAAACCTGGGCGTTGGCGATGCTTTCGTCTACCTGGGCCGCTGCCTGATGAACAGCTGGTCCCCCGCCCGCTTTGCCGGGGAGCTGTACAGCACAGCGTATACCGGCTTTTACGCCAATACCATTATGGTAGCGGCTTATTGGGCGTTCGCTGCGCTGGCGCTGGCGCTTGGCATCTGGCTGGATCACCGGCGCAATTTTGCCTGCAAAAACAAACCGGCTGAGGTTGCCCTGGCAAGCGCCAAGCACCGCAATGCGCTGTATGTTGTTTTGATCGTTTTTATCCTGGTGGGGTACATCATGCAGAGCGGCGGCTTTAACGCCAACGCGTTCGGCCCCTATGCAGGGTTTTAATCTTATGGAAAAAAGGAGATTTCCGGCGTGAAGCATATCATCAAAAAATTGGCGCTGCTGTTCGTGCCGGTCTATCTGTGGTTTGCCTTTTTTGTGGCGTTTGAGCCAAACAATTATTTTGGCATCAAAAAAACAGCCTCTTCCAGCCAGCCGGTGGCCCGTGTGCGCGCCTATGAGCAGGGCCCCGGCACCAACCTGATCATCGGGGACAGCCGCCTGGCCCACTTTGATATGGACCTTGTGGATTCCCTGACCGGGCAAAGCTGGCAGAACCTGGCCTTTGGCGGTGCTTCCCTGAAGGAATGTGTGGACCTTGCCAACTATGTGCTGGATTCCGGCAACCAGGTGGACCGCATTCTGTTTGAGCTTTCGTTCTACACCTTAAACAGCAGCTATAACACCGACCGTTTTTCGGCGCTGGAAGCTACCCTGCGCAACCCGCTGGCCTACTGTCTGAACCTGGAATACAACGTGAACGCCCTGACCGTGTTTATGGACACCGTAAAGGGCACGCCGGACACCATTGAATCCGGCGACTGGACCGCGGCGGATTACCTGGATGATGCCGGGAACACGATTCCGCTGCACAAAAAGCTGTATGAGTACCCGGCGCTGATCACCACCCGCTGCCAGAACTGGACACTGAACGAAACCGAGCTGGCGGAGTTTTTGGCTATGGCCCAGCGCTGCGCAGACCGCGGCGTGGAGCTGACCATTGTGCTGCCCCCCATGGCCGCCAATGTGCGCACCGAGGTATGCGATGCCTTTGGCATTACCGCCGTGATGCAGGACGAAGTTCTGCCGCTGTTGGAAAAGCAGAATTTTACCGTGCTGAATTACGAATGGGGCACCAGCTGCATTACCGATGATGACACCCAGTTTTTTGACGGGTTCCACCTGGACGAAAAATACGGCCTGCCGGACTGGACAGCCGAACTGTTTGATGATATGCAGCACTGATGCTGCCCCACCCCAAAAAGGAGGTCCCCTGTGGCACTGGACTTTTTGATTTTGTACGAACACACCGTTCGGGAATATGAGAGCGATCTTTTGCTCAAATTGGAGCTGGAGCGCCGCGGCTACACCGTGCGCATCCGCCAGCTGCTGGATGCCAAAGATCTGCGCCTGTTTGGCAAAGACAAGCCGGAAGTTCTGGTTGCCAGCTGCATGTATGACAACGAAGCCATCAACAGCCATGTGTACAACAATATTGGCAGATGCAACAAGATCGTCAACCTGCACTGGGAGCAGATGCTCTCCGACACGCAGGAGGAGGGCGATTGGTTCAACATGAACGGCAACGCCAAGCGCTGCGTGCAGACTTGCTGGGGCCAGCGCACTGCCCAGCGGTTACAGGCCCATGGCATGGATGCCAAGAACACCCCCGTGACCGGCGCTGTGATGATGGACTTTCTGCGGCCGGAGTTCAAGGGCTACTTTAAGGATAAGGAAACCCTGTGCAAGGAATTCGGCCTTGACCCCGCCAAACAGCTGCACCTGTACATTTCCAGCTTTGGCTATGCCAGCATGACCGACCAGGAAGTGGCCGAGCTTTCCAAAATGGCGGGAACGGATTTTTCCGGCTTTGCCCGAACCAACCGCGTTTCGATGGAGAAAACGCTGGCCTGGTTTGACTGCTACCTGGGTGACCACCCGGAGGTGGAACTGGTATACCGCCGCCACCCCAGCGAATGGAAATGCAAAGCCCTGGACGAGCTGGCTGCCAAACGCCCCAACTTCCATGTGATTTTTGCGGATTCCGTCAAACAGTGGATTGTGGCGGCGGATTCCATCTCCATCTGGATGAGCACCGCTGTGGCCGAAGTATACATGGCGGGCAAAAGCTGCCATATCCTGCGCCCGGTGCCCATCGAGCACGAGTATGACCCCGTCATCTACAAGGATGCTCACTATGTGACTAGCTACCCGGAGTTTGCCGCTGCCATGGCGCAGCCGAACCCGCCGTTCCCCATTGCACGGGATGTGATTGAGGGCTATTTTGACCCCTCCCCTGCCCCGGCCTACAAGCGGATGGCCGACCTGCTGGAGGAAGTGTACAAAAATCCCCCGCGGGATGAACCGATGGGGCCCGGCTTTACGCCGCACTTCAACAAGCTGAAATTCTGCGCGCTGGCGGGGGTACACTTCCTCTACCGCCGCGGCTGGGAGCCGAAGAAGCTCTTTGCCTTCTGCCCGCCGCTGGCCAACTTTGCCCAGCGCATTTACGGTTATGTGGACAAAGCCTATATCCCGCCGGAGGAGATCCAGCGCATGGAAGCGCGCATCCGGCCATATGTAAAATAAAGTTGTTTTTCCGGCGCGCTGCGGTGCGCCCGCTGCAAATGGGAGCCTGCCATGTCTGAACCGAAAAAAACTGAAAGCTTTGCCGGAAATGTGATGAAATACTCCATTGCCACCTACCTTGGCTTTGGCATTTCCGGCACAGCGCTTATCATCAAGGGCGTCCTGCCCGCCGAAAGCTACGCCGTTCCTGCTTCCTTCATGGCATACACCATGTCGCTGATGAACGTGGGCATGCTTGGGCTGGACCAAAGCCTGCTGCGCTTTTACCACGAACCGCCTGCCGGTTCCACCGGGCGCAGCATGTTTGCCGCGTGTACCCGGCTTTCGGTGCTGGTCATGCTGCTGGTGGGCGGCATCGGCAGCATCTTTTTCGCCAAGCCGCTGGCGGCGGCCTTTGGCCTTGGGGCCAACGGTGCCGGGCTGGTGCCGTTTTTGTTCCTGAACGCTGCTCTGTACATGCTGGTGCGTTACCTCAACGTGCTGCTCCGGCTGGAAAACAATGTGCGCGCCTACACCACCGAAACGCTGTGGATGCAGGCCTGCCTGAACCTGATCTACCTGCTGCCCGGCTTTGTTACCCAGGACGCCCGCGCTTTTGTGCTGGGTGCGGTGTGCAGCTTTGCGGGGGTCGCAGTGTTCTATTGGCGGCGGGCTTCTAAAGGTCAAACGAAAGAGGCCCCTGTGCGCGGCCTGCGCCCCTATGCCCACATTTACCGGGCGGCACTGCCTTACGGCATTGTGTTGGCACCTGCGGCCATCCTGATCCCGCTGTACCGCGCCATCTGCCTTTCTTTTTTAGGCAATTACGCCCCCGCGGCGGAGCAGGGTTCGTTTGATTTCGCCTACACCCTGGCCCAGCTTGTCACCACCATTCAGGCCGGTTTTTCCACCTACTGGGGCCCCTATGTCTACGCGCATTACCGCACCGAGCAGGAGCGCATTGGCCGCATCCATGATCTGCTGAACCTGCTGATCTTCGGCTTTTTCTGTCTGCTGGTCATGTTTGAGGATATCATCTTCATCATCTTCCCGGCCAAATCGGCCTGCCTGCCCTACTTTCCGCTGATGATGCTGGCCGTGGTGTTCTCCATCCTGTGCGAAGGCACGGTGTACGGCAACACCATTGCCCGCAAGCCGTTCCAGGATACGATTGGAACCGCCGTGGGCGTTGCGGCCAACATTGCCGTGTGCGCCGTGCTGGTTCCGCGTTTTGGCGTAATGGGTGCCGCGGTCGGCCTGGTAGCGGCCAATGCGACGATGTTTTTGTACCGCACTGTGACCGGGCAGTATTACTACCGCACCATCCCCAGCTTCAGCCGGACGATCTGCGGCTTTTTGCTGGCGGTGGGTGTGGCCGTGATCGGCGTGGTGTTCGCCCACAATTTTATCATCAAGTTTGTTTTGACTGCGGCAATCCTGTTTATTTACTGTAACATTTACCGTGCCCAGCTGTACAAGCTGTGGCAGATCTCTATGGGCTTTGTGCGGCGGTATCTGCTGCACAGCCAAGCATAACTACTGCAAAGGAAAGGTTGTATATCAAGATGAAGCATTGCGGCACACAAGAGTTGACCACCGAGCGGCTGGTCCTGCGTCGTATGACAACCGACGACTGCGAAATGATGTTTGGCAACTGGGCCAATGACCCGGAAGTGACCCGCTACCTGCGCTGGGAGCCCCACCGTGACTGGGTGGTAACGATGGCATATCTGAACGAGATTGTCAAACAATATGACCGCCCGGATTTTTATGATTGGGGCATCTGCGATAAAGTGACCGGTGTGCTGATGGGCAGCATCAGCATTGCCCCCGCCGAATCCTGTGAGCGTGAAAAGCCCTATGCCTGGAAAAACGTGAAAACCGAGCTGCTGGGCGGCATGTATGAGATCGGTTACTCCTTGGGCAAAAAGTGGTGGAACCAGGGCTATGCCACCGAAGCCGCCGCTGCCGTGCGCGATTACTGGTTTGGCATGGTAGGTGCGCCCTGGCTGGCCGGGTTCCACGCCAGTCAGAATGTGGCAAGCAGCCGCGTGTTGGCCAAGACCGGCTTCCATTATGACCACGATACCGTTCTGCACCGCTTTGACGGCGCCGAGGTGCCCTGCCTGGCCTGGTACCTGCTGAACCCCGGCAGCCAGAAATCCGATGAACCGGCAGCCGCTGCCCCCGCTGTACCGGCAGAACCAACGGAACCAGCGGAGAATGCCGAGACGACCGTCTGACATTCACTCCCCTGCCCCATACTTTTGCTGACCTGGCCGAATACGGCCAGAAAGGACCCCTATGGACGAAATGAAGGACCCCATCACCCTGGACTTTACCGCTACCCAGGCCCCGGCAGAGGACGCCCCTGTTGGGCAGAAGGCTCTGGACAGCGAGCGCCCGCCGGTGCGCGTTGTGCTGCTGGCGCTGGACCAGGGCAAGTTTGACTCCCAGCGCAGCCTGGATGAGCTTGCCGCCCTGGCGGAAGCCAACGGCATGCAGGCCGTTGCTACCGTGTGCCAGAAGCGCAGCACCCCCGAAGCCGCCACCCTTCTGGGGGAGGGCAAAGTGGAGGAAGCGCGCCTGGTATGCCTGAATACCGATGCCGAGGCCGCCATCTTTGACGGCGAGCTGACCGGCAGCCAGATCCGCAACCTGAGCGCGGCTTTGCAGGTGGAAGTGCTGGACCGCACGATGCTGATTTTGGAAATCTTCCGTGCGCGCGCCACCACCAACGAGGGCAAGCTGCAAACTGAGCTGGCCACCCTGAAATACCGCATGCCGCGCCTGCAGGGCCTTGG
>ERZ857693.2930-NODE-2930-length-15493-cov-10.758453_pt1 | contig 15493 bp, 9 predicted proteins | sample MGYA00519765_ERZ857693 | MGnify/ENA primary metagenome ERZ857693 (study PRJEB31778, sample SAMEA3449354) | human gut metagenome | biome: human gut; feature: human-associated habitat; material: faeces | place: United Kingdom | collected 2010/2012 ... | reverse complement strand
TCTCGGCCGACAAGGACGGGCGCGCCGGCACCGAGCCCGCGAAGGGCTGGACCGATATCACGGCCCAGTGCGCCACCAAGGTAGCGGCCGACAGCAAGACCTTCACCGTGCGCACCGGCGACCTGATCGCCGCGCTCGGCGGGGCCGACGCCTTCACTGCGGGCGCCCGCGTGGTCGCCGTGTACAACGCACCGCTCAACAGCGCATGCAACCACGGCATCGCGAAGGGCAACCCCAACGAGGTCTACCTGCGCTACCCGCGCTCTCCCTTTGCCGACCAGTCCGGCGACGCCGGCTTCACCAGCACGCCGAGCGATGACGCGTGCGCCTACACCTGGGATCTCGCGCTCACCAAGCGCGGCAGCGACGGCGACAAGCCGCTTGCCGGGGCGGTCCTGAGCATCGCCGACGACCGCGGTCGCACGCTAGCGGCCGACGGCACGTGGGATGCGGAGGGCAAGGCCACCGTCACCACGGGCGAGGACGGCCGCGTGACCGTCTCGGGCGTGGACTCGGGCAAGCTGGAGGTCCGCGAGCTCAAGGCGCCCAAGGGCTACACGGCCTTTCAGGGCATGCGCTCCGTGACGGTCAAGGCCGGGGGCCTGGACGTCGACCAGGTGGCCGCCGCCAAGCCCAAACTCACCATCACGGCCGAGTCGCCCCTGCGCGCCGACAGCGCGAACGGGTCGACGGGCAGCCTGGAGGCGTCGCTCATCAACACGCCCACCGGCACACCCCCTAGCATTACCACCGGAGGCTTTATGCCCTCGACTGGCGATATGGCAATGTACGCCGCGGCCGCCGCAGCGGTCGCCGGAGCCGCGCTCATCGTGGTCGCGCTCCTGGTCAAGCGGGGAGGTGGCAGCCATAAAGAGTAGCTGGCAGCCCCACAGAGAGCGGGGCGAGACGTAGCGAAGTAGATGCTAAGACGCAGACAGACAGATTTAGATCAAATGGAATTCGAGCAGAAAGCAGAGGAAAAGAAGATGAGCATGAGCAAGAACATCGCACGCCTGGCAGTAACCGCCGGCCTCACAGCAGCGCTGAGCTTCGGTGGCGTCATGGCCCCGGTCACGATGGCGTTTGCGGCGGAGGGCGGCTCGGCTGTGACGTTCAAGGACGATGGGTATTCTTCGACCACGACTTACAAGGGCATCCAGATTTTTACGGCCGACGTGAATGGCACTAACGTCAAGAATATTAAGTGGGCAGGTGCTAATGATGCGCAGAAAAAGGCCATTCAGGATGCCGTCGTAAAAGCAATTAACGACTGGAGTGTGGCTAATAGTAAGGGTACTTATACCAGCACGATTGCTCAGGATGCTGCCGACTGGTTGAGCAACAATCACGGTGTGACTGGAAACAAAGAGCAGGTGGCAAATAACAACGTCCTGAGCATGATCGCCGCTAATCTGAATGGCAGTGGTTTCGATTGGAAGACGACGAGCGCAGGAACCCCGTCCCTCACCGGGCTCGGTGCCGGTTACTGGTTGTTCCTCACTAACGCGGTGGATAGCACGGCTACCGATAATTCGACCGATGCTTTCTCGGCGCCCGTGTACGCCGTGATTGACGGCAAGACCAGCATGAACGTCACCCCCAAGAAGGATGTTCCCACCGTCGATAAGGAGATCCTTGACGATGCCGCTGCCGCCGCTGCTGCTACGGATATCAAGACCTCCGGTCAGTGGGAAAAAATTGCCGATTCCCAAATCGGCCAGGAGGTCAACTACAAGCTTACCGGTTCGGTTGCCAGCAACTATGCTACTTACGATAGCTATGCCTACAAGTTTACCGACAATCTTTCCAGCGGTCTCGACTATGTTAATGACTCGGTTAAGGTGTATGCGTTCGACGGCAGCAGCTACACCGAGATCCAAGCGAATAAGTACGATGCGCGCTGTGTTGACAACAAACTGACGGTGGAGTTTAAGGTCGGCGAGGGCAAGAAGGGCCTCAAGGACGTTGAGGGCGTAAACGCCAGCACCAAGATTGTCGTCTTCTATAAGGCCAAGCTCAATAGCAATGCTGTAATTGGCAACGCTAAGGATGAGTCTGGTAGCTTCAAGAAGGGCGGCAACCTTAACACCGTTACGCTTGAGTACTCCAACAACCCGTATGGCGTGGACAAGGGCGAGACGATCGGGGACACCGTCGCCGACTTTGCCTTCAAGCTTAACCTCAAGAAGGTCGACCAGGGCACTGAGAAGGGTCTTGGAGATGCTGTGTTCACTATCCAGTCCGCGGATACGAATACCAATAATCAGTATATTGCCTCGACGGAGGGTACTGTTGATGGCGTCAGCGTCGTCGCGGGTCAGCTCGTGACCGTCACCGATACTAAAAACCTGCCCGAGTGTGTGAAGTTTACTTCCGGCAATGACGGCAAGATCGTCGTCTCCGGTCTCGACGCCGGCTCCTACAAGGTGACCGAGATCCAGACCCCCGACCCTGCCAAGTACCCAACCACGGCCGACCCCTTCACCTTCACCATCACCTCGACGTATGACAAAGGCACGATGAATGTGAAGACCCTTGAGGCAAAGGTGTCTAAGGCAGACGAGAAGCGTACCGACATCGCCTTCGGTGAGCTTGACGGCAATACCGGCGACAATGCTCTTCATGGTCAAGACGACACCGGCACCGACGCCGCTGCCGGCGAGGTAACCATCAACGTCGGCAACACCAAGTCCGTTGGCCTCCCGCTCACCGGTCTTAACGGCGTGACCTTCACTTGGATCGCTGGTGGCGCGGTGCTGTGCATCGGCGTGGCGCACCTCATCCGCAGCCGTAAGCAGGCTGAGGAGTCCGAGCAGGAGTAACGCTCGCTCACCCATCCCTTTGGCAGGTGGGATGTGATGGCCATGAGACTTGCGGACACTCTTCTCGTCCATCGACGTTCTTGCTTTGCCATGCTCTTTTCGGGGCAGACTCCGCACTGGAGTCTGCCCCGTTCTTTTTGGACAACGCAGCCGGGGCGCCGCCGCTCGTATGATCGAGCGTATGAATATCGAACAGATGTTTGCAAATATTGCGTTTACCAGCTGTAAGTGCGAGTGCTCGCAGTAAAATATCCTTGCGACGCATCCCGTGCGCGGGCGGCCGACGACTCGATCGGAGGTCCCCAAATGCTGAAATTCCTTAACGCGCTCGCCGCCCTCGTGACGGTGGGCACGTTCGTCATCGCGTTTCTTGACTCGTATGAAGTTCGGTTTAAGGCCCGTAGGCGCACGCGCGGTGCGGACGGTGGACAGCATTTGCGTCGAAAGCGCAAATAAGAATGCCCGGGGGTCGGATCCCGGGCATTTAACAAAAGCTGAAAACTAGGCCGCCCGCGCTCTCGTACACTTACGCGGGGTGCGTCGTTTCCTGTAGTTATTGTATCCCGAATCGCCCCGCCGATTCGGGACATTTTGAAAACTCAAATGCGGGCCCATACTCGCACTGCGCAATGCTGCTAGGCTGCGTTGTCCGGCGTGGAAGCTCGCTAATCGGCTATTATTTGTTTAGACAACTTGAGTTGTAGAGGAGTGACCGGCGATGGTGCAGGGCGCCAAACATATGAAGAGCAATAACGCCGCGGCCAACGGTGGCTCAAGCCCCCAACCCAAACCTCAACCAAAACCTAAGCGCCGCCGCAAGCGGCTGCCGCGCTGGGCCGACCGTCTCATCACCATCGTCATCATCCTTATTGGCGTGGGCCTTATGACCTGGCCGTGGATCTTGGACCGGCTCGAGGCCTCGGGCGTGTTCAACCAGATCAGCACGGTGTCCAGCACCGTGGACGCGCTGTCTGCCGAGGAACGCGAGCGCATCCTGCTCCAGGCGCGCTCCTTTAACGAGCAGCTGGCGGGCGAGGCCACCGAGCTCCCCGCCGACCAGATTGAGCCCTACGCCCAGCAGCTCATCTTTGACCGCGACCCCATGATGAGCTGGGTCGAGATCCCCTCCATCGACGTGAGCATGCCCATCTACCACGGCACGAGCGAAGAAGTCCTTATGGCGGGCGTCGGCCACCTGGAGGGCACAAGCCTGCCGGTGGGCGGCACCTCGACGCATTGCGTGCTCACCGCACACTCGGGCATGCGCAACCTGAGCATGTTCGACGACATCCATTCGCTGGAGCCCGGCGACCTGGTGCTGCTGCACACCATGAACAAGACGCTCGCCTACAAGATGGTGGACTCCGAGGTGGTGCTGCCCGAGGAGATGGAGTCGCTGACCATCGAGCCCGGTGCCGACAAGGTGACGCTCGTCACCTGCACGCCCTATGGCGTGAACGACCATCGCCTGCTGGTGCATTGCGTGCGCACCAAGTACAGCAAGAAGGACGTCGACAAGCAAAAGTCGCTGGCCGGTCGCCACTGGGGCAAGCGTGAGTTTGCCGTGCTCATCGTGGTCGTGGCCATTGTGCTGTTGCTGCTGGACATCGTGATCAACGCGGTCCGCAAACGCCGCAAGGCCAAGGCCTCGGCATAGGACATTCTCCAGAACCACCACAAAGGGGACAGGCACCTTTGTGGTGGTCGGGGCTTCCAAACCATCACAACATTCGATGAAAATCGCGATTTTGGCGAAAAACGTCGAATGTTGTGATGGTCTTCGTTGTGGGCGGCGCGGTTTTCGCTATGGACGGTGCGGTTTCGTTGCAGAACCGCCGGCCCGCCGCCTGCCAGCTCGCCGCCCTCGTTACGTTTTCGCTGCATTTAGGTAAAGCACCTGCTCCAAGCGGCGTTGCCTTGTATACTAGAGCGGTTTATCTGTTATGCGGAAGGGAGCGCCTATGGCACTCAGCGAGAAAGACGTGCGCGGCATCGCCGAGTACGCAAAGATCGCACTGACCGATGACGAGCTCACCCAGATGACGTCCTACCTGAACGACGCCGTCCAGATGCTCGAGCCCGTCCTGCAATATGACTTGCCCGACGTGGAGCCCACGTTCCATCCCATCGGAAGCCTGTCCAACGTGATGGGCGATGACCTGCGCGAGCCCGAGCGCGACCTGCCGCTCGATGTTGCGCTCGAAAACGCCGGCAGCGCGCGCGACCGCTACTTCCGCGTGCCGTCCATTTTGGGAGAGGGGGAGAGCGAGTAATGGCGCAGAGCTTCGATTCCCTTACCGCCGCCCAGATCGCCGCGGGCGTTGCCGTCGGCGACTTTACCGCTACCGAGGTGGCCCAGGCCTCCCTTGCCGCCATCGAGGCGCGCGAGGGCGGGGTCCAGGCATTCCTGCAGGTGGCGCCCGAGCTTGCGCTCGAGGCCGCTGCGCGTGTGGATGCCGACCGTGCCGCAGGCAAGCCGCTGCCCCCGCTTGCGGGCGTGCCGCTGGCCATCAAGGACAACATGAACCTCGTGGGCACGCGCACCACCTGCGCTTCCCGCATGCTCGGGGACTACCAGAGCGTCTACACCGCTACCTGCGTCCAGCGCATGCTCGATGCCGGCTGCTTGCCCATGGGCAAAGCCAACATGGACGAGTTCGCCTTTGGCAGCTCCACCGAGAGCTCGGCGTTCCACCGCACCAACAACCCCTGGGATACCGAGCGCGTGCCCGGCGGCTCTTCGGGCGGCTCTGCTGCCGCCGTTGCCGCGGGCGAGGTCGCGCTCTCGCTGGGCTCGGACACCGGCGGCTCCATTCGCCAGCCGGCGTCGCTGTGCGGCGTGGTGGGTTTTAAGCCCACGTATGGCGCCGTGAGCCGTTACGGCGTGGTTGCCTTTGGCTCGTCGCTCGACCAGGTGGGTCCCTTCGGCCGCACGGTCGAGGATGTCGCGCTGGCCATGAACGCGCTTACCGGCGCGGGCCACGATCCGTACGACTGCACCAGCCAGGATTGCGCCGTCGACTTTACCGAGCACCTCAACGACAGCATCGAGGGCAAGCGCGTGGGCATCATCCCCGCGTTTATGGAGGCCGAGGGCCTGACGCCCGAGGTCAAGGCCGCTGTCCAGCGCGCCGCCCAGGAGCTGCAGAACCAGGGTGCCGAGCTGGTCGAGGTCGACCTGCCGCACCTGGACGCCGCCATCGCCGCCTACTACGTCATCGGCCCGGCCGAGGCGTTCTCCAACCTGGCACGTTTCGACGGCATTCGCTACGGCTATCAGGAGGAGGGCTGCGCCAACCTGTCCGACCAGAGCTCGCTCTCGCGAGCCCACGGCTTTGGCGCCGAGGCCAAGCGCCGTCAGATGCTCGGCGCCTACCTGCTGAGCTCGGGCGTGTACGACAAGTACTACTACGCCGCGCAAAAGGCCCGCACGCTCATCACGCAGGACTACGACGCCGCGTATGCCAAGGTAGACACCATCCTCATGCCCGCCTCGCCGCGTACGGCCTTTAAGTTTGGCGAGATCAGCGACCCCACGCAGATGTACCTCTCCGACCTGTACACCATCTCGCTCAACATTTGCGGCAACGGTGGTATCTCGGTGCCGCTGGGACTGGGCGAGGATACTCGGCTGCCCGTTTCTGCCCAGCTGGTTGGTCCGGCCTTTAAGGACCGTCAGCTGCTCATGTTTGCCCGCGCCCTGGAGCGCGGCTTTGCCGATGCCGCCACGGGTGCGCCCGCGCTTTCCGTCGCGCCCGATTTTGCCGGGAAGGGAGGCGAGCTGTAATGAAGGAGCTTTCCGAGGTCCTGCAGGATTGGGAGGCCGTGATCGGCCTGGAGATCCATACCGAGCTCACCGCACTCGATACCAAGATGTTCTGCAACTGCAAGCTCAGCCACGATGACGAGCCCAACGCCAACGTGTGCCCGGTGTGCCTGGGCCTGCCCGGTGCGCTGCCGGTGCCCAACAAGCGCGCCATCGAGAGCATCGTCAAGGCCGGCCTCGCCACCAACTGCGAGATCCAGCGCCACTCGATGTTCTACCGCAAGCACTACTTCTATCCCGATATGGCCAAGAACTTTCAGACCACGCAGGGTCCGGTCGCCTTTGCCATGTACGGTCACCTGGATCTGGACGTGACCGGTCGCGGTGCCGCCGAGCGCCCCGACTGCGCGTTTGGCGAGGCCGAGGCCCAGAGCCTGGCGAGCGCCTCGGCCAACGCCGAGGGCCTGTCCACGTCCATGACGTCGACCATGCGCGAGGGCAACCAGCGCGCCGGCCATCTGGCCAGCTATGATGCGTCCAACCTGCAGATGCCTGAGCGTCGCGAGGACGGTTCCTACACGGTGCCCATTCGCATCCTGCGCATCCACATGGAGGAGGACGCTGCCAAGATGGTGCACGTGGGCGGTGCCGAGGGCCGCATTACCGCCGCGGCCGAGTCACTCGTCGACTACAACCGCTGCGGAACGCCTTTGATTGAGCTCGTGACTGAGCCCGATCTGCGCACGCCCGAGGAGGCGCGCCTGTTTATGGAGAAGCTCCGTCGCATCTTTGTGACGTTGGGCATTTCCGATTGCTCCATGGAGAAGGGTTCCATGCGCTGCGACGGCAACGTGTCGCTGCGCCGCCGCGGCGAGACCAAGCTGGGCACCAAGACCGAGCTCAAGAACCTCAACTCGTTTAAGAGCCTGCATGACGGCCTTGCCTACGAGATTTGCCGCCAGGCCGAGGTGCTCGAGGAGGGCGGCATTATCTATCAGGAGACCCGCCACTGGGAGCCCAGCCGCAAGCGCACCGTGGTCATGCGTGTCAAGGAGACGGCCGACGACTATCGTCTGTTCCCCGACCCCGATCTGGCGCCGTTCGATCTGGACGACGAGTTCATCGACCGTTGCCGTGGCGAGATCCCCGAGCTGCCTGATGCCAAGCGTGCCCGTTTTGAGGCCGACTTTGGCATTAAAGCTGCCGATGCCGGGCAGATTGCCGGCGACCCCGAGTTTGCCGACTTCTTTGAGGCCGCCGCTGCCGGTATGGCCGGCAAGGAGGTCCAGACGGTCGCAAACCTGCTGGTGAACGAGATGATCGCCTACCTTAAGGGCGCGGGTGTCTCGCTGGCCGAGTCCGGCATTGCACCGGCCCAGGTGGCAGCCCTTGCCAAGCTGCTGGCGACCGATGCCATCAGCTCCAACCAGGCGCACGAGGTCTTTGAGGCCATGGCCCAGACCGGTGATGACCCCAACAAGATCGTCGACGAGCGCGGCATGCGTCAGGTGAGCGATGCCGGCGCGCTGCAGCCGATTGTGGACGAGGTGCTGGCAAACTGTGCCGATCAGGCGCAGCAGTATCGTGACGGCAACCAGAAGGTCATCGGCTTTTTGGTGGGCCAGTGCATGAAGGCGAGCCGCGGCAAGGGCAACCCGAAGCTCTTCAACGAGTTGCTGAGAACGTCGCTCTCGTAAGCGGGAACCGAGAGGCCGGGCACAGGGCCTTGCCTCTCAATTTCGGACAGTCCTGACTCACGACGGAGGCGCCACTGGCGCCTCCTGTTCGTGCGGAACTCATTGAGAGGCAAGGCCCTGCGCCCGGCCCCTCGGTTCCGTGACGACTCGGCCGTTCGGGTCAGGTGGGCTGGATTGAATTTGGTGAATGAGGGCGCCGTTGGCGCCCTCATTCTTTATATATGTTGGGAGCGCCAGGTGGTGGGGGTGGTGCCGGTGTATTGTTTGAAGGCTTGGGCGAAGGCGGCTTGCTGAGGGTAGCCTAGACGCTCTGCCACTTGCGCTATCGTAAGCGAGCTATCTGCCAAAAGGTCCTGCGCCCGCTCCATGCGACGCCTTCGTATGTAGGCGCCCAGGGACTCGCCAGTTTGGGCCTTAAAGGTGGCGCATAGTTTGGAGCGGCTTGTGTAGAGCCTCTCGGCCACCTCGTTGATACCCACATGTCTGCCTTTGTCGAGCGCGCGCTCAATCATTGCCGTTGCTTCTTCGGCAATGGTTATGCTAACGCGTGTGTCTGCCGCCTGCCGAGCCTGCTTGTGGGCCGCGCGCGAACAGGCGAGCTCCGCGACCATGGTCTCCACGATGCCCTGCATATAGACGTGTCCGCCTACGGTGCGGGCGCGGTCCTCGTTAATCCGGCGCAGCGTGTGGCAGATGGCAGACGTCGCCTCCTCGTGCCATGGCTCGGCAAACGCCTCAAAGATCCCCGCGAACTCGGTGGGATAGCGGTGCTCCAGTTCGTCAAAATATCCAGGCAAAAAGAGCACCGAGCGTGAGTGGTAGAGTTGCCCTGCAAACAATGGGCTTAATTCCTCGCCACAGCTATCTTGGATAAAGCTGCAAACGGCATTGTTTGGCCACGGTCCATGCAATGGTTTAAGGTTCGCGGGCGTTATGCCAGCCTCGGGCATGCATGTAAGTGTGGGCGCGCTGACCTCGCTCATGCAGGCGTATGGCTCGGGTGTGTATTCGGCCAGGTACATATCGTGCGTCGGGGTGATGAAATGCTCCATGACGATGCAGGCAGGGGAGAGAGGCATGATCCATGCGCGGCCGTGCGCCCGGTCGTTTGCCACCTCGCCGGTAAAGACGGCGCCCTTGCCGGAAAGCTCCAGGCCAAACTGCTCAAACTGTGGTGCGTAGAGCTCAGTTATGTCGGTCGCGGCCCGATGCATTTTCAAAAGCGTCCCCTTCCTTTGCAGAAACGTCCACGCCTGGCTCGATTGTGAGCCATGGCTAACATATCAATGATAAGTTGATTACGGTTAACTCTCAAGCCGTTAGAAAGGAATCTCATGGCAAAGGGATCAAAAAGTGAAGGCGGCGGTATTGGCGAGCTGCTTGCATATGCCGGCGACCGCAAATTCCTAACGTATTTGGGCATGGCCCTCTCGGCGCTCTCGCAGCTGCTGAGCTTTGGACCGTACGTGTGCATCTGGTTTGTCGCGCGAGAGCTTATCGCTGTGGCGCCTAACTGGAGTGAAGCCACCGATATCGCGATGTATGGCTGGTGGGCCGTGGGTTTTGCCCTGGCAAGCATCGTAGTTTATTTCGTGGGGCTCATGTGTACGCACCTGTCTGCGTTTCGCTGCGCGTCCAATATCCGCAAGACTACGAGCGAGCACCTGCTTAAGCTGCCGCTTGGCTACTTTGACACGCACGCCACCGGTGAGCTGCGCCGTATTGTAGACGGATGCGCCGCCTCCACCGAGACCCTGCTCGCGCACATGCTGCCCGATATCGCCGGCGCCACTGCCATGGTCGCAGGCTTGCTCGTGCTGCTTTTCGCCCTCGATTGGCGCTTGGGGGCGGCATGCCTTATCTCGGTCGTCGTTTCGTTTGGCGCCATGGCCACCATGATGGGCGGCAAGGGCGGCGAGTTTATGAAGGCCTACATGGGAGCGCTGGTCAAGATGAACAAGACCGGCACCGAATACGTACGCGGCATCCCCGTGGTCAAGGTGTTTCAGCAGACGGTCTACTCCTTTAAGGCCTTCCACGATGCGATCGCCGAATACGCCGACATGGCACAAAACTATTCGGGCACGTTCTGCCGAGGTCCGCAGGTACTCAACCTTACCGCGCTCAATGGTCTTGTGGCATTCCTGTTGCCCGTGGCGTTGCTGTTGGCACCGGGTGAGACGGACTTCGCGCATTTTATGGTCAACTTCACGTTTTACGCGATATTTTCGGCCGTGGTGCCGACGGCCATGACCAAGCTCATGTTTGTGGGCGAGGCCTCTCAGATGAGTGCTGATTCGCTGGCTCGCATTCGAAGCGTCATGGATTCCAAGCAGCTCTCCGTGCCCGCCCAACCCAAGCACCCTGCCGGCGGCGACGTGCGATTTGAGGACGTGAGCTTTACGTACGAGGGTGCCGAAGCACCTGCTGTCAGCCATGTGAGTTTTAGCGTTTCCGCTGGTAGCACCCTCGCCCTGGTGGGTCCCTCGGGTGGCGGTAAGTCAACCTGCGCAAGCCTGATCCCGCGTTTTTGGGATGTTTCCTCGGGTCGAGTGCTCGTAGGCGGTGTGGACGTTCGCGATATGGATCCGCACGAGCTTATGGACCAGGTCGCCTTCGTGTTCCAGACCAACCAGCTGTTCCGGCAAACACTTGCCGATAACGTGCGCGCCTCCAAACCTACGGCCACTGACGACGAAGTGCGTGCGGCCCTCTCCGCAGCTCAGTGCGACGACATTGTGGCCAAGCTCCCGCAGGGCATCAATACCATGCTCGGTGCCGGCGGAGCATATCTTTCGGGCGGCGAGGTCCAGCGCGTGGCCCTCGCCCGCGCGATCCTTAAAGACGCGCCTATCGTGGTGCTCGATGAGGCCACGGCGTTTGCCGATCCCGAGAACGAGGCGCTCATTCAGCGCGCCTTTAGCAAGCTGGCGGCGGGTCGCACGGTCATTATGATTGCGCACCGGCTTTCGACCGTGGTGGGCGCAGACCAAATCGTGGTGCTCAACCAGGGCAGCGTGCAGGAGTCGGGTACCCATGCCGAGTTGCTGTCCCAAAATGGCCTGTATGCCAAGATGTGGGCCGAATACGAACAGGCCGCGAGCTGGAAAATCACTGCAGCGACCGCGGATGCCGCCGTCACGAAGGGAGGCGAGGCCTAAATGTTCGCCTCATTCCAAAAGAAGTATTTCCTATCCGATAAAGGCGTCGCCGGCGTAAAACGCGGCATTTTCTGGACCACGCTCACCAATCTTATTACCATGGCCGGCATGGGCTTTTTATTCCTGGTTATGGCCGGTTTTGTCGAACACCTCGCCAGCGGGGCTGACCTGCCGGATGCCCTGCCGATCGTGGGCGGCCTCCTGGTCTTTTTTGTGTTGCTCTTCGCTTCTAACTGGCAGCAGTATTACTACACCTACTGCATCTTTTACGAGGAGTGCGGCAAGCAGCGTATGGAGATTGCCGAGCGCTTGCGCAAACTGCCGCTGTCGTTTTTTGGTCGTCGTGATCTGGCCGATTTAACCGAGACCATCATGGGTGACGTCCAGGCCATGGAGCACGCCTACAGCCACGTGCTGGGAGAGCTTTGGGGTGCCATCATCGCAAGCGCCATTGTGTTCGTGGCGTCGCTGTTCTTTTGCTGGCAGCTGGCGATCGCGGCGTTTTGGAGCGTTCCCGTGGCCTTTGCCGTGCTGTATCTAACACGCGGCCCCATGACTCCGGTGTTCGATCGCGTGCGCGCCGAGAAGGTCAAGGTTACCGAGGCGATTCAAGAGACGCTCGACTGCGTTCGCGAGATCCGCGCCACCAACCAAGAGGCCCATTATCTTGAGGGACTCAACGTTGTGATCGATGCCGAGGAGCGCGAGACCACCAAGGGCGAGCTCGCTAACGGGCTTTTGGTCAACTCCGCCTTTGCCATCCTGCGTCTGGGCATTGCCACTACGCTGGTCACGGGTGCTGCGATGGTCGCCTCCGGGCAGGTCGACTTTTTGGTGATGTTTGCCTTCCTGCTTATGGTGAGCCGTATCTATGCGCCGTTTGACCAGGCGTTAATGTTAATGTCCGAGCTGTTCGTCGCCGAGTCGTCTGCCAAGCGCATGCGTTCCATCATGGAAGAGCCTGTGGCGCGGGGCAGCGAGAAATTTGAGCCCGCGGGCCACGATGTGGTGTTCGATCACGTGGCATTTGGCTATGGTGCGGGCGAGGACGGGCGCGCCGGCGAGAAAGTTCTTACCGATGTGAGCTTTACCGCCAAGGAAGGCGAAGTTACGGCGCTGGTCGGTCCTTCGGGTTCCGGTAAGTCTACGGTGAGCCGCCTGGCCGCACGCTTTTGGGATGCCACCGCGGGCAAGGTTACCGTGGGTGGCGTGGATGTTGCGAGCGTCGATCCCGAGGTACTCCTGCGCGACTACGCCATTGTGTTCCAAGACGTACTGCTCTTTGACGACACAGTGATGGGAAACATCCGCCTCGGGCGTCGTGACGCCACCGATGAGGAAGTCTTGGCTGCCGCACATGCCGCCAACTGCGATGAGTTCGTGAGTCGTATGCCGCAGGGCTACGACACCATGATCGGCGAGAACGGCTCCAAGCTCTCCGGCGGCGAGCGCCAGCGCATCTCCATCGCTCGTGCGCTGCTTAAGGACGCGCCCATCGTGCTGTTGGACGAGGCGACGGCAAGCTTGGATGTGGAGAACGAGACCGTGGTGCAGCAGGCGCTCTCCCGTCTGCTTGCAGGTAAGACGGTTATCGTTATTGCCCATCGTATGCGTACGGTGGAAAATGCCGACAAAATCGTTATGCTCAAGGATGGAGTGGTTGCCGAACAGGGCACTCCGGCGCAGCTCAAGGCAGCAGGCGGAGAATTCGCCCGCATGGTTGCGCTGCAAAAGGAGTCGGCGGACTGGCAGCTGTAGGACTGTGGCAAGGGCGGGGGCGGATACCCGTGGGAGTGCGGATTTGCGTCGTGGTGGGTGAACCGCCGAGTACCGGGCGGTCTGGACCGCATGTTTTCAAAAAGTTAGCCATAGTTGACCAAATAGTTATACTAAACTAGTCTCAAAAGTGTGCTCGAGCAAACTTGTTTACTCGGGTGCTAAGGCACCGTGCCGCGTCCAATGCGGCAAAAGGGAGAAGCAACATGAAGAAGTCGACGTTCAATACCCTGCTTGTCGGTGGCGGTTTTCTGCTTGGCACGGCCGGCATCAAGCTGCTTACCAGCGCTCCGGTCAAGAATGCCTGCGTGCAGGGTATCGCGTGCGGCATGCGCATCAAGAACTGCTACCAGGACATGGTCGAGCAGGCCAAGGCTAATGTCGACGACATGGTTGCCGAGGCGGCCTACATCACCCAGAGCGAGGCCGCTGCTGACGAGGCAGCCGAGTAACGCTCCCAGGCACAAACTATGAGATTCTCGATTATTAGCGAGATCCCCGGCAGGACCCGTCTTCAATTGGCGGGTCCTGTGCCAGAGAGCGATCTCGATGCACTTCTTAAGCTTGGCGGCGATATCGACGGCGTGCACAAGGTGCGCGTGTATGGCCGCATTGGCCAGATGGCGCTGGAGTACGACGAGCCGCGCCGCGCGAGCGTGCTCGACGCCTTGGGCGCACTCGATGCTCAAGCTATCGCCGATGCCAAGTCGGGCTACGTGATGCAACTCGAGCCGCGCAAGCACAAACTCGTTATGGACCTGGCGACACTCGTCGGTGCCCATTACGCACGTCGCTGGTTCTTGCCGACGCCTCTGCGTGCGGTGTTTGTCGTGGCCGGTTACATGGCATTTTTGCGCGCTGCCCTTCATGAGCTGGCGCAGCCGCGCCTGACCGTTCCTGTGCTCGACGCTTCGGCCATTGGCATTTCGTTCGTCAAGCGTGATGTCGATACCGCGGGGCAGACGATGTTCCTGCTCAACGTGGGCGAGCTGCTCGAGGACTACACCCGCGCCATGAGCGAAAACGAGCTCATCAACTCGCTGCTCGACGTGCCCGACAAGGCGCAAAAAGTGGTCGGCGACACCGAGGTGAGCGTTGCCGCGACCGAGCTTGAGCCCGGCGACTTGGTAGCCGTGCGCACCGGCATGTCAATCTGCATTGACGGCGTGGTCGAGCAGGGGAGCGCCATGGTCAACCAGGCGACCCTGACCGGCGAGCCGCTGGCCGTCGAGCGCAGCGTGGGCGACGACGTGTTCGCCGGTACCGTCGTGGAAGACGGCAGCATCTTGGTGCGCGTGCGCGCCAACACGGCTCAGACCAAACTGCGCTCAATCGTCTCGCTCGTGCAGACGGCCGACTCGCTCAAGTCCGAGGGCCAGTCGCATATGGAGGACCTTGCCAACAAGATCGTCCCGTGGAACTTCCTGCTCGCGGGCCTGGTTGCGCTTACCACCCGCAGCCTCATCAAGACCTCGGCGGCGCTGATGGTCGACTACTCGTGCGCACTCAAGCTCACGGGTTCCGTTGCCGTCATGACCGCTATGAGCGATGCCGCCAAGATGGGTGTTATGGTCAAGGGTGCTAAGTACTTTGAGTCGTTTGCCAAGGCCGACACCATTGTGTTTGATAAGACCGGCACGCTCACCGAGGCACAGCCGCGCCTAGCTTGCGTACTGACGACTGACGGCTGGAGCGAGGACGAGATCCTGCGCCTTTCCGCTTGCTTGGAGGAGCATTTTCCGCATCCGGTGGCGCGCGCCGTGGTCAATGCGGCACGCGAGCGTGGGCTCGAGCACCGCGAGCGTCACGCTGCTGTCGAGTATATTGTGGCGCACGGCATCGCTTCGTCCATCGAAGGGCGTCGCGCCATCATCGGTTCGGCGCACTTTGTATTCGAGGATGAGGGTGCGCAGCTCGAGCCCGACATTAAGGAGCAAATCGAGTCCCAGATGCAGGGCCTGTCGCCGCTGTATCTGGCGGTCGACGGCACCGTTGTGGGCGTGCTCGGTATCGAGGACCCGCTTAAGTCCGGGGTCCGCGAGGCCATCGCCGACCTGCACGCGTTGGGCGTTAAGCACGTGGTCATGCTCACGGGCGACTCGGAACGCACGGCCGAGCGCATTGCTCGCGAGGCAGGTGTCGACGAGTTTAAGGCCGAGCTGCTGCCCGAGGACAAGTATGCGTATGTTGAGCGCATTAAGGGCGAGGGGCGCCACGTTGCCATGGTGGGCGACGGCGTCAACGATTCGCCGGCGCTCGGTTTGGCCGACG
>ERZ857693.2929-NODE-2929-length-15501-cov-9.926971_pt1 | contig 15501 bp, 15 predicted proteins | sample MGYA00519765_ERZ857693 | MGnify/ENA primary metagenome ERZ857693 (study PRJEB31778, sample SAMEA3449354) | human gut metagenome | biome: human gut; feature: human-associated habitat; material: faeces | place: United Kingdom | collected 2010/2012 ... | reverse complement strand
CTGCTGGTCGAACATGTGGATGGTTTGCAGAATTTCCGAGGAATTGATCATGACAATGGTTCTCCTTCCTCAGATCCGGTGCATGGCCTGGAAGGTGTCCTCCCGCTGGGCCCGGATGACCATGCCCATCTGGTCGCCCAGAGCGGACATCTGGTCGGCCAGTTCGCCAAAAGGCACCTTGGCGGCGCCGGCGTCCACCAGCATGACCATGGTGAAAAAGTCGGGGGGAAGGATGGTCTGGGTGATATCCAGAACATTGACATTCTGCTGGGCCAGGGTCTGGGTGACCGAGGCGATGATGCCCACCCGGTCTTTCCCGGCGACGGTGATAACTGCACGCATAGTGAATGATACCTCTCTTATCCTTAGTTTGATCTTATGGCCGTTCTGGGCTGCCTATGCCTGGGCGTCGGCCTGGAGTTCGTCCAGGGTGAGGGGAAAGGCGGGGAGAAACTCCGCCAGGAAATAGTCCAGCTCCGGCAGGGCCATGGCGTCCATGGCGGCGTTAAATGCGTCGGCAGCGCCGCGGAACTGCTCGTCCAAGCCCTCGACCTTAACAGCCTCGGTGGGAGCGGCGGCAAGCTCGTCAGAGAGCTCGAGCTTGGTCTGGTTCATCTTGAGCCAACCCCAAGTGGCAGCTGGCATCGCATTGACCTGCTCAAGGGTGGTAGCAGCGGTGTTCGTGGTCTGGTTCATTATCCGATCGCTCCTTCCATCTCGAGCTTGATCAGGTTGTTCATCTCGACGGCGTACTCAAGCGGCAGCTCCTTGGAGACCGGGTTGGCAAAGCCGTTGACGATCATGGTGCGGGCCTCTTCCTCCGAGATGCCGCGGCTCATCAGGTAGAACACCTTGTCGTCGCCGATGCGGCCGATGGTGGCCTCGTGGCCGATGTCGACGTTCTTGGCGCGGATGTCCATGGCCGGAATAGTGTCGGAGCGGCTCTGGTCGTCGAGCATGAGCGACTGGCAGCTCACGGTTGCCTTGGAGCCCTCGGCCTTGGGCGTGGCCACGATAGAGCTACGGAAGGTCTGGATGCCGCCGCTCTTGGAGATGCCCTTGGTCTCGACGGTTGCCGAGGTCTCGGGCGCGTTGAGTACGACCTTACAGCCGGTATCGAGGTTCTGGCCGGCGCCGGCAAAGGTGATGCCGGTAAAGCTCGAGCGGGCGCCGCGGCCGTTGAGCACGCTCATGGGGTAGAGATAACCCACATGGCTGCCGAAGGAGCCACTGATCCACTCGATGTCGCCGTCCTCGTCCACGCGCGCACGCTTGGTGTTGAGGTTGTACATGTTCTTGGACCAGTTCTCGATGGTCGAGTAGCGCAGGTGTGCACGCTTGCCCACAAAGAGCTCGACAGCACCGGCGTGGAGGTTGGCCACGTTGTACTTGGGTGCGGAGCAGCCCTCGATAAAGTGCAGGTCGGCATCGTCCTCGACAATGATGAGCGTGTGCTCAAACTGGCCGGCGCCCTTGGCGTTAAGGCGGAAGTAGCTCTGCAGCGGGAAGTCCAACTTGGTGCCCTTGGGAACGTAGACAAACGAGCCGCCCGACCACACGGCGCCGTGCAGGGCCGCAAACTTGTGGTCGGTGGGCGGGATGAGCGTCATGAATTTCTCGTGGATGAGCGGCTCCCACTGCGGATCGTGCAGGGCTTCCTCAATACCGGAGTAGACGATGCCCATCTTGGACGCCGTGTCCTGCATGTTGTGGTAGACCAGCTCGGAGTCGTACTGCGCGCCGACGCCCGCCAGGTAGCTGCGCTCGGCCTCGGGGATGCCCAAGCGCTCAAAGGTGTTCTTGATGTCGTCGGGCACCGACTCCCAGTCGTGCTTTTGGTCGGTGTTGGGCTTGACGTAGGTGACGATGTTGTCCATGTCCAGGCCCTCGATGGAGGGGCCCCACGTCGGGTCGGGAAAACGATTGAAGATCTCGAGGGACTTGAGGCGCAGGTCGAGCATCCACTGCGGCTCGTCCTTTTTGGCGCTGATCTCGCGCACGATGTCGGGCGTGATGCCGGCGTCGAGGCGCTCGAATCCCTCCTCGCCATAGGTGAAGTCGTAGAGGCTGCGGTCGATGTCCGCGACCTCGGTGCGGTTCTTGGTCATTGCGTCGCCCCTTTACGCCTGCTGCTCGGCAGCGGCAGACTCGGCCTGGGCGCGCTGCTCGGCGGCCTCGCGCTCGAAGGTCTCAAAGCCGTTCTTGTCGATCCAGGGGATGAGCGAGGCGTCGTCCTCGCGCACGATGTGGCCCTTGACCATAACGTGGACGCGGTCGACATCCAGGTGCTCCAAAATGCGCGTGTTGTGCGTGATGATGAGCATGGAGCCGTCGCAGCTCTTGCGATACGCGTCCATGCCGTGGCTGACGGTGGACAGGGCGTCGACGTCCAGGCCGGAGTCAGTCTCGTCCAGGATGGCGAGCTTGGGCTGCAGCAGCAAAAGCTGGAGCATCTCGACCTTCTTCTTCTCGCCGCCCGAGAAGCCCACGCCCAGCTCACGGTTGAGGTAGGCGGTATCCATGTTGAGCTCGGCCGCGAGCTCCTTGACGCGGCGGCGGAACTCCTTACCCTTCATCTCCAGGCCGGGGCGGCCGGCGATGCTGGCGCGCAAAAAGCTCGACAGCGGCACGCCGGGGATCTCGACCGGTGCTTGGAAGCTCAGGAACAGGCCGGCGCGCGAGCGCTTGTCGGTGGTGAGCTCGGTGATGTCCTGGCCGTCAAAGACGATACGGCCGTCGTTGACCGTGTAGACGGGGTCGCCCATGACCAGGTGGCCGAGGGTGGACTTGCCGGCGCCGTTGGGACCCATCAACACGTGGGTCTCGCCGGCGGCGACGTTGAGGCTGACGTTGTGGAGGATGGTCTTCTCGTCCACGGAGGCGGTCAGACCTTCGATGGAAAGCAGCGGATTTGCGCTCATGCTGTCCCTCTCTGTATATGGTGTACTCATAGGTGTACTAAACCCTAGGAATCTTCTCGGAATAAAGTTACTATGGGTTCGGCGTTAGTCAAGGGAAAACCCGACTAATCCACTCGACTTTTCAAATTCTGGGACAAAATAACCTGTTGTGTTTGTCCCACTTACTTTAAATTTGGGACAAACAAACCTGGTTATGTTGTCCCAGATGCGATGGGAGGGTAGGTATGCTCATTTCTTCCAAGGGCCGCTATGCCCTCCGACTGATGATCTATATCGCGGCGCTGGGCGACGCCGAGGGCAAGATTGCCTTGCGCGAGGTTGCCGACCGCGAGCGCATTTCGCAGAAGTATCTGGAGCAGCTGGTGCGTCCGCTTATGAAGGCGGACCTGCTTAAGAGCGTGCGTGGCAAGGGCGGCGGCTACATGATGGGCAAGGACCCGGCCGAGGTGCGTGCCGGCGACATCTTGCGTGCCGTTGAGGGCAGCACGGCTCCGGTGGCGTGCGATGGCATCGACAACAGCTGCGCCCGCAGTGACTTGTGTTCCACCGTCAAGTTCTGGCGTGGTCTGGATGACGTGATCGAAAAGTACGTCGACGGCGTGACGTTGGCCGACCTGGCCGCCGTCCCCGAGATCAACTTTGACATTAAGCTGTAGGGCTGCAAATGGCATCTCTCGACAAGGTGTATAAGCAAATCGAAGTTTTTGCTCGGGAATGTGACGCCGAGACGGTCGTGTTGTTTGGTTCTCGTGCTCGAGGCGACAACTTGCCCAAGAGCGATATTGACATCGCCGTAGCAGGTTGCCGGGATTTCGGCCGTTTCTCATATTTGATCGAGGAACATCTTGATACTCTTTTAGATGTAGATGTCGTCAATCTCGATGAGCCCTTATCGCAGCAATTGCTCGATGAAATTGCCAGGGATGGTGTGATTCTGTATGAAAAAATATGAGAACTTTGCCAGCGCCTTGGCGAATCTTGAGGATGCGCCCAATCAGGATCTTAACAATGATTTTGTTCAGAGTGGATTGATTAATAAGTTCAATCTTCAATTTGAACTGAGCTGGAAGCTCCTTAAGCGTCTGCTCGAGTATGAGGGCGCCACGCTTGCCGCGTCGGGGTCTCCTCGTGCCATCTTGAAGGAGTCCTACCGATTCTACGACTTTATTGATGAGGCAGCCTGGCTGGATATGCTCAGAGACCGCAATACGAACGTCCATATCTACGACAACAAGCTCGCTCAAGATTTGATTCAGCGCATCTTGAACGTCTATATTCCCGCTTTCTGTCAGTTGAGAGACGGGCTGACGAAACGTTACGGCGAGCTTCTGTTGGCGCCCGACGACCAGTTTGTCTAATTCCTTAAGATTTCGCGGAGGGTTGTTGCCGTTTACCGAGGGGTTGTTGTGCAACAACGGGCGAGCTGCAATACTTATTTTTATCTTTGCAAACTGAACTTTAACTACACCAATGCAGGGAGGATCTTATGCAGCCCAAGCATTCTGCGATTGTCGCGGGTCTGACGCTGGCGCTTTCGTTTGGCGCCGTTTCCGCGCCGGCACCCGCCGCTGCCGAGGAGCCCACGCCGGGCGTTGCCTCGGATGCCACCGATATCGATAAGGGCCTTTACACCCAACAGTCCTTCTCGGGCGTGCTGAGGTCGGTCCAGGGCGTTTCGTTTGTCAACGTGACTCCCGAGATGAAGTACTTCACCAAATATGAGAGCCATGGCAACTATAACCAGGGCTTTTCGTATGGTGACGGCTACAACGCGCTGGGCTATTACCAGTTCGACCGCCGTTGGTCGCTCATTCCGTTTATGAAGCAGGTCTACAACTACAGCCCCGAAAAATACAGCATGCTCAAGGATGCGATTGATCGCGGCAGCGAGATTTCCAACGCGAACAATCCCATGTCCGAGAACGGTCAGCTCACCGAGCTGGGCCGTATCGCGCAGGAGGCTTTCCAGGGTGCTTACAACACCGATCCTGTTGAGTTCTCAGCACTTCAAGATGCCTATGCGTACAACTCGTACTATGCGGTGACCGAGGCGTGGCTCAAGAGCGGCCTGGGTATTGATATTTCGGGCCGCGCCGATTGCGTCAAGGGCATGGTGTGGAGCATTACCAACATGTGCGGCACTGGTGGCTGCAGGGACTTTTTCCGCTGGGCGAATCTTTCCAACGATATGTCCGACCGCGAGTTTGTGATGGCGCTCTCCAATAGCGTGGTCAACAATGTCGCCACCAAGTTTTCAAGTCAGCCCCAGTATCATGAGGGCTGGAAGAATCGTTATAAGAATGAGCTGAAGGACTGCTTGGTTTATATCGCCGAGGACGAGGCTGCCGCCGCGACGCCCGTGCAGTCCGAGCCCACACCGGCGCCCTCGCCGACACCTGATTCGAATGACGACTCGAGTGACGATGCTAACGATGACAGGATGGATGCGCCCTCGACCGATGCTGACGGTAATGGCTCTGCTGGTGGCACTACCAACGACGGCTCTACCTCGAACGGCTCCAATTCGAACGGCTCTGCTGCGGGCGATTCGTCTTCAAGCTCTGCCGGCAATACGGACAGCGACGCTTCTGGTTCGACCGACGCTGGTTCCTCTGACTCTTCCACTGGCTCGAGCGATTCTTCCGCCGATACTGGTTCTAGCAATGACTCTAACACTGGCGCCGCTTCTGATTCCGATGCTTCCAAGGACGACTCGAATAAAGCGCCGGACGCTCCCGTTGCTTCGCCGGACAAGAAGCCTTCTTTCTCCGAGCAGCTTGGTTCTACGCTGGGTTCTTCGCTGATGGCTGGCGTCAATAACGGCTCGGCCCAGAACAAGGACAACTCTGATCAGGTTTCCACGGAAAAGACCGAGGCCGCAAAGGGCGACTCCAAGGACAAGGCTTCCGAGAAGACCGAATCCGATAAGGGTTCTAGCTCTGGGGAGAAGGACGACAAGTCCGCTCAGAAGAAGGACGAGAGCAAGACCGAGGGCGAAAAGAAACAGTCCGAAGACGACGACAAGAGCGGTGCTGACAACCAAGTCCAGGAGCAAAATGACTCCAAAACGGTGACCACCACGACCACCACAACCAAGTCATCTGGCGGCAACATGCCCAAGACGGGCGACTTGATCGTGATGGCGAGCCTTGCCAGCGCGAGCTTGGCCACACTGGGTGCTACGTCTATCGTAAGTGGTAAGCATAAGCTCGATCAGCAGAAGAAGGCTTCTGGGGAGGACAGCTCGGAGGAGTAGCCTCTCGGTTGCCAGATAACTAAAGAGTCGGGACGGGGTCCGGTGCGAATGCGTCGGGCCCCGTTTTGTTGTGCAACGATTAGTTATGCCCCCTCAAGGCCTTTGTTCCTACCGTTGCCCGATGCCTTTGCGCGGATGCAGCGTTGTGCTTGAACTGCTCGCTACAATGGGCCTCGTGCTACGTTTTAGGGAGAAGTTACAGTGTCTGAACAGGAGTATTGCAACAGTGCCGATACTTTTGGCGTACGGCTTGTCAACCATGTCGATGATGCGGTTATGCCGGTCGGTGTACATGATTTTGCCGATGCCATTGGTCGTTGCATGCTGGTTGACAAGACCATGTTTATTGCCGATGTGTTGGACTGCGACGCGTCCGTTGTGGTGTGCTGTCGACCCGAGGGTTTTGGCAAGAGCATGAACTTGTCGATGCTCAGGGCTTTTCTGGAGCGTCCCGCGGTCGGTCGTGCCGGTCGGAGCTCGTTTGCCGATGCTCAGATTTGGGATGCGGACGGCGGGCGTTATCGGGATGAGTACGCTTGCTATCCGGTGATATCGCTGGACTTTTCTGGCGCTGCGAGGTGTGGCGCCGCTATTGCCGGCGTCGTGCGCGATGCTCTTTCGGGCGAGTGCGCCCGCCTGTTGGCGCTCTTGGAGGCTCCGGATTTAGCTCGAGATAAGGTGCGTCACATCGAACGCGTCGCGCGTGGCGTGGCGAGCGCGGACGAGGTTGACTCGGTGCTCGGTGTGCTCATAGAGCTGCTGGAGATTGCCTGCGATGAGCAGGTTGTATTGCTCGTTGATGGGTACGATGCGGCGTGGTCTCGCCGTGCGAGCGCGAGGGACGCTTCCGACGCCGATCCGGCAGAACTACTTGACCGTGTGCTGTTTGACGCCATTGCTGCCGCGGGTCGTTCGCTACGCTTTGCGTGCCTGATGGGGAAGTGTCCCGGCCCTGCTGAAGCGGCGCTTTCTTTGCATGGCTGCTCGTATTGTCTGACGACGCCGCTTTCGACCTGGTGTGACCGTTGGTTCGGCTTTTCGGATGCCGAGGTCGAGGCTCTGCTGAATCATGCTGGGCGCGAGGAATACCTTGATGATGCGCGTGAATGGCTCGAGGGATATCGGTTTGGTAGGGCTTATTGCTCGAGTCCAGCGCGTGTGATCGGTTTTCTGGACCGAGGCTGCACGGTGCCTGTGCGCGCCGATCTGTATGGGTATGCGGACTGCTTGAGTAGGGTAGTTGCCGGGTGGAATCTCGACCGCCTTTCGGTCTTGTTCGATTTGCTCGAGGCCCATGGGTGCGCTGAGGTTTCGCTTTGTTTGGGCACTGCAGAGCCAGATGTCTCGCCTGATGATGGCCTGTGGACGGCGCTGTATCTGTCAGGCTTCCTGACGACAGATATGACTGAGGAGCCAGAACATGGCAATCGCCTCCGTGCCTTGCGGTTGCCCAATAACGAGCTTCGCCAGGCCTTGCGTCTAGTGATTGTTGAGTGGTTTGAGTGCGCTGCCGAAGACATTCGAGACGTCGATGCGTTTCGCGACGGGCTGTGCCGTGGGAACGAGGATACGGTGAGGCGGGCGCTAAGCCGCATCCTGGGGGATGCGGGAATCGGTGAGACCGACCCAGATAAGCCGCTACCATATCATCTGCTCTTGCAGGGGCTCTGCTTTGGCTTGCCGGGCTATGCCAATCCTGCCTCGAGGCGAAAGTGTGGTGCGGGTCGCTGGGACATCCAGGTTTTCCCTACGGGTGCTGTGTTCGACGTAGCAGATACGATTGGCATGCTGGACGAGCGCCCGCTGATAACGATTAACTTGATGTATGATCCCGATGTGGATGCGCTGGGCCTGGAATTGCTGGCCGTGCAGTCGCTACTCGACATAGAGCGCGACAGCATCGACGAAATCCGTGTACCGCGCCCCGGCGTGGGTCGCATGCGCTGGGGGTTCGGTTTTGATGGGCAGCATGTGGCTACGGTGTGCCAGCGGCTTTAAGCGCCGAGGTGTTTCCGGCTTCCGTTACTCGGTGTCCTTCATGGGCGGCATGGGCTTCCAGTTGGGATCCTTGATGATCTTGCGGGCGTCCTTCATGCCTCGGCGCAGCGCCGGAATACCGGTCTTAAAGCACTTGTCAACGGCAGCCAGGCGAATGAATTCCTTGCAGAAGGTCGCGGCGTTGCCCAGACGGAACAGCACGGGGTGATAGTCGCCGTAAATCTGCATGTAGCGGGCCAGATAACCGCGGTTGCGCATGATGTAGTAGCGGTTGGTGTCGCTCGTAGAGTTGAGCTGGCGCTTGCCGGCGATATCCCAGTTAGAGACGGCGCGGGCGCGCTTGAGCACCAGGTCGGCCACAACGGCGGCGGGGAAGTGCTGGCTGGCTACGTAGCCGTAGCAGGCATCGTCGCCGTAGATAAAGAAGCGCGCGTCGGGCAGGCCAATCTTGTCGACCACGCGGCGCGAGAACATGCCGCCCTCAAAGCACAGCTGGTTCATGGCGCGGTAGCCCTCGGGACCCAGATCCCACTTGGCGATAGGGTTAGGGATGCCGAGCGAGAGGATGAGCTGGTACTGCCAAAAGAAAGCGCCGCCGTCAAAGTCCAGGCGCGAACCCTGGATGACATCGTAGCGGTCGGTCCACTTGGCAAGACGCTCGATGCCTTCGGGGATGACGAGCACGTCGTCGTCCATCACCCAGAACCACTGGGCGCCCAGGTCGTAGGCGCATTTAGTGCCGGCGGAGAAGCCGCCTGCACCGCCGCCGTTTTCAAGCTGCGGGGCGTAGATGACACGGTCGGTGCCGCCCTGCGCGTCGGGCTGCTCGGTGTCGATGCCCCACAGGTTGGCGAGGCGCTCGTTGAATGCGGTGCACATGGCCTCGGTCTCGCGCGAATTCTCGTTATCGACAATCACGATGCGCCAGGGCGTTGCCGTGAGCTCGGTCATAGAGTCGAACAAGTTGGCCAGGAGTTCCTGGCGCTTGTACGTAACGACGACGATGGCGAGCTTGTCTATGGGGGCGGGAAGGGTGGAAGTCATGAACGAGAATATCCTTTCGCGTGGGCAGCATATCGGCCCTGCGGAATAAACAGCGTGTCCCATGGGACACGTCTATTGTAAGCGTAGGCGGGCGCCCGCGGGTAATGTTCCGCTAATCACCAAGAACGTTTGCTACAAGCCTGGTTGACTTGTGTGCGTGGCGAGATTGCAAGCGCGCATTGTGGTATTACATAAGTGCCGATTCTTGTGGACGCAATCTTTCTGTTTGGATGGCCTGTGAATAAAACTCGTTTAGCCTCCCTTGCCGATAGCCTTTCCGTCAAGGTCATGTTGCTGTTTTTGGTTTTTCAGGTCGCATTTGTCCTGAGCAATACCGCAGCGAATTGCCTACCGAGGCCCGTTATCGAGTCGCATGCGCAGGGTTCGGAGTCCTCGGCCCTGTTGACTGACATGTATGTCTACGACCACCGTGTTGCAGCTGGTCCTGTTTGCTTTGATAACAATCGTTTTGTCATTGAAGTCGCACGGCAAAAGGACCAAGGTTCTCCGTTTAAGACGATGGCTGTTGCCGAGATTGATGACGTTACGAAAGCCAACGGGATTACGCATCAGCAGTATTACCGGTATTGGCATGGATGGCAGCTACTTACGAATGCCTGCCTGTTTATTGGCGGTATCGACGTTGTCGTGGTGCCTGCGGCCGCTCTGGCGATTGCCGGATCCGCTTGCGCTTACGTTGCCTTGCGGAAGCGATTTTCAAAGCTATTGACGTTGGGTTTCGTTGTAATCCTGTTGTTTTCAACCAATCTGTTTTTCAATTTTATCGGTGATCTGCTTCTGTGCATCTCGTTCTTTGTTGCGCTCATCATGATGTCTTGTATGAGTCTTCGTTTGGGGTCGGCTCCGAACGCACGGGCTTTTACAAGCCGTCTTGTCCTTTGGTCGATTGCGACGGGTGCCGTGTTTTCGTTTCTTGACTTTTTAACGATTCCTGCCGCTGTTGTCGCCCTGCATTGCTTTTTCGCCTTCATTGCGCTCCCCGAGGGCGAGCGCCCCAAGCGCTGCGTCGTCACGATGCTGCAGGCGCTCTTTGGGTTTGGGCTTTCGTTTGTGTTTACCTGGGCGATGAAATGGGTTGTCGCGGCGTTTGTGCTGGGCTGGAACGAGGTCTTTTCGAACGTTCTGGGCGAGATGGGCCTTTGGTCTGCGCATGGGACTTCGTCACTGTTGCCCCAGGCTGACTGGCCTCAGATTTTGAAGGAGTTTTATAGCATGAGCCCGCAGCTGTTCGCCATTTGCTCAACTGCTGGTTATGCGATGATCTCGAACGTTGTTTGTCTTGTTTCGTTTGCTGCCGTATTGGCGATTTGGATTGCCGTGCTCGTTTGCTCGATACGGGGCGGAGCGCAAGGTGGTCGTCGTCGCAAGATGTTGATCCAGTCACTGCTCATGGCGCTGCCTCTGGTGGTTGTTCTGGGTTATTTCGTTGTTATGCATGACCATGCAATCGTTCATATTCCGGTATTTGGCTGCAAGAACTGGGCGATTGTCTTTGCGATTTTATTTGCTTCTGGTGTAAGCGCGCTTCGTGGTCTGAGGAGTCAGAAGGTCGCTTAGCCTTTCATGTGGGCCTTGATGGTCGCGACTACGGCCCTGCGCACGATATCCACGAGGAGCAGGGAAAGCGCGAGGCAAAGGCTCATAAGGATTCCGAGCAAAATGGCGGCGGCTGGACGGGGCTCTCCCGTTTGGATGCCTGTCGCCATGGTGTAGATCGCTTTGTCGAAGATGGGTCGCCAGACGTTGCAGGTGAACGACTGTACGGCGTAGAAAGCGAGCGTTCCTGCGGCGAGAGTCACGATTGTCTTGTCTGCAGTTGGGACTTCGTGGCGTGGCTGATGGAGCGCTGCGGCGGCAACGGATGCAACGGCTAAGATGAAGGATATGACGGAAGTTGACTTGTAGGAGAGCTTCCAGAGCGCGTCGTACTGGCTGTTTGTCGATAGCAGGAGCTCGAGCGTGACGGTGGCGGCAATAAGTCCGATAAGCACGATCTTGGATTTCTGAGAGCCGGATGCGTTGCCGAGGTATTCGAGGACAAACCGCATTTCTCCAGCTGCAATAAACGCGACCAGGTAGGTAACGGCGCTCATGAGCTTGCGCCACAAAACGACACCGGCAGCTCCGTTTACCGTCGCCGCGATGTAGCAGTTGATTCCAAATGTTGCGAGCACGAGGAGTGCTACGACAAACGGGGCCCTTATGCTGCCGATTCGCTGTCGTATCAACGCAATCACTGGGACGAGCAATACGGAGGCGGCGTAGACCCAGATAAACTCGATGCCCAGCGTAAGCCAGCCAATCTCGTGTAGCGAGATTTCGGGCAGGGGATAGACGTACATCGAGATAAGCAGGCAGGCAGCGCAATAAAAGAGCGTGGGCAAGACGATCTTCTTTAACCGCGCAAGCGATTTACGAGCGAGGTCCGGTGCGGATGACCCGTTTTGGAGGGCGCGAACTGCCGAAGGGATAAGGAAGTACCCCGAGATCATAAAAAAGACCTCGTTGGCCCAGCAGCCCAGCAGGTTGATAAAGCCGAGCGCGCCGGAGTAAGGGAAGACAGCGAGCGGCGCGTATTCCGGTAGGCCGGTGCAGACGGCTTGGAAGGTCCACTGAAACGTGTGGAATATGGCGATCCCAGCGACCGCCACCAGGCGCAGCGCTTCGATGGAGGTATTTCTGCTTGCTTTGCTGCCCATCAGACTATTTTCCAGCGCGTGCGTTGTATGAACCAAAGTGCGATGTGATCATTTTTAGAGTCTGCTTGGGGCCCTTGTTCCATACGTTATACAAGCCCTCGCCCACGAGGTCCTTGGCGTACGCGCAGTAGCTGATTTTAGGGTCGGCGATGCCCATATACTCGGCATAGAGCTTTTTGGCCACGGGGGTAACGCGAGGATTGGCAAATACCAGCTCTTGCGGCATGCGTTCGAACATCTTGTGGATCGCCCGCTCGATTTCGGGGTGCCCCTCAATTCCGGTGTGCTCAATCATGATGCCCATATAGGTGAAGCCGCGTGTGATTTGCGGTGTCCAAACGGCGGGGTCGGTGACGTTGAGCCGCTCAAGGATATCAACCATGTCGTTCCAGCGATTAAACGGCATCAGGGGATCACGCTTGGCCAGGGCGGCTGCCTTTTCGGGTGTTTCCTCGCGGTAGCAGTAATACGGCTTGGGCCAGTAAGCGATCGCCTTTGCCTGGCAGAGCGTTTCGACAAGGAATGGATTGTCGGCCCAGCCCGCACCGGGGATTTCCTTAAACCAGATATTGTTTTGCATCAGGAAGTCGCGACGATAGATTGCCGACCAAATGGACGGATGATGGGCCAGCAGGTGTGGAGCGTCGTGAATGGTGAACGGTTGCCGAGGCGGTTTAATGCGACCGCGATATGCGCAATGTAGTTTGACCTCTTGGGGGGTATCGGGGTTGCGAATGATCCAATACGGGGTCTCGATAATATCGAGCTTGTTCGGATCGCCAAATTCGCGCATGGCAAAGGCAAGCATGTCGGAGTACATTCCGGGCTCGATCCAGTCATCGGGCTCGAGGATGGCAATCCAGTCGCCCTTTGCCTCGCGAATGCCCAGATTGCAGGTTGCGCCGTAACCCTGGTTTGCCTTATCGATCACTCGAGCGCGTGAGTCGCGCGCAGCGAATTCTTGCATAACGGCGAGCGAGTTATCGGTGGATCCGTCGTTGATGGCGAGGATCTCCAGCTCGATTTTGTTTTCGTTTAATAGACTGCCTATAGCCTGAGAAAGATACGGCTCGGCATTGTAAGTAGGCACGATTACGGTCAGCATTCAAACACTTTCTCTAGGCGATTTGGAAGAATTATAGCCTATTACAATGCAACGATTTCAGTTGCATCCGCCATAAAGAAACTAAAACCGTTGCAAATGAGCGAAAGCAACTAAAATAGTTGCTATAATCGCCATGAGGAAAGGAAGCCTGATGAACAATAGCTATTCGGCCCTCATGGTTGATATGAGACATTCGAGATGTCTTTCGGACAGTAGGAGGCAAAGCGCGCAGGAAGATCTTGCGAACGCTATGGACTGCACAAACGAGCTGTTTAAAACTGAGCTCGAAATGCCGCTTATGTTTAGTGCGGGCGATGAATTGCAGGGCCTATTTCGTAGTACGGCTGGCGCTTTCTTGGCATATAGATTTATCAAGATACTCGTCCAGACGGTTGATCTTAGGGGTGGTATCGGAGTTGGAGAATGGAAAACTCGGATGCAGTCTGCATTGTCGACGGAGCAAGACGGGTCGGCATACCATCGTGCACGCAGAGCAATTGCTGCGTCCGAAAAAGATAAGTACAGTAATTTGAAGATCATTGATGCTTCGGGTGTTTCGCGTGAGAAAGAGCTGTGCGCGGCGGGCTGTCTGGAAATAATCGATCGCAGAAACGAGTCGCAGCGTAATTACTGCGAGGTTGTTGAGTTGCTGCGGCCGCTAATGCTGCACGAGGGCACAGACGCGACTTTGAGCAAAAGGTATACTGAGCTCTTCGAAACACGTATAGGCAAAAAGTATGGCGCTAAAAGCAATCCGATCGATTGCGCGCCAGTGGCGTTGGGCAGCTCGCTCAACCTCAACGTAGATAGCATCAGGGCTAGTCATGTAGGGCTTGCGGGGCAAATGGGCGTTGCGATGGGGAAGACGAGGCAGGGGCTTGAGAAAAGCCTTAGACTCGCGAATGTTGTAAGAGAAAGAGAGCTGGCTGCTTTCGCCGTTCATTTCCTTAATGAGCTGGAGATGGCATGAGAGTATTCGGGTGTTTCCTTCTGTTTCATATGCTGTTCGACTTTTATTTTCAGTCGAATAAGATGGCAGGCGAGAAGGAATACAGCAGAATTGCCCTTGCCATGCACTGCTTAGTTTACGCGGCCGGCGCCGCAGCAACAGTAGCTCTTCTGTTTGAGGCGAGTGCAACCGCCATTGCTGCGTCCTTTACAGTATTTGCCCTTTCACATTGGATTATCGATGGCAGCCTGAGAAGAGCGTTTGCAGGACTTGACCTTTCGCCGGTCGGTAGTTTTCTGGCCGATCAAGTGCTGCACATTATAATTCTGCTCATATTGAGCGTTCTATGTTGCTATTTGTGGGCCATGCGGCCAATTGCTTCGAATCTCTTGGGCGCTCGTGGAGCGGAGCTCTCTTGGATTTCGACACTGTGCTTTTGTGGACGCCCTTGTAGCATTGTTATTGCAAAGGTGCTCCAATCTCTTCGAAACCCGGGTGTTGAGCAGTCGGCGGATACGACAACCGCACATTCAGGCAAGTGGATTGGAATATTTGAAAGACTGATTGTCGCGGCGCTTTCCCTGCTGAACCAATATTCGGCTATTGCATTTATTTTTACTGCAAAAAGTATCGCGCGCTTTAAGCAGCTGGAAAGTGACAAGGATTTCGCTGAGGTTTATTTGCTGGGTTCATTGGCAAGCGTGTTCTTGGCAATGGCTTCTGCGATCTTATTTAGTTATTTGTTTAGCGGCACCGCTTGTTGAAGTTATTAGAAACGTTAGATAGGTGAAGGATTGAGAGGCCGTCTATGGATGTCCTATCTGTTGAATTCCATCGGGAACTTATTAATAAATTAAAGCTGTGCATACATCGCTTGACTATGCGGCCGGGCTTATTTCGCGGCGATTATTGCGATTCCTTTGATGGGTTCCTTGCTGGAGAGGCGGTATCGTTTCTTTACGTTCGTGATCCGGGTCCGTTGCAAGACATGCTGGAGACTGATTTTATCGACGTGTTTCTTTATGAAAGCGATATTCGTAATTGCTTTTACTTCATTAGAAACGCTGGAATTAGCGCAATGCGAAAAGGGAACAAAGGCCTGTTATTCGATAAGAGCCTATCGAAGAAGGAATTCCTTGACAGTATTTATGAGCAGCTGAAGCAAATGGAAGATACTGACTGCTTCTCAAAAGACGAGGCAAGTGATCTTGTTTATGCAATAGGGAACAGTTTGATTGACAGTGAGAGTCCTTCGTTTAAAAGAGTTTTGGGTGGGCACTGATTTTTGAGCCACGCTGCTTTCAGCCGTCGGTAAACACTCATTGGCCAAATGGCAAATAGTCCATCCGGCTTGGCCCCCGTCCCCCCCCAATCTAGTAGACTCTAAACCGTTGCTAGATTAGGGGGATTTTCCATGAGACGCTCCATGAAACGAGTTTCCGGGGCCGCCGCCGTCCTCGCGGTCGCGGCCGCCCTGGCCCTGTGCGGTCACGGGGACAAGGTCCTCA
>ERZ857693.2911-NODE-2911-length-15568-cov-4.779862_pt1 | contig 15568 bp, 14 predicted proteins | sample MGYA00519765_ERZ857693 | MGnify/ENA primary metagenome ERZ857693 (study PRJEB31778, sample SAMEA3449354) | human gut metagenome | biome: human gut; feature: human-associated habitat; material: faeces | place: United Kingdom | collected 2010/2012 ... | reverse complement strand
AGCATCGTATGGATGTCATGGCATCGAATGAATCTGCCACACACAGGATACGTGCCGTCAGCGGTATATCTTCGCCTGCAATACGGCGCGGATATCCTTTCCCGTCATAGCGTTCATGATGACCGATGACCGCTGGGATAACATAATCCAGTGACGGAAGATGTCGGATAATGTCGATGGAAGCTTCTACATGGCCTTTGATCATCTCGTATTCTTCATCTGTCAATGATCCGGCCTTATTTAATACACTTTCCGGAATACCAATTTTACCGACGTCATGCAAAAGTGCTGCCTGATGGATGATCTCTATCATATCTTCGTTCATTCCAAGTGTTCTTGCAAGTGCTGTTGCATAATAGGCAACATTTGTGGAATGGCTGAAGGTATAATGATCTTTTGCATCAATAGCTGCGGTCAATGCGTAGATGGTTGATTCATATTCTTTGTAAATATGTGCATGTGTTTTTGCGTGAGCATCTTTATTATTGTTGCGGAACATGGTATCAAAGACCTGAATTCCATTCTTCCCGCTGTGTTTTACGTGGTACACCGCAAGATCAACATTTTCCAGCAGTTCTTTGACATTCTTTGCCGCATACGGTGCTGCACTGATTCCCGCACTGACTGTGATCGGCTTGAGCTTCATGTCGGTTCTGCGGTTATTCATAACATATATCTGTTTTGCAATGGATTCCACCAGATTTCTGGCAGAGAAAAGATCGTAGCCTGGAAGCAGAACAGCAAATTCTTTCGCGCCATAGCGAGCAGTATATCCGCTTTCTCCCACACTGCTGTTGATGATGTCTGCGACGCGCTGCAGACACATGTCGCCTTCTTTTATACCATACAACTGATTGTATAATTTAAAATCATCTACGTTGATAATGGCCAGTGCCAGCGAAGCGTCTTTGTTTTTCTCGAACTCTTCATTGAGAACTTCATAGAAATATTTTCGATTTAATAATCCAGTCAGTTCATCGGTTCTTGCCTCAAGACGGGCATTCTCATACAGCTTTGCATTTTTGATAGCAATAGATGCCACTGATGTGATGTTTGAGATTATCTCTACTTCATCGTATGCGAGTCTCTTTTTTGAAGAAGATGATGTGATCAGAATCACTCCCGCCAGATTATCACCATCTTTTAATCCGGCACAGTAACGTGTATGGTTTTTATCCAGCTGATGTTTTTCCTCTTCCCACATGGACTTGTACTCTACAGAGTAGCGGAAATCACGGTAAATAATCGGTTCTTCGTGGTCTTTCAGCCACTGGACCATTGGATTTTCTTCTTCAAAGGCAAACGCCAGATCACTTAAAGGCTGGTCACTTGCAACCCCACGATATGGTTCGCCAGGTGCGTCCTGCATACAGATATAGATATTTCCAACATCCATCAGTTCTTTCATGACACTGATCGTTTTGTCCAGAATTTCATTTAAATCCAGCGTCTTCGAAATTGCAGAGCTGAACTCCCTGATTTTTTCTGTCTGATAATTTTCTTCCCTGACAAACACACTGCGTACCAGAAGCTTCCACAAAAAAGTAAACAGCGCATAAATCACCAGAAACACAATTGCAAAAGCAAGGGCATAAAGCGTTGTATTCTTATTCATCTGTATATGGAAGATTTTCTGCAGATATGGAATTACATTCAAAAATACAATAACAGAAAACAAAAATCCCACACCGTAACACAGACTGGGCGATGCCAGCATCTGCAGCCGGAACAGACGTCTGCGGATCAGTGCATAAAACAGGAAAAATACATTTACAACACCACTTAAAATATCAATCGGAAACCCACTGAAAAATGGTATTCCAAGCAACATATTCCCTGCAAACAACACCAGGACTCCTGCCATGACCGGTTCATACTGTACTTTCATATTGGGATTTGCTTTGCAGATCCGCACAAGGATAAGGAAAAGATAAATCAAAAAAATCCCAGCCGGGAAAAAGAGTACTAATATAGTAGGTTTAATCTCATACACAAAAGTAGGCAGCCCATTCTTTTCCACCACATTCGGGCATCCCAGGAATACCCCATGCCGGATATTTACCACAAAACAGATCAGCATAACAGCCAGATATATTTTCCCTGGCAGACTTTTTTTCACCCCGCCAAATGCCAGAATAAAACAATAATATGCATACGGCAGTAGTAAAATTCCAAGCAGGGAAACCTGATACCAGAATTCATAACTTGGCCACAGATGGACACGCATAAATGCCGATCCTCCAGCCCAGAAAAGCAGTCCAACCAACACTACCAGAAAGCTATTTACAATTTTATTTCGCTTCGCTGTCAGAAACATCAGCAGCATAAATCCATAGCACACCATTGCTATGATTGAAATATATCCATAGGTTCCCATAATTCCCTCTTATCTCACTTTGTTCAAACATTCCTGCACTTCCAGCAACGCCTTCAAATCATAATAAGAAGGATTCATCTGATGCAGTTTTTTTCCAGTCTGTTTTTCATAAGTTTCAAATGTTCCGCACGTAAAAATTGTAACCTGCAAAGGATCCATTCCCAATATTTTCTTCAAGTCACGGTAATCCTGATCAATATATTTAAAATATGTACTCAGTAACTCTTTTAAAATATCGGCGCTCATGGCACTGTTCAGCAAGGATTCCCGTTCCAGTTCTACATACATATGCAGATATGGGCGGTTCTTTTCATTATATTCTTTTGCCGCAACCCAGTTTGTGATCGGGAGCTTTGACAGACGAATAACATTTCGGATCCCATTTTCTGAAATTCTTGTAAATCCTGCTATGTCAATGATCCATGGTACCCTGTCCACATATTCAAAACGTGGGATCTGTGTTTCATCTTCCTTGTTTTCCAGTCCAACGCACCGGTACATATCACCACAACGATATCTCGCGAATGCACCGCCTTTCAAAATCGTAAATACGAGCTCATATTTTTCTCCCGGCCGGACTTCATCCATCAGATATGTCGGTGGAACATAAGACGGATCCTCATGATTTTTCAACATATCCTTCTCTGTGATAAATTCATAAAATGCCGTATCCGGGAAGAAATACATTCCTTTTCTCGTCCAGGTCTCTGTCCCCATTATAGATGGCTCCGTACCGGCAAACAATTCCATCGGCCGGATTCCCCAGAGCTCTTCCAGATCATCTTTATAGCACTGATTATCCGTACCTGCTACCATGAACCCTTTTAAATGGAATAAATCCTTTGGAAGTAATTTCCGGTTCTCTTTTTTACAGCGGCACTTTGCCTGTATCAGGCGGAAGATCATATGCGGTCTGCATTTCAGAAGACTTGATAGTTGGATGCCTCTGCCACCAGTCAGCGAAGACAGGCTCAGACTTACCGCATAAGCCACACTTCCAAGTCCAAAGAAAAATCCCAGATCTTTTTTCATCGCCATTTTAAATCCCAGCTTGTTTCGTTCGCTGAAACTCATATTCACAGCATCTTTTACTGCCGGAAGGAACTCGATATCGATTTCTTCTCCGAGTGCCAGTGGAAAAAGTCCTGTAGCATATGGAAGCGGTGCCAGCGCATACAGGAATTTATCCGTAGATGCAACATCAAAAGATCCCTTTTTCCTGCTGGTCGATAAAATCAGACATGCTGTCACATTATTCCGGTAGGTATCCAGCATACTTCTTGTATACGGCGCAACCTTAATCGGATGTTTCCCGCCTTCCCAGGTTGTCTGAATCCAGATCACCGGATTCCCCGGAAGCATATCAGGCTGCTTGGTCAAAAGAATATCTGCATAATCTTCATACTCCGTCAGTGGTACCATTTTACGGAATTCATCCAGATTTCGGGGATGTTTTCCTTTCAAAATCGACTGCCCAAGTCCACAGTTACTCCACAGCTGGATCTGTTCTTCCATCAGCCGTTGCTGGATTTTCATGTAACCGTCCATCGACAGATCCAGAAATCCACAGTACTGCTGCCATATTTCATTATACTGTTGTTTTTTTAATTTTTCTTTTAAATTCATAGACTGTCCGCTCCAGATCAATCATTTTTTCTGATAGTACGCAGGCATACCAGTATACTTTTTCTGTTCGGTATCAGAAATGGCGTACTTTGCTGATATTCTTTATAGTTAAAAAATGTCCGTGGAAATGTCCACAGATCCTGAAAAATAATATACAGATAATTCCAGAAAATCATAAGGAAAAAATAAATCCCTTGTTTCCATCCACCGACCATTCCCCACATGCACAAATACGCTCCTGCAAACCATAAAACACCCGGATGGCGGCACAATCCATACATACCTTCTGTATAAGCCGCACGCAGTTTATTTTCTTCACAATAGGTTTCTTCAAAGGGAAGCGCAAAAAACAACGTATAAATGAGCAGACAAAAGAAAAGGAATCCTCCTAATCCAAATCCGGTCATTGTTCCGATCTTCCGATGGCAACTCCCCCATGCTGCATAAAGTTCTGCAATCAGCGATACTACAACGAGAATACTCCCAGCTGCAAAAAATTTTTGTAATACTGCATTCTTCATCCGAACACTGTTAATATCATAAATAAAATACAGAATAAATCCTGTACTTCCTAGTATAAACTGCCACATTTTTCTCTCCATGATTTGTGCATTATTATGCACAAATACCTTTTCACGCACCATAAATTATAATAAAAGTTACTATAAATTGCAACCAAAAAAATGGCTTCCCTTTCCTTTTTTTCAAAAACATTACTATATCATTACATTTTTTACAAATTCCACTTTTTGCTTTAAATAGTATACCATCATTTGACTCTATCTGATACAATAGATGTATGGTATTTTTATCCAAATTTTGACTAAAAGGCAGGTACTAGAATATGTGGGCTTATGAAGGAATTTTTTATCAGATCTATCCAATTGGATTCTGTGGCGCTCCGACCGCAAATGACGGCAAAACCGTATCTCGAATTTTAAAATTAAAGGACTGGAGCAGTTATCTGGAATCCTTAGGTATCTCTTCTATATTATTAAATCCAATTTTCGAATCAGATAATCATGGTTATGACACCAGGGATTATAAAAAAATCGACTGCCGTCTCGGAACCAATAAAGATTTCGCAGAAGTATGCAAAGATCTCCATACACACAATGTAAAAATTGTCCTTGACGGTGTGTTTAATCACGTAGGACGTGGCTTCTGGGCATTTAAAGATGTACTGGAAAAGAAATGGGATTCTCCATACAAAGACTGGTTCTGTATCAATTTTGACGGTAATTCCTGCTACAATGACGGCTTCTGGTATGAGGGATGGGAAGGACATTTTGAACTGGTCAAACTGAACCTTGCCAATCCTGCTGTTGTAGATTATCTTCTGGAATGTGTAAAGGGCTGGATCGATGAATTTGATATCGACGGTCTCCGGCTTGATGTTGCATACTGCCTGGACCGCAATTTCATGAAACGTCTACGCAGTTTCTGCCAGGAATTAAAACCTGACTTTGCCCTGATCGGAGAGGTTCTCTTCGGAGACTATAATCAGATCGTCAATGACGAAATGCTGCACAGCTGCACCAACTACGAATGCTATAAAGGCATTTACTCCAGCTTCAACAGCATGAACATGTTTGAGATCGCGCACTCTCTGAACCGTCAGTACGGACCGGAACAGTGGTGCATTTACCGTGGAAAACATCTGATGTCTTTTGTTGACAACCACGATGTAACCCGAATTGCAAGTATCCTGACCAACAAGAATCACCTGCCGCTGACTTACGGTCTTCTTCTTGGTATGCCGGGTGTTCCTTGTATTTATTATGGAAGTGAATGGGGTGAGGAAGGGGTAAAAGCACCAAATAATGACTACGCCCTTCGTCCATGCTTTGAAGAACCAAAGCCAAATGAACTGACCGAAGAGATCAAAAAAATGATCCACGTCAGAACCGGAAGCAATGCACTCTGCCACGGAAGCTACCGTAATGTTGTCCTGACCAACCATCAGCTCATCTTTGAGCGTCGGACCGATGATGAACGGATGCTGGTTGCGATCAATGCATCGGAGGCACAATGACCGACCTGCTCACCGGAAATGAAATCCAGATGAGCGGACAGCTTGAGATGCCGCCGTACAGTGTGCAGTATCTGAAATAATATCTCCGGACATTTTCCAAAGCAGACCTCTTTGGTTTGCCATGAGAATGATTGATATTGCTTAACAGCACAAATGCCAGTTCCGGCTTGCTGTCGGTTCTGGCATTTTTTCAAAGAATCTCTGTTCCAGTAAATACAGTAATTTCGTTTGAGATTTCCTGTCATTTAACGGAACTTCGATTTTCTATATTCCCTCGGAGTCATTCCATAATTTTTTCGAAAAAGCCTGTAAAATTGTGTCCGATTACTAAAGCCAAGGTCCTCCATGATTTCTGCAATCGTAAGATCCGAATCCAAAAGAAGTCCCTCCGCCTTTTCCATTGTAAATTTCGTGCTATATTCATACAGAGACAACCCGGTATATTTTTCAACCGTTTTATAAAGATAATCTCCTGAATAACTAAACTTTTCCTCCAAATCCTTTCTGCGCACCTGTCCATCCTTTTCCCGGATATAACTGGTTATCTGATCAAATAGTTCTCTCTCAGACGTATTTCCGAAAGCAACCGGCGTATTTGTGTAAAGCGCTCCGTCAAACAATGCAGATAACATTCCTATCATTGCTCCTGCAATCTGAAAATTTGATTTAGGCGTTCTCTTCTGCAATCCTACTGCAATTTTGTCAAAACAATCATGCACTACTTTTGTCTCTTTCATCGGAATAAAATCGATATAAGCCCGTTGTGATGCCTCTTCTTTATCCAATTCATGTAAAAAGAATTTCCTTACCATCTCATATTCCTTTGTGCGTTTCCCGGAAAAAACACTTGGAAATTGTAGTAAATTCAAAATATATTCTTGTGTAAATTCCAGAAAAATCACTCTGCAATACTCATCGAATTCCTCCAGATGGCGAATATTCATATTCATCAGACAGCAACTTCCTTTCGGATAAAGATGTATGGTATTCTCAATATTCTGATATAACCTTCCATCCGCAACATACATCAACTCATAGAAATTATGTCTGTGCATACTTTTTCCTTCAAGAATTTTGTCCGATTCCTTCTTGTCCATGCAAAAATATCCTACATCCTTCGGTCCTATAAATGTAAGCACCTCTCTTCCTTCTTCTTTTTCCGGATAATAGGAATCTAAAATAAAAGAAAGACTATCTTCTGTAAAATGATTTTCTCCAAAACCTTTTTCATATGCCTTCATTTCTTTAATTAAATCCTGATACATCATAGGACGTGTAGATTGAAAATACATAATTTATTCCTCTTTCTGATAAAAACCAGTTTTATCTTTTTATAGTGATCATTCCTGTTCATCTCGAATAGCTCTTAACAATTGAATCTGATACACATAAGGTTCAATCCCATCATTTATGCCATTTATACTCTTTTTCATATCATTTATAATAATATCATATGATGTGGATGTCAAAATTTTTTACCACTCACTAATTAACCGAATTGTTCTATTCAATAGTAAAAGCGAGGAAAACTTATGCAAAAAACAGATTTCAACCGTGACTGGACCGTACAGAAAGACGGATCCAATGAAATACTTCATGTCAATCTTCCAGATGACGCCATGATCCGTGAAGAGCGCTCAAAAGAGAATAAAACTGCAAGTGCAAGCGCCTATTTCGCCGGTGGCAAATATATTTACACTAAAATTTTCGATCTTTCGGAAAATGAAACCAGACAAACTCTGATCTTAGAATTTGAGGCTGTCTATCAAAACGCAACCGTATTCTTAAACGGCAGACAGGTTGCCGAACATCCTTACGGATACACAAACTTTTTTGTTGACATCACTGGAAAAGTCATTGCCGGAACAAATGAACTGAAAGTCGTTGCAGACAACGCAGATGTCCCGAACAGCCGATGGTACTCCGGATCCGGTATCTACCGCGAAGTGCACCTTTACCGTTCCGAAAGTTCTTATATTCGCCCAGAAGGGTTGAAAGTGCAGATTGTTGATCTTAATACAATCCACATTTTTGCTGATGCGGTTATGCAGCCTAATGAAAAAATTGTACTGGAAATTTTCAGTGACAGTGGCAAAATTGCATCTGCCGAAGGCACAGATGTCACAATTACCATCCCAGATGCACACCTCTGGTCTTCCGAAGATCCTTATTTATATACCTGTCAGGCTACTCTTCTGCAAGGCGGAACTGTCATTGATACTGCAAAAAGCTCTTTCGGAATCCGTACCCTTTCCTGGGGAAAAGATGGATTCCTTGTAAACAACAATCCCGTCCTTTTCCGGGGTGCCTGCATCCATCATGATAATGGAGTACTCGGCGCCTGTGGCTTCCATGATGCCGAATTTCGGCGAGTACGCATTTTAAAAGAAGCCGGATTTAATGCCATCCGTTCTTCACACAACCCTATTTCAAAGGCAATGTTGGATGCATGTGATAAACTTGGTATGTACGTTATTGACGAAGCTTTTGATATGTGGCTGATCAAAAAAAATCCTTACGATTACGCCGGTGAAAAGTTTTCCAAATGGTGGAAAGATGACATTGCTGCCATGATTTCAAAAGACTATAACCATCCTTCTGTTGTGATGTACTCTATTGGAAACGAGATTACAGAACTTGGCCTTGCAACCGGACAGGAACAAGCCCGTATCATGACTGAATTCTGCCATACACAGGATCACACACGCCCTGTCACAGCCGGGATCAACCTGATGCTCGCAACAATGGCTAAAAGTAAAAAAAGTATTTATGGCACAGACGAAGACGGCAACGTCAAAAACAGTGGTACCGGAGGAATGGATGATGCTCCAACCTCTGAATTTTTCAATATCATGATGAACAAAATGGGCGGACTCATCAATAAAGCTGCCAAAACCAAAAAGGCGACTGCCATTGCTGAAATCATGTCCGATATTTTTGATATTCCCGGATATAATTACGCGTCCAGCCGCTATAAAATTGATGCAAAAAATCATCCTGAACAGGCAACAACCGGTTCCGAAACCCTTCCACAGACTCTTTACGATAACTGGCAGCTTGTAAAATCCATTTCCACTATGACCGGCGACTTTATGTGGACTGGATATGATTATCTTGGCGAGTCAGGAATCGGTACCATCCAGTATAAAGATAAGAAAACAAAGCAACCTGCTGATCCAGGTCTCATTATTTCCGGTGGTGCCGGTATCATTGATATCTGTGGAAAGAAACGCCCGGAAGTCGGATGGAGTAAAATCATCTGGGGATTACAGAAAACTCCAACAATTGGCGTTGATCCTTATACACGTGCAGACTACTTCCAGTCTCTTTCTATGTGGCGTATCACAGATGCGGTAGAAAGCTGGTCCTGGGAAGGCTGTGAAGGTAAAAAGGCATCTGTAACAGTCTACTCCGATGCAGCCAAAGTAGAACTGTTTGTCAATGGAAAAAGTGCCGGTAAAAAGAAAACAAAAAAAGATATTGCAAAATTCAAAAAAATCCCATATGAAGCCGGAAAAATTGAAGCCGTTACTTATGACTCCTCCGGAAAAGAAACAGGCCGCACCTCACTGATCTCTGCCACTGGAAAAACTTTGATAAAGCTTACTCCTGAGGCAACCAGTCTCTGCGCAAATGGTCAGGATCTCTGCTTCCTTAATATCGATCTTATCGGGGAAAACGGAATCACAAAATCTTCTGTCGACCAGAATCTGAAGATAGAAATCTCCGGTCCTGCAACCCTTCAGGGCTATGGCTCTGCAAGACCGAATATTGAAAAAAGCTTCTGCAGTGATACTTTCAAGACATTCTACGGAAAATCCTTAGCCGTTATCCGGGCTGGATATGAACCAGGTACTGTCACTGTAAAAGTTTCCGGAAAAGGATTAGACACACAAAAACTTACATTAAATATCTGCTGAAACTCTACAGATTTCTAAATAAAATCAAGGGAGAACATCAGAACTCTTTTTCCGTTCTGACGTTCTCCTTTCGGTCATTTTTCTAATATAGTTGTGCTACTTGAAAATCAATTGTTATGTTCTAATTATCTTTTCTCTATTACCGTTATTATGCAATTTTATTCTAAAACTCCAATCGAATCTGTCTGTCAATCCAGCTTTCCTGCTTTGCCTCACGAACAATATCACCCGGCATATGTCCACCAATTAGAAAAGGAGATGCAGGATTATGCTTTCTCATATTTTCTTTGACCAAAACAGGATTTACATTCGCATAACAGTATTTACACAAATGTCCGCAAGTATCATAGGCACCTATATCTGTCCCCAAAAGGCACGCACATTCCCCATTTCTCTGATTTTTCTTTCTCTTTGGAACTTCCAGTCTGCTATGGAGAGCTGTCTCAAATGTATGAACAGTCATACACCCGGAGCAATCTGCACCATATTGGGCAAGCTCTTCTCCTTCTGCACAAGGCCTCAGAACCATTCCATACTTTGATGCTATTTTTACAAATGCTTTTCCTATCATAGCCCGGTCTTCTGCCCGTACTGATTTTGCTTCTGGAAAATTGCGTTCCACCTTTTTATAAATATCTATAAAGCTGATTACACATGTCTTTGTGTATCCGGCAAGATTTTCAGCCATTTTTTCAAATTCAGATATATGCCACTCCACAGAATGTTTTTTATCTATAAAAATCGGATCATATCTCCATCCAATACTGTCTACGCCCACGACATCCGACAATTTTTTTAAACCTTCCATCACAGTTTCTTTATCCGGAACGTTTGGCTCAACATCTCGTCCGTAAGGCGTAATTGTTACAAACCAGTATTGACCATACGGTTTTAACTTATCAAGAAACGGCAGCATTGGAAGAGGGTTCTTCGTGCAGAATGCGATCAGATCCACAACTTCTGGTGAAAGGCTGTATTTCGTCACCTGTTTTGGATTATAGGGATTCCTCACGCATACATATCCATCTTTTATCCGATTCAAAAACCATTTCGAATAAAATGCAGGTATATCTGTTCTCATTCCTGTTTGTATTATCATTTTATCATACCCTCTTTTGTCACTGTTCACTCCGTTCACAACCGCTCTTTATCACAAGTCTACAGTTCTTTCAGAATCTCTCCAATATCTTCATTCATACAAACAGACTTTCTCGTTATTTCTGCAGGTGCATATGCTTCACTCTGGTTCAAACACACATAAAATGCATGTTGAAATTTGTTTGTCATCTGCCAAAACGGATATTTTATAATACCAGGAGTATTATATCCTACACCAAGCTCCAGGAACACCATTTTCTGCTTTTTATGTTCCTGTATAAATCTCTCATATCTTTCTGCTGCCTGATACCATCCTTCATCTTCAACAAATGTCTGATCCGCTCTGAGATTCATACTCATCGGCTTACCGCAACGTGGACAATATGGAATCTGACCAGACGGAACCATACGCTTAACTTCTCCATCTTCCGGTTTTTGCAGTTCGCCATCTTTCATCTGAAATCCCTGACTCAGCATCATTTTTTTAATTGTTTCTTCATTGTCATAAGTTTCCTTATGGCAAGGTTCGCTACATTGAAACACCCCATAATCTCCCTGTGTATAAAAGATTCTGTTTTTATCAAAACCAGCCTTCTGGAAACAATGATCCACATTTGTCGTCAGAATAAAATAATCTTTTTCTTTTACTAGCTCATACAGGTTCTGATATACCGGTTTTGGCGCATCCATATATCGATTGATATAGATATACCTGCTCCAATATGCCCAGTGTTCCTCTAAAGTCGAATAGGGATAGAATCCACCTGAATACATATCTGAAAACCCATACTTTTTCTCAAAATCTGAAAAATAGTATGTAAATCTATCTCCGGTATATACAAACCCTGCCGCTGTAGAAAGCCCAGCTCCTGCCCCAACTATAACTGTATCTGCCTGTCTGATTTTTTCTTTTATCTGTAATATCTTATCCGAGTAACTGCCTGTAGAGTCGTTCATCTTCCTCTTTAAAAACATTAAATATCACCTTTATCTTTGATTTTGTTCTTTCCTTATATTCTTTTACCGTCTGTACCGCAAGCTCGGCAGCTCTTTTATTTGGAAACATAAACACACCTGTCGAAATACAACAAAAAGCAATACTAGTCGCCTCATTCTCATCAGCAATCCTAAGACATGATTCATAGCAGGATATCAGTAAACGCTCATGTTCCTTTGTCAGCCGTCCCTGTACAATCGGTCCAACTGTATGAATCACATGTTCACACGGCAGATTAAACGCTGGCGTGATCTTGGCCTGCCCTGTCGGTTCTTCCTGTCCCTGCTTTATCATCATATCATTGCAATAGTTTCGAAGCTGAATTCCTGCATAAGTATGTATGCAATTATCAATACAGTTATGACAAGGATGATAGCATCCTGTCATACCGCTGTTAGCCGCATTTACGATTGCTCCCACTCTAAGTCTTGTAATATCACCCTTCCAGATATACAGATCAGGCTGCACCTCCCTGATATCTGCCAATGTGACAATCCCCTTCTTCTCATTTTCTTCTGAAAGGTACGCATCCTGAATCTGCAAAAATGCAGGATCAATTTCCTTCGGCATTCTTATATTCATAAGCGATCTGAGTAACATTTTCTGCTCGTCTGCATCTGATGGAATCTGCATGTTCTCATATTCTGGTCGCTCTTCCAATAATTCTTCGATTAAATATCTTCTTCTGTCATTCTGATTCATTTCCTGATCACCGCTTTCACCGGACATTTTTCATAACAATTTCCACAATGAAGACAGTGCTCCTGCCGGATGACAAAAGTTGTTCCCTTCTCAATACATTTCTGTGGACAATGTTTCCTACATGTGCCACAGCCAATGCAGGATTCCGTTATGTAATATCCTTTTTCTTTTATATTAACATTCCCCAGAATATATGTCTCCCGGAAAATTGGATTTACGCCAAGATTAAAATACTCCACTTCCGCCTGATCAATACAGAAAATGCGAGATGCCGTTCAAGATAAAACGTGCATCCTCCGTGCCAATCAGCGTAGTGATTGACACGGGAGTGAACAGTAACACCCTAGTTACTTTTTTGTAACCTATTGCTCCTTTTTGTCTGTTACATTAAAATTAAATATAACAATAAAAAAGGATGTTATATTAGGAGGCGATCATATGTTAACAAAAGAAGAATTACCGGAATGTCCTGTAGCTATTACTGTTGGATTAATCGGAAGTAAATGGAAATTACTGATTTTAAGAAATCTTCTTACAAGACCCTGGAGATTCAATGAATTGAAAAAAAATCTTGATGGAATCAGCCAGAAAGTATTAACCGATTCCTTAAGATCCATGGAAGAGGATGGACTCATCACCCGAACCGTATTTCCCGAAGTCCCTCCTCATGTAGAATATGCTTTAAGTGATCTTGGTGAAACTATGCGCCCTATTTTGGATGCCATGAAAGAATGGGGAACTTGGTATAAGGAGAATTGTTAAGAGGGAAGCTGCTTTCACTTGCAGCTTCCCTCTTCTACACCATCGCATAATCCTCAATATTCGTTATTCCTGAAATGTTTTCAATGCATCAATTGTCCTCTGGATCAGTTCATCCAGTGTCCATCCAAGCATCTCTGCCCCTCTTTCGATCACTTCTCTGGAGCAGCCGGCGGCAAATCCCTTGCTCTTATACTTTTTCTTCACTGACTTTAACTGCAGATCCTGAACGCTTTTGGACGGGCGCATCAATACAACCGCTCCGATCAACCCGGTCAGCTCATCTACTGCATAAAGTACCTTCTCCATCTCATGCTCTGGTTTTATATCTACGGTAATCGCATATCCGTGACTTGCTGTTGCGCGAATGATCTTCTCGTCAATCCCGCGCTCTCTCATAATTTCCTGTGATTTTATACAATGTTCTTCTGGAAATTGCTCGAAATCAAGATCATGCAGAAGTCCGACGATTCCCCAGAATTCTTCTTCCTCGCCATAGCCCAGTTCTCTCGCGAAATAACGCATGGTATTCTCAACGATCTGCGCATGTTCCAAATGAAATGCATCTTTATTGTATTCTGTTAATAAGTTCCATGCTTCTTCTCTGGTCATATCTTCCCGGTCCTTTCTTTGTGTGAAACTATTTTTTTGTCATTTGTTTTTCACATCATAGCACACTTTTCTTTTCTATGCAATTCCTATCTGTTTTGTATGTTATACATTCTACTGGTCTGGATAAATAAATCCAAACAAAAAAATACCCTGGAACAGGATTTAAAACCAATCTGTTCCAGGGCTACTTATATTCTTTTATTTGTAGGTTTTCTCTTCGTCTATTATCTGATTCTAAAGATTGGACTGATCTTCTTGTAGATCAGAAATACAACAAGTGATACAACAATTCCCTTCACAAGGTTGAACGGTGCTACCGCAAACATAACAAATGTAGAAAGGCTTGTGATATGTGAGTTAACTGCTGTTCCCATACCAACCAGTGCATCAATCGGCATTCCGAATGCTTTTGCATAAGTCGGAAGAAGTACAAATCCATTCACGAAGCATCCGATCACGATCATCAGAAGCGTTCCTGTTGCCATTCCGATCAGAGCGCTTTTTCTTGTTCTGTTTTTTCTATAGATCAGACCTGCCGGTACACAGAAAGAACATCCGATAATAAAGTTTGCAATTTCTCCAACACCTGCTGTTGATGTTCCTGTCATAACAAAGTTCAATAAGATCTTAACAAGCTCTACCAGTACACCTGCCATAGGTCCCATTGCAAAGCATCCTACCAGAACCGGAACTTCACTTAAATCAATCTTATAAAATGTTGGTGCAAACGGAAGTGGAATCTCGAACATCATCAGAATAATTGCGATTGCTGAAAGCATTCCGATCTGAACTAATGCCTTTACCCCCAGCTTCGGCTGAATCTTCGCATCTGCATTTGTTAGTATCTTTGTCTCTGTACTCATAGTGTTACTCTCCTTTTTCTATCCGCTGTCTTTATCCTAAACAGCATTTTTTCTTTTTGAAAAAGGTAATCTTCACAAGAAAAAACCCGGAAGGTAATTACCTTCCGGGATTCATGTTTTCTGCTCTTAATGGCATTCTCAGGCAATCAGATATCATATTCGAATATCTCTTTTTCTGATCCTGCGGGCATGAACTTCTTCTCTCATCCAGACTTTACTGTCGGTACCGGAATTCCCATTCTGTAATGCCATCACAGACGAGTCACCAGTTCAGCCGCATCATATGCGGGTCGCGGACTATACCGCCGGTTGGGACTTGCACCCTACCCCGAAGATTAAATTCCTTTTACTCTTACTACTATAGCGCGCTCTTACTAAAAATGCAACCCCTTTTATTGATATTTAATATCATTTTGCACCGTAATCGATATCACTTGTAGCACTTTCGACTAATATATTGATATTCCCTTTTTCCTACTAGGTTTGTCGTGTTCTTAATAAATTTTTTCAATAATGTTCATTTTCGGTTCAAAAGTTCATCACACTTTTTTCACAAAATACCTCTATACTATAAGTGTT
>ERZ857693.2869-NODE-2869-length-15794-cov-3.204143_pt1 | contig 15794 bp, 8 predicted proteins | sample MGYA00519765_ERZ857693 | MGnify/ENA primary metagenome ERZ857693 (study PRJEB31778, sample SAMEA3449354) | human gut metagenome | biome: human gut; feature: human-associated habitat; material: faeces | place: United Kingdom | collected 2010/2012 ... | reverse complement strand
CGTAGTACCCATACGCGGAGTCTGGCCGGAAATATGAAGCATTGCCTCAGCCAGCGACGTCTTGCCCGCACCATCCTGCCCGACCAACACGATGTTGCGGACATGCAACGTCTCGGGAGCTGCCATTGATACCACCGTCTCTTCCTGGGTTATCCCCTACTCGCAGGTTAACGATGCAACGAATGCTTTTTCAGTGTAACGCAGCGAAACCCCAGGATAAACGGGCATTTCAAGAACTGGCTCCACGCCCCCGGGCGACTCCATCAAGACTTTCGGAAGCGACCACATCGAAGCCTTCCGCAGCGAGTTCCCTATTCGAGCGAGGGCACGTGGAAAAACGAGGGTTCCCATTCAAACATGCCCATTGAACATGAGGCCGATCGGGCGACGCCACGCGCCAGCACCGCCCCGCTTCGCAGAAAAGCCGCTTGATCGAGCCCCAAGCGCGACGGCTATTCCCTGGGCGCTGGCGGCCACGGGCGAGCGAACTGCTCGCAAAAACGACCGTTCACGCCCTCGCCATTACGCAGGCGACCGTCGGCAGACGCCTCAAGCTGCCCCGCGAAGTTGATGTTGAGCGCCGCCATGCGCGATTCGCCGTCGGCCTCGCGCACTGCTTGAACCTCCCGAACGAAAAGCAGTCGAGGACGTCGTCGGCCTTATACGAATCCCACGCTTGAAACGCCGCATGGACCAACGCCCTCTCGCTCGACGCAAACAAAACCTGCTGCGCGCCAATAAGGTGAGATGACGTGCGCAATGCCGGCAACAACTTCCCATAGAGCTTCGTGATGCGCGCGCGGCCCTTCAAAGCAGGCATGCCGGGGTTGCACATTTCCCCATCTTCCGTAAACGCAGCGCCCACGCCTTGCGCATCTTGCGCGTCAACGCAGCGCGCATAGTGCGCGAGCAGTTCTTCAACCCGATCGCGAGCTTCGATGCGAGCAACGCGTTCCTCGAGCGAGGGGCTTTCCGCAAAATGGTCTTCCGCCGTCCGCAATGCGTCCTGCTCGATTTCCTTCATCGCAAACCTTCTTTCCGCCGTTTTCTTCATCGTGCCCCTGCTAGGCGGGCAGCACAATTCGTGCCATGCGCCACGCTCCTCCGTTTTCCTTGAAGAAAGGGGCCTTTCCCGCAGTAACTGGTGCAGAATTCGCGCCATACGGCGAAGCGTGTTCGCCCCATGCGCCACGAGCGGCTATACTTGCGCAGAAACCTCGGACAGTAATTGCGGAAAGCGGGCGCGCGGGCGTCGCAGCGAGGCGCAAGGGCTGCCCGTCTATTGAGGGAGCGACCATGACCCAAACCTATTCAACCCAAATGGAAGCCGCCAAGCTCGGCATCGTCACGCCACAAATGGCGCAAGTCGCCGAAGACGAAGGCATCGACGCCGAAGTCATTCGCGAACGCGTCGCACGCGGCACCATTGCCATTCCCGCCAACCACAACCACCCTGCGCTGCACGCGCATGGCGTTGGCGAAGGGCTGCGCACGAAAATCAACGTGAACCTGGGCATTTCTGGCGACGAGCGCGACTACGAATGCGAGATGCAGAAGGTGCGCACCGCACTTGAGTTCGACGCCGAGGCCATTATGGACCTGTCGAACTACGGCAAAACGCACGATTTCCGCCGTGCGCTCGTAGATATGTCGCCCGCGATGATCGGCACCGTTCCCATGTACGACGCCGTCGGCTACCTGGAAAAAGACCTGGGCAACATCACCGCGCAAGATTTCCTTGACGTCGTGCGCGCGCATGCCGAAGAAGGCGTGGACTTCGTGACCATTCACGCCGGCCTCAACCGCAAGAGCATCGACAGCTTCAAGCGCAGCGGCCGCATGATGAACATTGTGAGCCGCGGCGGCAGCCTGATTTACGCCTGGATGGAAATGACAGGCAACGAGAACCCGTTCTTCGAGCACTACGACGAACTGCTCGACATTCTGTACGAATACGACGTCACCATTTCGCTCGGCGACGCGCTGCGCCCTGGCTGCGTGAGCGACTCCACCGACGCGGGCCAGGTAAGCGAGCTCATTGAGCTGGGCCTTCTTACCACACGCGCATGGGAGCGCAACGTGCAGGTCATGATTGAGGGTCCGGGCCACATGGCGCTCAACGAAATCGCGGCCAACATGCAAATCGAGAAAACCCTGTGCCACAACGCGCCGTTCTACGTGCTGGGGCCGCTGGTGACTGATATCGCGCCTGGCTACGACCACATTACGTCAGCCATTGGCGGTGCGATCGCCGCAGCAAACGGCGCCGACTTCCTGTGCTACGTGACTCCCGCCGAGCACCTGCGCCTGCCGAGCGTGCAGGATGTACGCGAGGGCGTTATCGCCTCGAAAATTGCAGCGCATGCCGCCGACTTGGCGAACGGCGTTCCTGGCGCTCGCGATTGGGACGACCGCATGGCTCGCGCACGCCAGCGCCTGGACTGGCCCGCGATGTTCGACGAGGCCATCGACCGCAAGAAGGCCGAAGAATACGTGGCGAGCACCAACCCGCACGACCCGAGCACCTGCACCATGTGCGGCGCCATGTGTTCGGTGCGCACCATGAACAAAGCCATGAAGGGCGAAAACGTCAGCCTGCTGTAGGCGAAGAGCGCGGGCGAAGCGCCCCAGGAGGCACTGACACATGCAACACCAAGAAGGCCAAGGGCACGAACCCTTGGCCTTCTTCTTTAAGCGAACCCACCGCTCGGCAACGCTCACGATCGCCTCTTTCGCTTTAGCCGCGGCGCTACTCGGCAATGCCCTCGAGCGCTTCTTTCGCCGCAGCCGCGATGCGCGAGAAGTCGTCCTCGTTCGGATGGCTTTGCGCCTTGTTCCAGTTGTCAATCAGCATGCGAGCCTGAGCGTTCTCGGGGTCTTTCTCGAGCATGCCCTCGTAGCGGCGCTTCACGCCCATACCCATCTTGCCTTGACACATCGCGCCGCCAATAAACCGCGCGTCCACGGGCAAATATGCGCGGACTCTCTCGAGAATTTGCGCGAAATACTCGTCGCTTTCACCGAACCCGCAGGTGCCGAACAGAAAAACGCGCTTTCCCGCAAGTCCCTGAAGAAAATGCTGAACAGCGGGGCTGCATGAGCCCTTGTCGCACCAAAAGCCGACGAATACCACGTCGGCCTCACTCGCTTGCGTGGCAATCGTCAATGTGGAAGACGTCGATTCAGCGGGCGCCGATGCAGCGGCGTTAGCGCTTTGGCCATTTTCGACGGCCTCGTCCCCTTCAGCGCCTTTCGCGCTTTCGACGCCTTCCGACTGCGCCAAATCCGCAGCCGCGCCATCTAAATCGAAAGAGGCCGCAAAGCGCACTCCAGCGCCAGACAATTCGCGCTGCAGCGTATCAGCCACCAATTTGGTGTTTCCACTTTTGCTGCTCACAGCCATAGAACACGTGATATTCAAAACAGCTCCAATCTCTTGACGAAGACACCTTACGCCGAAACGCATCACAAGAAAACCGTGCAGCGTCTCGAGCCCCGGATGGCAGAAAACGCGACAAGGGGGCCTCTCTGCAGACCTCATTACGGAGGGAAAAGCCCGCGAAAGCCCGCACGGAGTAACTAAGTTCAACAAAAGGCCAGGTCACGTAATTTTCCGAAAAGAGAGCCGAAGAATATCCGCCCGAGAAAAGGCCCCATCGTGGCGTTTCCTGGCAGCACGTTCCCAAATCCATGCAATCGGGCCCCATTGCGGCATTTTCTGCCAACGCCGAAAAGTATGCATGCCTCCAACCGGCTTCCATACGCCGAGCAAAGCACACTTTCCGAGAGGTCCGAGAGGCTCCCATACGCCGAACAAGGCGCACCTTTCGACGGGCTTCCGTATGGCGATTTCAACAAGTCCCTATACGCCGAACGGAACGCACGCCTCCGACAGGCTTCCATATGCCAAGCAGGAAGGTGTCAACCGCCTGAACGTCGTTTGACTGTCCGAACGTGCGTTTCATGCAGGATCGATGCCATGTTCGTATAGCGGGCTGCTCTTCGTTTCTCACATTTCATGCTGGCGTCGAAAGCGTAGGCCCTTTAAGTCGAGATCGTCGACCCCTCAAAAGAAACCAACTTCAAAAGGAAGCTGATCTCCTCCTTTTGAAAATGGGAGCGCGGCCGAAGCGGAATTCGCACCGAGACGTAGGCCTTTGTTCGTGCCGAGACGTAGGCTCTTAAAAAGAAAAAGCCGACTTCCTTAGAAGCCGGCTTTTCAAATTCAGAATGGTGCCCGAGGCGAGAGTCGAACTCGCACGTCTTTCGACAACGGTTTTTGAGACCGCCGCGTCTGCCATTCCGCCACTCGGGCGCGAAATCGAATTATACCCGATGTTCCCGAAAGCGCAAACCGAAATTTCAGAGCACGCGCAAAAAGCAATGATACGGGCCGAAATCGTTAGGACAGGCACGAAAGCCGAAACAAGGCGACTTCGGTCCGAAAACGCCGAAGCGAGACGATCATTCGGTTCGAAGACGTCGAAAAAGACGCCCACTCGGCTCCCGGGGACTGATGCGACGCAGTATTCGCAGCGAATCAAACCGCCTCGGAACTCGCTAGCCTACAATTTTGACGTTGTTGGCGTACTCGCTCGCGTCGTCGATATACACCGCCGCATTTTTCTTCTGGCGCTGAAGCTCTTCCTCGGTAAACGTGCGCTTGACCACGCCAGGAACGCCTGCAACCAGCGAGCGCTCAGGAATCACGGCATGCTCTTTGACCAGCGCACCCGCGGCGATAATGGAACCGCGACCGACATGGGCGCCGTTCATAACCGTGGCATGCATGCCTACAATAACGTCGTCCTCGATGGTAGCGCCGTGCACGATGGCGTTGTGCCCCACCGACACGCGTTCGCCAATGGTGATGGGCAAATCGTAATCGGCATGGAGCATGGCGTTGTCTTGCACGTTGCTGTCGCGGCCGATGGTGATGGACGCGACTTCGGCACGCACCGATGCGCCGAACCATACGGAAGTGTTTTCCGCCAAATGAATATCGCCGGAAAGCGTGGCGCTGTCGGCGATGAACGTAGCTTTTCCCACATCAGGACGCATGCCCTTGAATTCGATGATCATGGTGTTCCTCCCTCTTCTCAAGCATGTCGCAACAGGAAATGTGCGACATGGTTCACGGATGGTATCAGAACCCATTCCCCACACATATGCTCAAGTGTCCGCAATCCGACGAGCGCGACCATACCGCATGCTCGTCGGCAACGGAACGAGGAGGGCGGCTACCCGGAGGTGCTTCATGGGCATCAGCGAATCGCCCGACCGTTTCGTCGGCAAGCCAACCATCCAAAAACCACCGCTTCCTCTTTTAGCCGTTTGGGACTTTGCGCGCTCACCATTTGGGCCGCAGAGTACTTCGCGCGCTGGCGAGAACGCAGCACAATCGCTTTGAAAGCCGAACTGGCGCGATGGACGCCGAAGGGAGAGCGGCTTTTGATCGCGATGCGAAAGGAAGTGATGGGGATGATGAAACCCATGACGAAGAAGATTCTGCTGGGCGCGCCCGCAGTCGCACTGTCCGCGGCGCTTGCATGCACGATGGTCGCATGCGGCGGTGGCGGCGGCGAGCAGAGCGAATCGGGCGACGATGCCGCCGCCAGCAAATCGGCCTACGAATCCCAGAAGATTGAAGTCGAGGGCTTCACCGTCGAATCACTCGCCGATGGCACGTACTATCGCGGCGAATTCTACGAGCAAGACGGCTTCTGGCTGCGCGTACGCATCACGAACACGAGCGACAAACCGCTTGATCGCTTCAGCTTCACCACGAACGCCGCTCCTGGCAACCTTGAACCAGGCGATAGTATCTTCAATACATTCACCGCGTATGTCGAAGAAATCGAAACCCCGCCGGCGGAGCTTTGCAAAGACGCTCAAGCAGAGGGCAACCCGACCATCGCACCTGGCGAAAGCGTTGAGTGGGTGTATTTCTGGGTCGTTGACAACAACTATTACGGACCTATTACCGTCGAATTCGAGAATGACGTATCGGGCGGCACCAACCCCAGCGTGATGCACTTCGACACCACGGGATGCGAGACCGACGAATACAAGGCAGTTAAGGAAAAGGCCGACGAAATCAAGGCCCTTGGCGGCGTCGATTTCGAAATCTATAGCGCAAAAGCCGCCGATGGCTGGACGCTTACCGAAATGGACGAGAAGCACAGCGATGCCGAATTCAGCCTCGATGCCGTAGATGATGGGCACGTCGACGTGTACACCGCCTCCAAAGACCCGATGAGCGAAGCCAAGCTCGCCCAGAACAACATGGGTGGCGGCGAGATTGACGAAGTCGAAATCAATGGCGTGACGTGGACGCGCTTCATCGCTACGCATGGCGCCACGTATCTGTATGCCGAAGCATCGAACGGCACGACGGTCAGCATCTATGCCAACAGCAATCTCACCTGGGAAGATGCTCTGCCCATGTTCGAAATGGTAACTTTGAAGTAACGAGACGCCAGCAACGGATCAAGTCTAGCTTGCTTCCCGCAACTTCGTCCAACAGCAGCAAAGGCCGATTCCGGAAATTCGGAATCGGCCTTTTTGATAAACGAGCCGGTTTCGGCGCAGCAAGCAACGACAAAACGACAGGCTAATAGAACAATTCCACCTCATCTTTGAGGAATTCCTCGACGCCGCATGCGCCAGACGCCGCGCCGCCAACAACGATTCGCTTCGCACTCGGATGGGCAGACAGGAAATCGGCCATCCCGCTCTGACCCTTTTCTTTGCCGCTTTTCACTTCAATAGCCGAAAGCGAATCAAAGCCCTTCGAAACGACGAAGTCAACCTCTTTTATTCCCTCGCGCCACCAATACACGCCCAGACTCTCTTCGGACGCCCGCGCGAGAAGCCGTGCGCCAACCGCCGATTCGACCAAATGGCCCCGTAAATCGGGCTCGCCCAAATACCTTGATTTCTCAATTCCCGACGATGCCGTCATAAGCGAGGTGTCGTACACCATGAAACGTGGCGACGATTTTCTGCGCCTCACCTCTTTGGCATCGTATTTCTGAATGCCGCAAAGCATTCCCGCTTTATCAAGCAAATCGAGATAATGCGCAACCGTCACCGTGTTGCCCGCATCTTGCAGTTGTCCAAGCATCTTGGTATATGAGAGTTCTTGCGCTGAATACGTTGCGCCGAGCCGGAAAAGCGCCCTCATGAGCGCCGGCTTGCGAATATCTTCAAGGGCCAAAACGTCTTGCGAAATCGTTGGCTCAATAATCGCTTCACGAATATACGAAATCCAGCGAGCATCGTCGCTCGCAAATCGCGCTGCACCAGGGTAGCCACCGTAATAGAGATAATCATCAAACGAGAAGCCGAACGCCTGGGAGCATTCCAGATAACTCCAATGCGGAGAATGAATAAGCTCAAAGCGCCCCATGAGGGAATCTTCCAATCCCTTGTGCAGTAGAAGCGATGACGAACCGCTTAGAACAACCCGAACCGGCGTGTCGTTTCGCCGATCGGCATCGTAGAGCGACTTAACGACGAGCGACCAATGGGGCACCTTTTGAATCTCGTCAACGACAAGCACCACGGGGCGCGACCCCGACCGCGTAGCATTTCTCGCCTGCTGCCACTCAACCTGAAGCCATTCCTCGCTCGGAACGATGGCGTCGTCTGCGCTTATGAAAAACTGCTCCGTGTCGATTTTCGCCAAAGCTTGACCGAGCATTGTGCTCTTGCCTGTTTGACGAGGCCCAACGACAACCTGCATAAGCGGATTGTTCGTTTCGGAGATTCTATCGACGATGGTTTTCACATAATGCCGCTCAAACATTCCAGAACCCGCATTCTTGTCGTACTGAGTATTTTTACTCATTGTACTGAGTATTTTTACTCAATACAATGAGTAACTTCATCAGGTCGGTTACGACTTGCCGTTTGGCCTGCCCTCCCATGGGAAGGCAGGCGCGCGCCCATCCCCATCGTGCCACACATCACGCACACAGCTGGAACGCGCCTGCGCAACGGGAACGCATTCTTCTCAAATTCTTCCCCAGAAGCGAATTCGGGAGCCGAAAATAAAAAACAGGCCAGAACTTTTATCGTTCTGGCCTGCTGAAACTTTTGGTTGCAGGGACCGGATTTGAACCGATGACCTTCGGGTTGCAAGAGCAGCGCCGACCACCTTGCTTCTTCCTTTTTTCGGCATTTCTCGGTATACCTGGGCTTTCTTCGGCAAGAGTTATTCGATACTCTCTCCCCATTTTCTCCCCGATACCTTGCTGGGGGGGGTCATTTCTTCTCCCTTTATTCCCATGGCGAGGAAGCCTCTATTGACTCTACTTTTTTATAGATATGACGCAAGGAACAGGAATGACGGGCATCGGCAACCTGAAATCATGGTGTCATGTCGCTCGCACCCCCCCCACGCTTTGTAGGAGCCCATCGCCATACGGGCATGCCAATACGATTTCAACCACGCAACTTCTTGCCGAGAATGCGTCACGAGGCGCGTCGGAGCTCCGACAAAGCTATGACAGAGCTACGACAAGCTCCGACAAAGCTATGACAGAGCTACGACACCCCCTATACCAACGTATAAAACTGGTTTGGGTCAGTTGCGGAAGACCCGTGCCACTCGAACAGCCCGCCATCGCCGGAAAGTCCTTTGAGGATACGGGTCGCGGTACGCTGGCCGCGTCCGATATGCCCAGCGAGCTCCGCCGCCGTAACTTTGCCGTTGGCAAACGCGAGCCGCACGGCGGCGAGCTCATATTCGCCGAGCGCGGCAAGAGACTCTGGCGACAGTTTGTCGTCCAGCGCCTCGCGACGTCGGACGCTTCTCGCCACAATATTGTTCTCGAGCGTGAGCTTGACTTTCGCATTGTCGGGTTCCGAATACGTCGGCGCATTCAAGAGCATTCCTTGCATCTCGCTGTAGATGCGGGGTATACCCTCGTTGAGCTCACGAACCCACCCGAACTCGACGAGCGTGCGGGCAATGCGCGGGTTTCGCGAGTAGCGCGTCTCGCGCATGTTGTCGAGCGTCACAATATTGGGCAGCGGGCCGGGACTCACGATTTCCAGGCGGTCGTCAAACATCGAGACGCGCACGTAGTCGCCGCGAAAGGCATAATCTCGATGAGTCACAGCGTTGACCAAGCCCTCAAACCACGCAAACTCCGGATATTCAGGTACGGTCTGAAATTTACCATCGGGACCGAGAAATTGGAACTCGCGAAGCATACTGGAAACGAGCGCATACGCCCCTTCGATAACCTTGGGCAGCGGGCCACAAAACGTGCGCTCCTTTGTGATATTGAGCCGCTCGCCCGTCTCCATCCTCACGCCGTCGTAGCGCAGCACGCGTACGCGCGCCTGCGGCATCATGGCCGAAGGATCCTGGGCGAACAGTAGCGCACCAGCGACCGTTAGCTTACCATCGCGCATGAAACGTCGGCTCCTGAGCACCTGCTCGTCGGAAGCCTCGGTTCCAAGCAATTCCTTATAGTGGTCAAGCACTTCGTGGTCGATATCCTCGATTGAGGAGTCCGACACGAGCTCGTCCTCGAAAACGCGCTGTCCCTTATCATACTCAAGTGCCGAGACTTGCTCACGCGTCAGCTTAACGCTCTTGTCGTTCTGACGAAGAAACACCTCGCCGTCGCTCGCCCTCGACACGACATGGTTCGGCGAAGCCTCGATATCGAGAACGAGGACTACGTCATCCTCACCCGAGGAGTTCACCACAGGAATGCGCTCTTTACGCACAACAGGACTCGGAGAGCATGTGACAATCGGGGCGCGTTCGAAATTCTCGACATCACGGGCGCCATTGCGCCTGAAACCAATCACCTCACCGTCGTCCTCAATCCCGATAACGAGCTTGCCACCAGCGGCATTCGCAAAAGCGCTTATATGCTTGGCGATTTCCTTGTCGTCTTTACGAGCGCTCTTGCGATCGAAGTACTGGCTCTCTTTTGTAGAAGTAAATCGGACGACGTCGTTCGTCACTATGGGCTGCTGCATATGCGGCTCCTTCGTCATTTGCTAACAGCCAGTGTAAACCAACAACTGCAAGCGGCAAGCCCTCGTGCCGAACAAGCGGGTATAGCTTCCTTTGCCACCGGAAAGACGATCAATCCCTCATCCCCAGATTACGACGTCGCATTCTCATACCCCGAAAGACCCCACGCCGTCTCTTCATCGGCCTTACGCCCATCGCCATCACGGTTACGCAGGTACGACGTAAACAGTGATAGCCGAAATCATCAGAAACGGAATGCTTTAAGCGAGCCGAGCAAATCATCCGTCATGCAAGCATTGTAACATTTGCTCTATAAGTCCAAATTCTCCCCAGGAGCAAATTCGAGAGCCGAAAACAAAAAAGCAGGCCAGAACTTCTATCGTTCTGACCTGCTGAATGCTTGGTCGCGGGGACCGGATTTGAACCGATGACCTTCGGGTTATGAGCCCGACGAGCTGACCAGACTGCTCCACCCCGCAATATGTTAAGTGCCTTAAGGCAAGAAAATATATTACCAGCCCCAGCGATTAATGCAAGACCGAAATCCCAAGGATACCCGCCAATCACCAGTTCTTCACAATCGAGGCCAGATAGGCAGTTGCTTCTCAATCATAATAAAAATTTCGTCACCCAAACGCGGAACGATCGCTCGTCCCTCGCGAGCAATAAGAACTTCGGCACCTAAACGTAGAGCGGCCCCGATTCCTCGGGGCCGCTCCATTCACTACCGCTCGCCCTTCGCTAGCTGCGACGACGCCAGCAAGCAGCCGCGCCGCAAACCACCAGCGCCAGCCCAGCCGCAACCGCAGCCGCGCCAAGCATCAATCCAGCATCGTCAGCCGTCTTCGAGAACAGCTTCACAACCGGATTCTTCGGCGTCGTTGCGCCACCGCCCGGCGTGGGCGCAGGAGCCGGCGGCTCGGTGTAGGAATTCTTGAACGTCGGGGCCGCGCCACCATCGTAAGCCACCGTCGCGACCAAATTCCCCTGACCATCGTCGACTACGTTCACGACAACTTGGTACGTCGCGGTATCGTATGTCACGTTCGCCTGTTTGTCGTTCACCTCGGAAATCGTATACACGTAGGTGCCAGGTTCCGCAAACGTCAGCGCGGGGAACGCAACCGATCCCGCAGCATCGTTCTTCGCCTGATAAACCGTACCGTCTTCCGCAGTCAGCGCAAAGGTGAACTGGCCATCGGCCAAGGCCTTGCCGCTCAACACCTTCGTTGCGCCAAGTACCACACTCGTCGTGCCGTGCGCGTACGTATTCACAAACGCAGCATTGGCATCATCCGTAGCGAACGCATGCTTAACCACCAGCTCGCCCTTGCCGTTATCAGTCACGCTCGTGCGAATCGCGATCGATTTGCCGTCGAACGTCACACCATTATGCGTCGTGCCAGCGCCCACCTCGCGCAGAACGTAATTGTGTTCGCCAGCCGTCGTATACCTAACCGCGCTCATGGTCACGTTGCCCTCGGCGTCATTCGTACCCCGCGCCACAACCTGGCCGTTTTCAACAAGTTCGAAAAGGAACTCGTCCTCAACCAGCGCGCGTCCCACGAGCGACTTCGAAACCGCAATCTGCTCGGTTACGCTCGAATCAACGGGGATAACGTCGTACGCATTGGTGAACTCGAACATCGGCTTGGTCTCGTCGCCGACACGCTCAACCGTCAGCTCGCCCTTGCCGTTATCGGTCACCTTGAAGCTCACCGTTTTCGCGCTGGCATCGTTGGTGACGCCAGGCGCGCTGCCGGTTTCGGTAATCGTATAGGTGAACACATGGGAGCGAACCGTGGCAGTTTGCGCCGCAGGGGCAGCACCCTGAGCGCTCGCCGCCGCATTATCGGTTGCCGCATTGGCAGCCACTACAGCATTGTCGGAAGCCACGGGAGCCGTCGGTTGATCGCTCGCATTGCCGCTCGGAGCCGCATCGCTTGTGCCGGAAGCGGTGTCAACCGCCGCAGCCTCAGCGCCGCTTGCCGCAGCAAGGCCAGCTGCATCGTCGCTCACAGGAACCGCACCCTGGCCAGCGCCGTCGGTGTTCGCCGCACCATCGGCGGCATTGCCGGCAGGATCATTGCCCGCCGCCTGCGCAGGCGTTGCGGAATCGCCCGCAACTTCAACGCCCGCGGTCGCGCCCGCAGCCACAACGTCATTTGCGGCAGGCGCTGCAGACTGAATGTTTGCCGCACCAGTGTCAAGAGCCGTTCCTTGCTGCGTGGTACCCGGTGCCTTGTTCAGCGAATCGAGTGTGAACACGATTTTGCCGAAATCGATGCTTCCGTTCTTGCCATGATTCGTCGCGGTCACGTGCTCGGGCATGGGAGCGCCGTCTTCATTCGCCGTAATGGTGAACGTGAATTTGTCCGTGATGTCGTTCGGGGTCAATCCTTCGGCGCAGCTCAAGTTCTTCACACCCGTCACGCTCACCGACACATCGCCCGTTCCGTACGTGTTCTCGAAGGCCAAACCCTTCTCGCCAGCCTCGATAGTCACAGCAAGCGTGCCAGAACCGTCATCGACAGCATTGATGGTGAACGGAATCGACTGAGTCGTTGCGGTAATGCCACGATCAGAGAGCCCATCAGTTTTCTCGTACGCAATGCACGGAATAGTCCAGGTTGCGTCGCCGTTATCGCTTGTCGTCGGCGTGGCAGAGCGCTTCGCGACCAGCTCGTTCAGTTTCGCCGTATCGAAATTCAGCGTGCCGAACGCAACCATGCCGTCGGCCGCATTCGTTGCCGTAAGCACGTCGCTACCCGCCGCTTCACCGTTGGCATACTGAACGCCAAAGTTGAACTCGCCATCGATCAACGCGCGGCCGCTCAAGGTTTTCGTCGCATTCACGTCAACGCTTCCCGAAGCGGCATAGCTGTTCGTGAACGCCACTTTAGCCGCAACAGCCGCTGGACTATCGCCCGTCTTGTAGGTATACGTCGCAGCATCGGGACCACCAGAAACCGTCGTGGTCGCCGTAAGCGTTGCCGCAGCGGGATCATCGCTCACGGAAATCGTCACTGTGCGATCAACCTTATCGAAGGTGTATCCGTTGCCCGCGTCGCCAAGCTCAGAAACGGTATACGTGAACGTTTTGCCCGCGTCGAGCTGCGTGAATTCCACATCGCTGCATACCGGCACGCTCGCCGCCTTACCATCCTTGGCAGCAGGCATATCGAACACCTTGCCGTTCATGGTCAGACCAAGCACCGCAGCCGACGCCTCGTCATGAGGCACAACCTGAATCTGGAACTGACCCTGGGTCATGTCGCGGCCGTTCAAGGTTTTCGTCAACGTCAGCCCGCCAGCAGCCGTGTAGTTGAGGCTCGCTTCGTACCTGTTCACGAACTTGCCGTTCTCGGTCGAGGATGTAGCAACCAGGTGGCCTTCGCCGTCGTCGGTCACCGTCACATAAATCTTCGCGACATTCGTGCTGTACTGGATGCCGACCTTCGCAGGGTTGGGCACGGTTTCGCGCACGGCGTAGACGAACGTCTTGCTCGTGACCGCGCTGCCATCGGCAACCATATCGCGCGTCGTGAACGCGATGCTGCCGAAATCAATCAGCACCGCCTCGCCATCTTTGGCGCTCGTCGACTGAGCAGTCGCAGTCGCGCCGCCGGAAGGCATGGGAGCGCCTTGCGTTTCGGCCGTAATTTCAAACGAGAAACCGTCGCTTGCAATCCAATCGCGGCCCTCAAGAATCTTGTTCAAGCCAAAGTTCGCTGTCGCAAAGCCCACATCGGCTGGTTTGTAGGTGTTCGCAAAAGCCACCGTCGGAGTGCCGCTTTCGACCAGTTTGCCGTCGACATACGTCGCCACATCAAGGCTCATGCCGCCCTTCAGGCTTACAACGATTTTCACCACATGGGTCGCACCATCGTAGGTCACACCAGCGAGCTTGGCATCGTCACCGGGAACAGCTTCGCTCACGGTGAACTCAAATGTCTTGCCCGCGTCGGCTTGCGTAAACTTGATGCCGTCAATCGGCTTCATGACGTCGGCCACGCCTGCGGCGCAATCGTTCGGGTTGCTGAACTGGAGCACGCCACTACAGTTTTCGTCAACGCGCTTAAGCAGTGCCTTCGAGGCATCATCGGCTCCTTCGATGTTGAAAGCGAATTCGCCCGCATGCATCGTGCGACCCTCAAGCGTCTTCTCCACCGCAAGGCCACCAAAGCTACCGTACGTCTTTTCCTCGGAATACACGTTGGTAAAGGTCGCCCCACCGTCGTAAGAAACCTCGGCCTGCAAAGTGCCCGAATGGTCGTCGGTCACCTTGACCGTCACCAGGCACTCATGGGTATCAAACGCGATGTGGCTCGCCTGCGCAGCTTCGGAATTCAGCGCTTCGCCACAATAAGCGTTCTCGACCATTTTGAACGTATACATGCCAGGCTTGTTAAACGACAGCTCATCGAAGTCGAAACCCTTCGACCCGCCATTCGCCAAGCCGCTTACCGTTGCCCGTTTGACAAAATCGGCGTCGGACGCGTCGGTCGCGGCTTTGTTAGCCGGCACCAGGCTGAACCCGAAGCTCTCAGCTTCGGTCATCGCACGGCCCTGGAACACCTTTGTGCCAGAAATTGCGGGCACAGCGGGTTTGGGACTGTAGCTGTTTTCGAATGCAAACGCCTTCGCGTCGCTCGAAACAGCTTCCGCATCGGTCGTGGCACCCTGCTTAGAGTACGCAACGCTCAGCTCGATATGGGTATTATCACCCACGACCTCGCTCTTCACCATAACGGTCGCCTGCCACACTGTGGGGTCATACGTCACACCAGGCAAACCTTTGCCAGCAGCCAGGTCTTTCGCATCGACCCACGCATTGCCGACCTTCACCACTTCAGTAATTTCGTAGACATATTCCTTGCTTTTCGCGTCACCCAAGTCGCTCAGGTTGAATGTCGCCTGAGGGAACGCGATGCTTCCACTCGCAGAAACCGTCGACACCACGCCGCGGTAGTCAACGCCAGCGGCGTTACCCGTCACGACCTCGACGCCATCCCCCTTGGGCAGCGGCGCCGAAGCGTCAGTCGTTTTCGCCATCACGAAGAACATGCCCGACTCAAGCGCGCGCTGACCCGTTGCGTCGGTCCACGTTTTCGTGCCACTCGGGTTCCACGTCACGCTCTTGTCGCTGAAGGCGTTCACAAATGCAGCGAGTTCGGCAGCCTCGGGCGTTTTGAATTCAACGCCGTCGTCGCCCGCAAGCTTCGTCATAGCAGATTCAACTGAAAGCGTGCCGTCATGTTTATCGGCGACAACAACCTTTACCTCATACAACGCTTGCGACATGGAAACGCCTGGATTAACGGTGCTGTTTTCTTCCGATTCGTAAACCTGGTAGATATACGTGCCAGGCTGCGTGTACACGATGTCGCCGAAATGGAAACCAACCTGCGTGCCCGCCGGCGTGCCTTCGGGCTGCGTTACCTCAAGACGAGCCACGCCATCGCTTGCGCGTTCGGGCATTGGAGCGACCACGGACGTGTTGGCATCTTTCAGCACAAACGTGAATTTGTCACTGGACAGCCAAGCGCGGCCCTTGAGGGTCTTCGCGCCCGCAAGCGCAGTTTCGCCTTTCAGCGTACCCTGCGCGGCATACGCGTTCACGAATTCGGCCTTCGCAACCTCGCCCGCTACAACCGTGCCCGTCGCGGCAATCGCCTTGCCTTCGGCATTAACCGGAGACGTCTGCGAGAAACCAGGGTTCGCATGCGTCAGCGAGCCATCGTCGGCAGATACATTCAGCAACTCCTCGACCGAATAGGCGGCATTCGGA